>Ga0302197_10002961_pt1 | contig 15565 bp, 13 predicted proteins | sample II_Bog_N2_1_FD_193526 | JGI IMG/M metagenome (GOLD analysis project Ga0302197, IMG submission 193526) | Peat permafrost microbial communities from Stordalen Mire near Abisko, Sweden - II_Bog_N2_1 | ecosystem: Environmental > Terrestrial > Soil > Wetlands > Peat | place: Sweden: Abisko...
TTGGAGACCAGTTCGGCCTGATTCCCGTAGGTAATCAGGTAGCCCGCGTACTTCTTATCGCCGGGCAGCAGGTTCAACATCAGTTCGGTAGTGGATTCCTTGTAGCGCTCCCAATCCACCTTCATCCGGTTGCTCATATCGATGAGGAAGCCGATCACGACCGGCTGCGATTGCTCGTGGCTGAAGTAATCGATCTTTTGTTCGCGCCCTTCGTCGAAAATGTGGAAGTCGCTCTGCACGAGGTCGGAGATAAAGCGGCCCTTCGAGTCAGTCGCGGTGACGGGAACGATCACTTCATTGGTGGCGCCATGGAATGTGGTGGTGGGCTGGTCCGCGGCCGGCGTCTGGCTTTGAGCCTGTGCATGAACGGAGGTACCGGCGATCAGCGACAGGAACGAAAACACAGTGGCGGCCCGGAGTGCGTTTTTGAGGATGGATGAAGCTCTCTGCATGGATCTGGACATATTGTACCTGTTTCCCGCGCGGCGGGTGCGCGCGGCCGCGGCGAATAGCGGCGAATACAAGGATGCGCCCCTGTAGCCTTTCGCCGGCGAACGCCGTCTATGAATGTAGTATCCTGAATGATTCTGGAACCAATTCCGAGTTGAGGTAACCTCCCTATGTCTTTTCGTTTTACACCCTTCGTTCTGGCAGCAGCCGCCGTCATGCTTGCGGCCGTTCCCGCTTTTTCGCAACCCGCGTTCATTCAGGGGAGCGTAACAGACCCCGATGGAAAAATCGTTGTCGGCGCCCAGATTGCCTTTGAAAACGCGGACACGAAAAACCGCGTCGAGGTAAAGAGCGACAAAAAGGGCCACTACATCACTTCCATGAAGCCGGGAATTTATGCCGTCACTGTTACGGTGGATGGCAAAACTCGCTTCAGCCAGAGGCAATATGAAGCGGTTGGCGGCAATGGCGATCCGCTCGATATCAAGCTCAAACCCCTCGCGCAGCCTGGCGCCCCGGCGGCCCTGACTGCCGCACCCCCGGCGGCTGGCGGCGGTAAACCAAGCGGCGGCAGTAAGGACGACGAAAAGGCGGCTAAAGAGCGCGAAGCCCAGTTGGCTAAAAACAAAGAGCTCAACGATAGTTTCGGCGCGGGCAAGACCGCGATCGATAACAAACAGTGGGACGAGGCCGTCGCCCAGCTGACGAAAGCATCGGAAATCGGACCCACACAGCCGGCGGTCTGGGCGGGGCTGGCGGAAGCCTATGTAGGCAGCGCCAAGTCTGCAAAAGGAGACGCCGCCGGACCGATTTTCGACAAAGCGTTCGCCGCCTTCGACAAGCTGCTGACTGTTGCTCCGGACGATGCCGGGACCTATAACAACTACGCGCTCGCGCTGGCCGCCGACAAGAAGCTGGACGACGCGAAAGTCAAACTGGCGAAAGCTATCGAGCTGGATCCTCCCGGCGCCGGAAAGTACCATTACAATCTCGGCGCGCTGCTCATGAACGGCAACCAGACCGATGGCGCGCTGGATGAATTCAAGAAGGCGATCGCCGCCGATCCGAACTATGCGGAGGCGTACTATTATTACGGTTCCACACTGGTGGGGAAGGCGACGCTGGATCAGAAGACCGGTAAGATGATCGCGCCTGACGGCACCATCGAAGCGTTGCAGAAGTACCTGCAGCTGAAGCCGGATGGTCCCAATGCGCAGCCGGCGAAGGATCTGATTGCCGCGCTCGGCAGCAGCGTAAACGTCGACTACAAAGATCCCAACGCGCCTGCACCCAAAACCAACAAGAAATCCAAGTAAGCCAGATCGGTAATCTAAAACGGGGCGCATCGCTTCTCTTTACGGCGGGCGCCCTTTTCTTATGTTTGAGTTCCTCGGCCGGATATTCGAAATCCTTTTGGTTTTTGCGTTGATTCGCGCCGCACTGGGAATCGTGACACGCATTCTTCGCGGCATGGGTGGCGCGCGCACCTCGGGCGAACCGGTTCGTCCGGCGCAGAAGACTGTCGAAGATCCCGCCAGCCCGTCCTTATCGACACTCCTGCATCAGGACCCGGTCTGCGGAACCTATGTGGCCGCCGGGAGTTCGCTCCGGAAGATCTGCAACGGGCAGGTATTTCACTTCTGTTCGGAAGAGTGCCGCGACAAATACGTTGGGTAACCCGCCTTGCGAAATCCACGCATCGAAGAACTGTTCGCCGGACTCGGTCGCAGCGCAGGCCTGCAGGCGCTGATCCAAAAAATGGAATCGGGCCGCACTGACTCCAGCGCGGCTGATCATATCCTGCGCCTCTCAGGCCTGACACTGACCGCGAAGGCCGCTTATGCCGCAGTCCTCTACCGCGCCACTGGCCGTCCGCAGATCCTGATTGCCGATGGCAGCAAACAGGCCGAGGCGTTATTCCCCGCCATCGCGACATTCTGCGGGCTTCTCGACGTAGCGCATCCCCCGCTGCTGCTGCCCGCGCTCGATGTTTTGCCTGGTCAGGGAATGTCGCCGCACGCCGAGATACTGGCAGCGCGCGCCGATGCGCTCGACCGATTGTCCAAAGGCATGGCCGGGATCGTGGTGATGCCGGTGGCTGCCGCGCTGACCCGCACTAATCCGCCGCACTACTACCGACAGCTCACACTGACGCTGCGCCTGCACGAAGAAACCGCGCTCGACGATCTCTCTTCCCACCTCGAAAGCATCGGCTACCAGCGGCACGATCCCGTAGAGATGCCCGGCGAATACTCGATCCGCGGCGGCATTCTGGACGTGTTTCCTCCCGGCCAGGACGAGCCGGTGCGCATCGAGTTTTTTGGCGATGAGATCGAGTCTATCCGGCGCTTCGATCCGGCCAGCCAGCGTTCCACCCATAAACTGACGGAGTGCGTAGTGCAGCCGCTGACGGAGTTTCACAAGTCGCGCGCGATGCTGCGGGAACTGGCCGGTCACATGCGCGAAGCGGGCCTGCGCGGGCTCGACCTTCCCGCGGATGGCGAGGCTTTCTCCGGCTGGGAGACGCTGGTCCCCATTGTCCAGGCGCGTGAAGCGACCATCCTCGATTTTTTCGAACGGCCAATCGTATTAATCGACGAACCTGAACTGACGCAGGCGGCAGCCGAGCGTCTGGCCATTCGTCTGGAAGCCGCGCCCGAATATGCGCATGCCCAGGCGGGCATGATCGGGTGGGAAGGCTTTCTCGAACTGGCGCGCGCGCACGATATTGTCGAGACGCGCCTGATTGAGATCGGGCACGAGGTCGCTAACAGTTTTCACATTCCCACGCGGCCCTCGCTGGCCTTTCACGGCAACCTGCAGTTCGCCATCAAAGAAGCGAAGACGCTGATTGAAGCGGGCATGCACATTGCGTTCTTCGCGCCCACGGCTGGCGAACTGGAGCGCATCGCCGACGTGTTTACCGAATACGGCGTTCCCTATCAGATCGATCTGGGAGGCGGTGTGGTGCCGGAACATTTGCGGGAGCGGGCGCAGCCGGCAAGCGCCGCCGTCGCGCTGATTCGCGGCGAAATTGCCCACGGCACCGTCTTTTCGGAAGCTGGCCTCGTGATCTTCGGCGCGGAGGATCTCTTCGATTCTCCGGAAACCGCGGCGAAGCCCATTCGCCTGAGCGCGGGCGCGTTTTCGGCGGACCAGTTCGACCTGAAAACGGGCGATTTCGTGGTCCACTCGGAGCATGGCGTGGGGCAGTTCCTCGGCATTCGCGAGATTGCGCAGGGCGATACCAAAGGCGACTACATGCTGCTCGAATATGCGGGCGGCAACAAGCTCTACGTCCCTCTGGCGCGCATGGATCTGGTGCAGCGATTCCGTGGCGAGGGCGAAGCGAAGCCCCAGCTCGACCGCATGGGCGGAGCCACCTGGACGCGTACCAAGACGCGAATCAAAACGAAGATGCGCGACATGGCTGAAGAGCTATTGAAGCTCTACGCGCAGCGCAAGCTCGCCGAAGGCTTTTCTTTTTCCGCCGACAGCAACTGGCAGCGCGAGTTTGAAGACGCCTTCGAGTTCACCGAGACACGCGATCAGAAAACCGCCATTGCGGATATCAAACGCGACATGGAAGGCACGCAGCCCATGGACCGGCTGCTGTGCGGAGACGTTGGCTACGGCAAGACCGAAGTTGTGATGCGCGCGGCGTTCAAAGCGTTGGGCGATGGCAAGCAGGTCGCGGTGCTCGCTCCCACTACGGTTCTCTGCTTCCAGCACTTCGAGACTTTTAAGAAGCGTTTTCAGTCTTTCCCCGTGCGCATGGAAATGTTCAGCCGCTTTCGCAGCGCGAAGGAGATCAAGGCGGGCCTCGAAGATCTCGCGGAAGGCAAAGTGGACCTTGCGCTGGGTACGCACCGGCTATTTTCGAAAGACGTCGTATGGAAAGACCTGGGCCTCGTCATTATCGACGAGGAACAGCGCTTCGGCGTGAAGCACAAAGAACGTCTCAAGGAAATCTGCGCCAAAGTCGACGTGGTGACCATGAGCGCCACGCCGATTCCGCGCACGCTGCACATGTCGCTGCTGGGGCTGCGCGATATGTCGGTGATTGAGACGCCGCCGCGCGATCGTCTGGCAATCCACACGGTGGTGGCGCCGATTACGCCGGAACTCGTGAGGTCCGCCGTCGAAATGGAGCTGGCGCGCGGCGGCCAGGTTTACTTCGTTCACAACCGGATCGAATCCATCTGGCAGCGCGCGGCCATGATTCAGGAACTATTCCCGCAGATTCGCGTCGGCGTGGGGCATGGCCAGATGGCGGAGGCCGAACTGGAGAGGGTGATGCTGGGCTTCATGCGCCACGAATATGACGTCTTCGTTTCCACCACCATCGTGGAAAACGGCCTCGATATTCCGCTCGCCAATACGATGATCATCGAGCATGCCGAGCGCTACGGACTTTCCGAACTGTATCAGCTGCGCGGCCGCGTGGGCCGTTCCAACCGGCGCGCTTATTGCTACCTGCTGATTGAGCCGGACACCGAGCTAACCGAGGTCGCGCGCAAGCGCCTGGCCGCGCTGAAAGAATTTTCCGACCTGGGCGCGGGCTTCCGCATTGCCGCGCTCGATCTGGAACTGCGCGGCGCCGGCAATCTGCTGGGCGGCGAGCAGCATGGGCATATAAACGCCATTGGTTTCGACATGTATATCCGCATGCTCGAAGATGCGGTGCGCGAACTGCGCGGCGAAGAAGTGGCGCCGGAGATACATTCGGCGCTGAACCTCGGCCTCGATCTGCGCATTCCCTCCGGCTACATCTCCGACGAGAATCAGCGCCTGCGCGCTTATAAACGCATCGCACAATCGGCCACCGCGGACGAACGCGCGAAGCTGGAACGGGAACTCGCGGATCGTTACGGCCCGGTGCCGGACGACATTCGCAATCTGATGCGCTATTCGGCAATAAAGACGCTGGCGGAGAAAATCGGCATTGAAGCGATCGACCGGCGCGGCCCCGTACTCAACGTCAAATTCCACGAAAAAACGACGGTGGATGGCGAAAAGCTGATGGCACTGGTCGCGGCGACACGCGGCGCGCAGTTCACACCGGCGGGCGTGCTGCGCCTGCCGATGGAAGGCGTCGTAACGGCCGGCGCCGTGCTTTCGTTCATCGAGACCGGGCTGGTGGGTGCGCTGGAATAGGCTCGGGATCGTCACCCGAGTGACTTTCATCCGGCAGTGAATGAGCAATCTTCGGCTGGCTCATGTCCTTCAATAACTCTTCAATTTCGTCAGGCCGCATTGGCATTATGAACGACCCGAACGCCAGGACCAGACACAAAAATACATTTCGCAGACGTTTCATAGAGCGCCTCCCGATGCGAAAACCAGTTACAGGCAGTATTCAGATGCAAATCAGGTATTAACGTGCGGCAGGAGGAGCGCGGCTACCGCCCAGGGAGAGAAACGAGAGGGCTGCAGCCAAAGCCGAATAATCGAAGAGTGAAATGAAACCGCGGTCACGACGGCGAGCAGGGTAAATACCGAAACCAGCGTCGCCGGTAACGAGTGCGAGATGAGGCAGACGAGCAATGCCAGACAAAGAAGTGCGCAAACGAAAAAAATCAGTGCGCGCTTTCCATGCGGTCTCATCACCCTTCAATGGTAATCCGGCACAGGTGTTAATATTGCGGCGATGAAACGATATCTGCTCTGTGCCCTGATCGCGGCCGCCAGTCTCCAGGCTCTGACGCCTGTGGGCGTAGAGCGCTGGCACCGTTACGAGATCGAGCTGAAAGCTCCGGTTTCAGGCAACCCGTACACCGGCCCGGGCGTTAGCGCCGATTTCACGTTCGAACACCGAACCGTCACCGTGGACGGCTTCTACGACGGCGACAACACCTGGCGAATACGTTTCATGCCGGACACTGTGGGGTTCTGGTCATACGTAACTCACAGCCAAATCGCCGCACTGAACGGCAAGATCGGGATGTTCAACTGCTTCAAGCAGTTTTCGCCCGGAAATCACGGCCCTGTCGCCGTCAGTCACGTTTATCATTTCGCATACGCCGACGGCACCGCATACTATCCCATCGGCACCACCAGCTACGCATGGATTCATCAGGGTGACGCCCTCGAAGAACTGACGCTCGCAACCTTAAAAAACGCCCCGTTTAACAAGATGCGAATGTGCATCTTCCCCAAGAATTACGATTACAACAAGAACGAGCCGCAATATTATCCGTTCGTGCGCGATGCCGCCGGTAACAACGATTTCACGCGTTTCAATCCGGAGTTCTTCGCCCATCTGGAGAAGCGCGTCGATCAACTCAGCGCGCTCGGCATCGAGGCGGACCTGATTCTGTTCCATCCGTACGATCGCTGGGGCTATTCGAAAATGCCTCCCGACGCGGACGACCGTTATCTGCGCTACGTAGTCGCGCGCCTCTCCTCGTTTCGCAATGTGTGGTGGTCGATGGCGAACGAGTACGACCTGATGAAATCGAAAACCATGTCGGACTGGGACCGCTTCTTCCGAATCGTGCAGGAGAGCGACCCGTACAGCCATCTCCGCTCCATCCACAACAGCGGACCGATGTACGACCACAGCAAGGCCTGGGTGACGCACGTCAGCGTGCAGAGTTCAGATCTCGACAAAGCCGGTGAATGGCTGAATCAATATAAGAAGCCCGTCGTTTATGACGAGATGAAGTACGAAGGCAATATTCCGAAGCGCTGGGGCAATATTTCGGCGCAGGAAATGACGCGCCGCTTCTGGCTCGCTGCAGTTTCGGGCGCGTATGCCGGACACGGCGAAACTTATCTCGATCCGAACGACGTGTTGTGGTGGTCGAAAGGCGGCGTGCTGCATGGCGAAAGCCCCGCGCGCATCGCTTTTCTCCGGAAGATTCTGGAAGAAGGGCCCGGTGGCTTGAACCCGACGGCCGACCGTTACTATCCGAATGCCGGAATCGAAGGCGAGTATTATCTCTACTACTTCGACATCAACGGCCCGGCCGAATATGAACTGAAGCTGCCGCCGGGCGGAGCGTACCGCGCGGAGACTATCGATCCATGGAATATGACCATTACTCCGGTCGCCGGTACGTTCCAGGACAAGACGAAAATCGCGCTGCCGGGCAAGCCCTATATGGCGTTACGTTTGCGTAAAATCGACTGAGCCAGCGCTCTTCACTTCAATCCGAACCCCTCGCGCTCTCGTACTAGCCCGTGAGCCCAATCTTATGGGGAGAGGAAAACGGAAATGAATAAACGTTTTATGTTTTGTGTAGCCGGCGCCACGGCGCTGCTGGCCTCGCTTGCGTTCGGCGCAATGAATCCGATGGTCGGAGGGAGTGAGATGTTTCCCGCGAAGAACATCGTCCAGAATGCTGTCAATTCAGCCGATCATACAACTCTGGTCGCAGCCGTGAAGGCTGCCGGCCTGGTGGACACACTGTCGGGTCCGGGGCCATTCACGGACTTTGCGCCGACCAACGCGGCATTCGCTAAGTTACCGGCAGGAACGTGGATAACCTGCTGAAGCCCGAGAGCAAGGCCACACTCACGAAGATTCTGACTTACCACGTTGTGGCGGGAAGACTCTCGGCTGCCGATATTGAGAAGCAGATCAAGGCGGCCCATGGCAAGGCCGAGTTGAAGACTGTTTCCGGGGGAAGCCTGTGGGCCATGATGGACGGCAAGTCAGTCGTTCTCAAAGACGACAAGGGCGATGTCTCGAAGATTACTCAGCCCAACGTGTTTCAGTCGAACGGAGTGATTCACGTAGTGGATACGGTGCTGCTGCCGAACTAACAAGCCAGGAGCAGTGTCTGAGAGGCGGCTCGCGCGGATTATTCCCACGGCCCGCCAATCAGGTTCGTCAGTCGCTTACGCGTGGCGGAATCGTTTGATGCCAGTTGTGCAAACCGCCAGTATTGACTCGCGGTACAGCGATCTCCCAGTTGCTTTTCCACATTCCCGATCTGCTCGAGAAGTTCGGCATTGTGGGGCGATGACTGCAAGGCCAGCTTCAGTTTCTCAAGAGCTCTCTCGGGCTGTTTGCGATGAATCCAGATGGCGGCGATTTTGCGGTGCACCCCGGCGTAATCGCTCTTTAAGTCTTCTATACGCATAGCGTGCGAGCGAGTGATCCGTGGAACCGACGCGCCAGACAATCCGCATAGGCCGGGACGATGGAATACGAACGGTTCACCACGTCGGTAGACCAGAGCCGCCGGGCGTGCGAGGTGAGCACGTTGATTTCGAGCGAGAAGCCATCGGAGAGCTTTTGCTGAACGCCCACATACGCGCTTTGGATCGTCGGATTGCCGATGCCCGGCTGGAACATCTGCGGATAGTGATACTCGTTGACGGGCTGTAATGTGCCCTGCGCGGCGGCAGCGGCGGGGGACCAGGATGCGATCGTGTTACCGGTGACGGACCACGATTCATAAACCTGGCGATTGGCCGATACCATTTGCCAGAGGTTGTCGTAAGGGAGGTCGTAAAAGATGCCGTACGAACCGCGGAGGACCGTGTTGCCGCCGGGCAGATAAGGGAAGTCCTCCACTGGCTGCAGGCGGTATCTTCACTGCGCGTCTGAACAAAGTTTGTCCCCGACGGTTTCGCCGGCTCAGGCGCCGAGGACGGTCGTTGGCGACAATGCAATCCAACCAGTCCGCTACAATGGTGTTTTGCCCAAAGTTACCTTCTTACCTGCCAACGAGACCTTCGAGTTTGAATCCGGCAAGCTGCCTTATAAGAGTCACGGCAAGCCGGAGTCGCTGCTCGATGTCGCTATGAATTTCGGCTTTCATCTGGAACACGCCTGCGGAGGCAGTTGCGCCTGCACCACTTGCCACGTGGTCGTGAAAGAGGGTGTCAACAATCTTTCCGAGATGGACGACGACGAGTTTGACCGGGTCGAACAGGCTTCCGACTTCCAGCTCAATTCGCGGCTGGGTTGTCAGGCAATCGTGAAGGGCGACGTGACGGTATCCATTCCGGCGTGGAACCGGAACTACGTCAGCGAAGGCCATTAGGGCAGTGCAAAAGCCACATAGATGCCACCCGTAGGTCCGCCTCGTCCGGCTTTACCGCCCGTTGCGTAAATCACCACGTATTGCTTGCCGTTCAGTTCGTAAGTAATCGGCGTGGCGTTGCCGGACATCGGCAGCGTCGTCTCCCAGAGCAGTTTCCCCGTCAGCTTATCGAACGCGCGAAACTTCCTGTCGAAGTTCGTCGCAGCGATGAAGACCAGCCCGCCGGCTGTCACGATCGGCCCCCCGTAGTTTTCTGAGCCCGTGTCCTTCAGCCCCTTCTTCACCAGCGCCGGGTATTCACCCAGAGGGATCTTCCACGCGTACTCGCCCGTGTTGAGATTGATGGCATTGAGCGTCCCCCACGGCGGCGCGGTCGCGGGGTACCCGTCGGGATCGAGCCATTTGTGATAGCCGCTGAACCGGTAGTTCTGATTGATGCGCGGATCTTTCGGGGCCGTTCCGCTGGCCAGTTCCTTGTTGTCTCCGGTCAGGACATATTGCGCCAGCGCAGTCGCATCCGCGTCGCTCAGGCCGGGAAACGACGCCATACGACCGCCGCCCTGCCGAATCATCGAGATCACCTGCCCCTCCGTGCGCTTGCCGCGAACCTCCAGCAGAGAAGGAAACTGCGGCGGCTGGCCGGAGAGATCGTCGAGATGGCACGTCGCGCAATTGGTGAGATAGAGTTGCTGCGCGGTCACCGCGCCACCGCGTCCCGATCCTCCGCGCGCCCCGCGGCCCGCTCCGCCGCGTCCTGATGCACCAGCGGCTCCACGTCCGGCGCCCGAAGTGAGGCTCGAAGTCCACGCCAGATCGTTGGCATTCACGTAGTAAAGCGCGGTTTCGGGATCGAAGGCCGATCCGCCCCACTCCGCGCCGCCGTCAAAGCCGGGGAAAATGACCGTCTCCTGGCCAGCCTTCAGCGGCACGAACTGACCCGCGCTTTGAAACTTCGCGAACTCCCCGACGGCCCACTGATGAGCTTCCGGAGTGCGATTGGTCAGCATATCGGCCGTGAGAAGTTGTCTCGCATACGGCGCGGGGCGCGTGGGCAGCGGCTGCGTTTCCGACGTCGCCTCGCCTGGTACCGTGCTTGCCGGATATTTTTGATATTCAATCGGGAACAGCGGCTGGCCGCTCGTCCGGTCGAACAGATAGAGCCAGCCCTGCTTGGTGGCCTGCGCCACGGCGTCCACCGGCTTACCGTCGCGCTGCACGGTGACCAGCGTCGGCGGCGAAGGAAAATCGCGGTCCCACAGATCGTGCTTCACAGCCTGAAAGTGCCAGATCCGTTCGCCGGTATTGGCGTTGAGCGCGAGCAAGGTATTGGCGAACAGATCGTCACCGAGGCGATCGGCGCCGTAGAAATCCGTCGCCGCTGAACCGGTGGGCGCGTAGATAATGCCGCGCGCCGCATCGACAGCCATGCCGGGCCAGTTGTTCGCCGCGCCCGTGTACTCCCACGCGTCTTTCGGCCACGTCTCATAGCCGAATTCACCGGGGTGCGGAATGGTGTGAAATGTCCAGCGCAGCTTGCCTGTGCGCACGTCATAAGCGCGGATGTCCCCGGGCGGCGCGGGCAGCGCTTCCGGATTTCTTCCACCCATGATCAGCAGATCTTTGTAGATGATTCCGGGGCTGGTGATGACCCACGATTGCTTCGAGGGATCGCGCCCCAGATCCTCGCGGAGATCGATGCGGCCGTCTTTGCCGAAGCCCGGGATGGCTTCGCCGGTTTGCGCGTTGAGCGCATAGACGAAGCTCTTGACGTCGGCGAATATTCGTTGGTCGTCACCGTTGGCCCAGTAAACGACGCCGCGGTTCGCGCCGCGTCCGCCGACGCCGGAATCGAACTGCCATTTGCGCTTGCCCGTAGCCGCATCGATGGCAACGATCTTGTGGGTGGGAGTCACGCCGTAGAGTATGCCGCCCATCATGATGGGCTGATTCTGCGTGTCGCCCGCGCCGTCATGTGTGTTGTATTGCCAGGCGACACGGAGGCGACCGACGTTGGCGGCGTTGATCTGCTTCAAAGGAGAGTAGCGGTTATTTAGCGGACCGCCGCCGTATGCGGGCCAGGGTTGTTCGGGACTCGCCGCAGGCTTGGCCGCGTGCAGGATTAGGTATCCGGCGAACAGAACTGCAAAGGCCGCGGCGAACCGAATCTTCATGAAGAAAGCATACTACCGGCTGCATGCCTTACGTCGCCCGCCCGACGAAACAAGAAACTCGTCGCCCCGATGGAAGCAATGGCGAGTAAAATTCCGTCGGCAGCGAGGAGCCAGGTCGCCCATAGAATCGGGTATCGATATCGGTAATCAAACTGAACGAGATAGTAGATCAGAGGAAAAATAACGACCCAGGACAAGATGTAGAAATCGGAAGGGCGACGTCGCCTCAGAGAGCAATACACGCCAAAGAACGACGTAATTGTCAGAGCGTGCAATGCGAGCATCCTGATTCTCTGTTGCCCGTATCCCTGAAGGCCGTATTCGGAGGGAAACCAGAAATACCAGATCCGCTGCGCCGTGAGCCCTGCCGCCCTGGCTGGATGAAGACTGGCCCACGTTACCGCTCTGCGGAGGCGATCCCGGTTGTATCTGTATTCTCCCAACGAACCTACGGCCAGAGCTTCCTCAATGCTCGAGTTTGGATGAAAGTTCTGGATGCATGAGATTCTCATGTTTTCCCGGAAACCATACCGGGCACAGTCGTTGAAGGAAACATAAAGCTCAAGCCCGAGGTTATCGCGAACGGGGACCAGGCCTCCCATCACAACCGCGTTTCTGAGGGACCAGGGCGCCAATATCAAGAGCGGCAAAAGCCAGAGCGGCAGGACGCGCCGGTTGAGAAAGCCACTGGAACGGCCGGCGCCAATAACCCACGCCAGATAGACAGCCCCGATGACGGGATTAAAGCAGGCGGCAAGACCCGCCAGTACGCCAACGGTCCACGCCCACGCGGTTGGCCGGTTCGTTTCAGCCAAATACAGGCCGCCGCTGTCAATAGAATTGCCGCGAGCCCCGCGATGTGCGCTTCCCACTGTTCCTCCAGTCCGGGTTTGACTAACAATCCAAATACCGACGCCAGCACGCCTTTTTGGACCGAATATCCGAATTGCGGCGCGAGCCACGGTAACAGCGCCAGCTGGCAACTGAGCGCCAGTGCAGCCAAACAACGGATCGCAAGCCATCCCCCTGAACCATCGCCGAGGAGTCTTAAAATCAGATACTGCAGGAACGGCAAACCCGGTGCAATTTGCGCCGTTGAGCCCGTGGGAGTTGCAAAAGGGTTAGCGAATTCGCCGTCTCTTTGCAAGCTCGCAGCAATGCGAACTGGCTCTGTATTGAACTCGATACGCCGTTCGCTCGAATACCCCTTCCAGGGAGGATTATTAAAAAGCCCGGTGATCAACAAGACAAAACAGAGCGCGACCAGCCCGCGACCTCGGCCGTGGCGCTGAGAGGGAGAAAGGGAGCCGGTTGCAACGTTCATGGACCCGTGCACGCCGGAGAGCGGCTATAATTTCGGATTTTCAACCTGGCTGGCGCATTCGTGGCCGGTACATAGTAACGATAGCCCGGCAGCGTCGTTGCTTGAGGGAATTGCCAGTCGTTCTTCGGTTGACGGGAAGAGCCAGATTTAGTCAGTCACCTCACACAGCCCGGCTTGCCCAGGAAGAACGTTACTTCTTGTGGATCAGAATATTGCCGTTCATCGTCTGGAACGTGTACTCCGGGCCGCCGCCATTGATGGTGCCAGTCACCGCGCGATCGACCGTGATTTTATACTTGCCATTCTGGCTCCGCGTATCTTCCACCACCGGCTTATTCGAATCCGCTTCCATCTTGACGTCGAAGTCGCTGAAGATGGAACCATTGTCGGACTTAATCCGCAGCCTGGCTTTCGTATTGGAAGGCAGCGTCACATCCACCTTGCCGTTCATCGAGGTGAACGACATCGGCTTGTTCCCCGTGATGTGGTCGAGCGAAGCCGTGACAGCGCCATTCACCGTATGCGCCACCACCGACCCCGATACGCCCGTGAGCGTAATCGCGCCGTTGGTATTCTCGATTTCAAGATCGCCATGCACGCCCGTGACGTCGATGGCAGGGCCGTTAATCGTTCTCAGCTGAAGGTTGGTATTGACGGGCACCTCGATCACAAGGTCCGCGCCGTTACGCGAGGTGAGCGACCCGGCGGAAATGGTGACCACATTGTGGTCTTCTTCAATATCGAGCCCGCTGCGCACGCCGATGCGATTCATGCCCGGAGGCGCCGCTTCCTTCGCGGGCTTCCGTCCGGCTTCCGCATCGTTGCTGCTGACGACGATGTCGCGGCCGGTTCCCGCGGTCACCCTGATACTGCCGGAGATCATGCCTGCCTTGATCGTGGCGGGTTGCGACGGATTCGTGAGCGGCACCGTAATTTTGTCCTGAGCCGCGGCGCCAATAACGCACGCGACGGTAATGAGAGCTACTCTGCTGATTTGCATTGTTTGTTTTCCTGAACTACTTTGCCTTCCTGATCTGAATACTGCCGTTGACTGTTTCCAGCCGGATCTGCGGGCCGCCCGAGCCAACCCGTATCCGCGACTCGCCACGGTTCTTGTAAACGAACCTGCCGTTTTCCCTGGTCGCCGTACCGGGCGAGGAAGCCAGCGCTGTCGATTCGAAATCGGTGTACATACCGCCATTCACGGTCTTGAGGTCGAAATCAGCGGACAGGCCAGGCTGGAACGTGACTTCGATCTTTCCGTTCACCGACGTAAATGCGCTGTCGGCCTTTGGATTCTCGTGGAACGAAACCGTATTCGTTCCGTTCACCGCGCTCGCCGTGCCCGACCCCGCCACATCCGTCATGCTAAGCGCGCCATTAACGCTCCGCACGTCGAACGCGCCGGACGTATCCTGCGCAGTTACGCCGCCATTCACGCTCCGCAGCTTTAACGCGGTCGCGCGGGGTACGTGTACGGTGACGTTCCACGCTACTTCATACTGACGCGTGGAATCCTCATGGAAACCGTGATAGTCGCTCGAATGGTCGTTATTATTGCGGAATGGCCCGTTTTCATAGAGCTGAGCCACGCCGTCCTTCTCGTTCATATCGAGCACGTCGTCTTTTTTCGCACGGGCGATCTGGTCCTGAGTCGCAGCATGAATCACGCGCTCCGCATCCACGCGCATCGTGGCGCCCCCATCGCCAATGATGCTGAGCGAGCCGTTCACGAGATCGACATCGATCGTTTTGTCTCCGGTGAACGTATGGCGCACGGGCTCGCGGTCTTCGAGTTTATAGTCCTGATGCGAGGCTGCGCTGAGCGCTATGGCCGCGCCTGCAATTGCAAAACAGAGTCCCTTCATATCTCCCCTTTTACTGAGTTAACTGCTGCACCGCATACGTAGCGCGCTGCCGCACCGTAGGATTCACGCCGGGCCGCGCCACCAGATCCCGTATCGTGCCCAACGCACCGCGATCGTGCGCATCCACCAGATAATCGATCAGTGCCGCCTGCACCATCGGCGAGTCCTGCTGCGGCAGTGCTTCCTGCATCGATTGACGTACCTGCGACTCGTTCGCGACTTTACCGAGCGCGTCGATCGCAGCCAGACGCACATTGACATTTGAATCCCGATTGACCGCCTGGATTAGCGCCGCGACCACCTGCGGCTCCATCGAACCCATCCGCGCGCTGTAATCCACGCCCCGCAGCCGCTCCGTCGCCGACTGCTGTTGCAAGAGCGACACCGCCACCATTTCCTTCGTGCTGGCGACTTCTTCACGCAGCTTCGCCACCTCGTCTCGCTCCTCCGAGCCGTGCTGCAGATAAGCGCCGGCGCCGAGACCGACAGTCAGACACAACGTCGCAATCGCCATTTGCCAGGCCGGATTCGCCGGCCAGATATTTTGCCACCAGGCTGCCCGATGGGTCTGCGAAGGTGCGTTGAGCGAGCCCTGAGTCCGTTCCCAGCGCACACGCAGCGCGAGACTCGGTTCCGGCGCCGGCAGATCGCCGAGTTTTTCCCACATGGCGCCCAGCGCTTCCATCTCGACCGCGCACGCCGCGCAGCCAACCAGATGGTGGCGCAATTCGGCGGCGCACGTTTCATCCAGAT
>Ga0302197_10002969_pt1 | contig 15555 bp, 12 predicted proteins | sample II_Bog_N2_1_FD_193526 | JGI IMG/M metagenome (GOLD analysis project Ga0302197, IMG submission 193526) | Peat permafrost microbial communities from Stordalen Mire near Abisko, Sweden - II_Bog_N2_1 | ecosystem: Environmental > Terrestrial > Soil > Wetlands > Peat | place: Sweden: Abisko...
TAACGATGAATCGCGGGTTTTCGCCCTTGTCCAGATACTCCGCCTTGGCCACCACGCGCCGCGCCCGCGCCCAGCTCTTGTGCGTTTGATAGTCGAACTCGGCAAAGACGCGGGCCGCCTTTCCAGTCTCGGCATGCAGCAGTTTGGCCTCGTGCATCTGCTTGCCGATGATCTTTTGAAGCCGGCTGTTGCGCGCCAGGCCGAACAGGAAGTCCACGTGGTTCTCCGCGGCCTCGCACCAGGCCATCAGTTGCTCGCGGCAGAAGCCCGAGTCACCACGCAGCACGATGCGCACTTGCGGCCACTTGGCACGTAATTGCGCGACGATGCGCTTGACCTCGTCGAGCGCACCGGCCGCTCCGTCGATGTTGGCTGGCCTGAGCCGCGCGCATAACAACTGATCGTCGGCGAAGATATACAGCGGCAGATAGCAGTAGCTGTCATAGTAACCATGAAAGAATCGCTCCGGCTGATGACCGTAAAGCGGAATGTCGGTCGCATCCAGATCGAGCACGATCTGGTCCGGCGCTTGGGCGTGCGACTCGATGTAGAGATCGCACAACAGCGCGTCGATCTTCTCCGGCGCGTAGTCGATCTTGTGATAGCGCCTGGAACCGCCAGGTAGCTCCAGCCGGTTCAACGTGCTTTTGCCGGCCAGGGGATCTTCCAGCTTGCGGCGGCCGGCCAGCACGGCCATCAGCGGATCGTGGCGCAATTGCTCATGATCGCAAAGGTCCTCGTAGCCCAGAGCAAGACCGTAGATGCGTTGCGAGAGCATCTCGCCAAGCTGGTGATGGACCAGTAGCGGCGACCGGAGGTCGGTGAAACAAGATGCCACGCGCTTGAGCAGACCGATCTTGCGATCGGCCTGCCGCAACAAAAGCGCTCCGCCATCGGTCGACACCTGGCCCGCTGTGAAACTGGCCTCGACGCGGCGCGAAAAATGTGATGCAAACGAGAAGACTTCTTGATTACACTCTGTCATAAGAAAGGCCGCCCTTTCCTCGGCCATAACCCGTCTCAATAACGTAGTTATGCCACAGAAAAGACGGCCTTTCCAGCTATTTTTCTTCTTTCCGACTCACCCAAATCGACAAGCCGCCTGTGAGATATGCAGGTTAACCGTTAAGACACCAGAATCTCTATTCCACATATCGGCCACGACTGGATTCGAACCAGCGACCTCTTCCGTGTCAAAGCAGCAACACTTATTGCTTTCAACGACTTACATGAATCATAAGGACATTTAGGGGCATCGTAAGTTGTTGAAGAATAAAGAAACCGGAATCCACTTCGGGTTGAACCTCGGGTTCACGCGCAAGATCAATATCCCTTAGAATTCATAATCGGTTTCAGTCGGCATCGGCTCCGGTGTGGCTGTGGCTTCAGAGGCCGTTGCCAGTTCCACTTCCTGCTGATCCAGTCCCCAAGCCGCGATCACCTCCGAAAGCGGGAACGGATTCTTCTCCTTACTCCATTCATAGTAGGGTGCCGCTGTCTGACTATATGGCCCAGGTTCCGGGCGATCGAACTGAACGCGCGCCGGGACATGAAATGCGCTGCCGAAAACAATCGCCTCGCCTGAAGCAAGTATGGTTACCTGATCAAGGAGCCTTCGTGCCTGCATTGGGATGATACGCCGAAAATGATCAATGTCATCGGGGTTCTGGAGCCGATGACTGATGAAGTTGGCGCATTGACTGATGATGGTTTGGCTCACCTCGCTGGGCCTCTGGCTTGCAATTACCAGCGATAAACCAAACTTTCTCCCCTCCTTCGCGATCCGTTCGTACGCAAGCCTTGCAAGCCTGTGTCCACGATCCTCGTCCGCCCGCCCCGGACCTGCATAGTTGTGGGCCTCCTCGAGAACGAGCACCCATGGGTGTTTGTAACGCCGGGCAGCGGGAAGGCTTTCCCTTGCCTCGAGCAAGATCCGACCGACGATGGAGCAGGCATAGATAGAAATAGCACTCAAGGAAAAGGACTTCACGATTGAGCCACTTCCGATGATTGCGAACTATCTGCATATGCCCGAAGATGAGGTTCGTTGGCGACTTCGGCGCTTGGATTTTGCCGTGCGGTTCTACGATTAATCTTCAGGTCCTCGACATTCGGTTAGATGTCGAGGCCGCCGCCACCGCAACAGCGCAGATTTAGGACACTACCCGTTCCTGGCAGTGCGCAAAGGAAGGGTTGAGGAATCTCGGGTTGAATCTCGGGTTGAAGAATTCAGCGAAATTGCTCTAAGTTATTGATAAATATGGTAGGCACGACTGGATTCGAACCAGCGACCTCTTCCGTGTCAAGGTGTGCTGCAATCTGTAAATAACAGACGGCACAGTACTTATCAGTTGGCAGAGTCGGCAAAAACGGCACAATTGGCGCTATTTGCTGCCAAAATGCTGCCAAATTTACCCGAGCGGGCCAACGGGCTGATCGTGTGGGATCAGCCCGACAACCTTCAGCATTTCGTTCAATCTTGCACCTCGGCAAGGGGCAGGCACAGACCGTGAGACCAGCTCGATAGGGCTGAGAACAGATGCCGCCAAGTTTCCGAGCTGCGAGTCCCTGACGCTGCATCGACACGCAAAGCCATACCCCTTGAATCCATTCGATCTGGACATTTCCGATAAGGTGCTATACATTGGACCATATAAGGCCATAGGGCTTTATGCATGGAGCCTTATCAATGAGATCGAATGTTTCAGATGTTCTGCCTCCCGCCGTCAAGCGGTCGCTGACCAAATTCGGCAGCGATCTCGCAACCGCGCGGCGGAAACGCGGGCTCACAATCCTTGCAGTCGCCGAGCGCATGGGCGTCGCCAAGAATACTTACCTCCGCGCAGAGAAGGGTGACCCCAAAGTCGGCCTTGGCGTGTACGCGATGGCGCTTTTCGTCTTGGGCTTTGGCGAACCTCTTGGCGCTCTTATCGACGTGAGCCGCGACGATACCGGCCTTCTGCTCGATGAAGAACGTCTGCCCAAGCGTGTGCGCATGAAGAAAGTACGGGTGCCGCAATCATGAAACGAAATATCGACGTGATGTTGGGCGATGGTGTCGAGGTCGGCACGCTGCGTTACGACCTGCAAGGCCATCGAGAAAGCGCCGCTTTCGAGTATGGTGCGGGCTGGCTTGGCGACCCCGCGCATTTCACTCTGGGGCCGACGCTTCCGCTCCAGGCGGGACCACTGTTTCATCGCAAGTCAAAAGACGGTTCTCTATTTCATGCCACGATTGCCGACACCGAGCCCGATGGGTGGGCAAGGCGTGTCATCATGCGCGACCACATCAAGCGCAGACAAGAATTGCGCCGTGAAGGAAAAGAAGAAGCGCAGCCGCTCAATGCGCTTGATTATTTACTGGCCGTGGATGATTTCAGCCGTGTCGGCGCGCTTCGTTTTCGCGACGAAGAGGGCGTGTTTCAGCGCGCCCGGGAAGAAGGGCGCCGGACCGCGCCGCCACTCATCGAGCTTGGACATTTGCTCAGCGCGTCACGTGCTTTCGAGGCGAACAAAGAGACGGCGGCTGACCTGGCATATTTGCGCGGCCGAGGCACGTCGCTTGGCGGCATGCGCCCGAAATGCACGGTCATTGACGAAGACGGCGCGCTCAGCATCGCCAAGTTTCCGAGCATCGCAGACGAGCGCGCCGTCACCAAGGGAGAAGTGCTCGCTCTGACGCTTGCCAGAAAGGCCGGGATCGATGCAGCCTCGGCGCGTATCGTCCAGAGCGAAGACTTGCCGGTCGCGCTCGTCCGCCGCTTCGACCGGCAAAACAACGGCCATCGCGTAATGTATCTCTCCGCCGCGACGATGCTGGGTGTCGAGGCGACAGAACCGGAGGAACATACCTACACCGAGATCGTGGACGCAATCCGCGTACACGGGGCTGACGCACAAGCTGATATCGAAGAGTTGTGGCGGCGTATTGCTTTCTCGATATTGATTACGAATGTGGACGACCATCTGCGCAATCACGGCTTCCTGCATGTAGATCGGGAATTCTGGCGGTTGTCGCCCGCCTTCGACATCAACCCGTCACCTGAGCGCGTACGTGAATTGAAGACGTGGATATCCGAGGATGCAGGCCCTGACATGACCATCGATGCCCTCATGTCCGTGATTGCTTATTTCCGCATCACGGCTGCGCGGGCCAAGGAGATCTTGAGCGACGTTACGCATGCCGTGAATGGTTGGCGCAAGACTGGACAGAGTATTGGCATGAGTGACGAAGAGCTTGAGCCCTTCGTAGACGCCTTCGAACATCGCGAACGCGCCGCCGCGAAGAAGCTTGTCTGAAGATCAAAGCTCATCGGCGGCGCCGCGTGCGACATCGCGAATCGAGAGAGAAAAATGCATGCGTGATATTTGGTTTACATCCGACTTCCACTTCGCTCTGAACTCATCGAGCTATTGAATCAGGATCTGTCGCGTGAATACCAAGCGATCATTGGGTACGTGGTCTATTCACAGGTCATAAAGGGGGCGGAGTTCATGAGTATCGCAGGCGAACTTGAAAAGCACGCTGCCCAGGAACTGAGCCACGCACTGATCATTGCCAAGCAGATTGATTATCTTGGCGGGATGCCGGCAGTTGAAGCGAAGACAGTCAAAACCTCGGAAAAGGCTACTGAGATGTTGCAGTTCGATCTCGACAATGAAACGGAAACAATTCGAAATTATCGCGACCGTGTTCGTCAGTGCGAGGAGTTGGGCGAGTATGCCATGGGCGAGCAGATTCGCAAGATCTTGATCGACGAACAGGACCACCAAATTGCTTTGGCGACGGCTCTGGGCAAGAGCGTGCCGGCTCCGCGCAAGACCGCATAGCCAACCGCAGAATCGCCCAAAGTCACGGTGCCACAGAGCGTTCTTGCGCCGGGTCATAGAGTGACGAATTCAATACAATGGTTAAATGGATAAAGGTGCAGAGCAAGATCCCAGAGTTTATTTCGCAGCCGAGAGAACCTTCTTGGCCTGGATTCGTACGGGGCTAGGCTTGATCGGTATCGGATTCGCGGTCAGCCGCTTCGGTCTGTTTTCCGGCAATTGAGCGCAAGCGAATCCCATTCGCCCACTCGCACTACAGGCCTATCTGTCTGGTCTGGAGTCACGTTGGTGGGCCTGGGCGTGATCGTCATCCTCAGTTCCGTCCTGCGTCACTTTCAACTTATTCGCGAGCTGAAATCGGGTACCTGGATACCGGGACGGGTGTCGAGGGATGCCGTAATGCTGGGATTGCTGTTGGCTGGCGCCGGGATCGGCATGTGTATTTATCTGATCCTCGTGCGCTAGCCATTCTGAACTGGGTTGTACTCGTCCTCATAGTGAGCAATCTGAAAATCCAATCTTCTGTTGCAGGCCGGGCAGGTCAATCCTGAGGCATGAAACAAGGATTTGGATTAACGCGTATTCTAAGTAGCGGCAGTTGGAGTTGAACCCGACATCTGTTCAGCTAGCTCAATGGGTCGAGCAGCGCAGCATCATTATTCCGCACATTGCCGACTCGGCCACTCACAGGCCACGCGTTCATCAGTTCGGAAGAATACGGACGGAGCAAATCCACTGGCGGTCTCGCAGGGTCTCCGGCATCCAGCCAGCGGGCATAATCCTTTGGTTCGAGAATGACCGGCATCCTGTCGTGAATTGGCCGCATCAACTCGTTCTCGGCAGTGGTGAGAATTGTGAAGGTCTCCAGAGGCGCGCCATCCTTTGGCCGCCAGCTCTCCCACAATCCAGCAAAGGCAAGCGGCTCGCCGCTCTTGAGCGCGATTGCAAACGGCCGCTTTGACTTGGCATCCAGACGCATCCACTCATAAAAACTGTCGGCAGGTATCAGACAGTGCCGCTTCTTGAATGCCTCCCGGAAGACGGGCTTCGACGCCACCTCTTCAGAACGCGCATTGATTGTGCTGTACCCGATCTTGGCATCCTTCGCCCACGCCGGCACCAATCCCCAGCGCATCAACGCGAATTCCCGGTTGCCAGTATCACGACTCAAACGCACAACGGGCTGAACGCTTTGTGGCGCTACGTTAAAGCTGGGCGCAAACCACGGCGTATCCTCAAGCTCGACACCAAACCAGTCGGCGAGAACTTCCTGCGTGGATTTCCTGGCGAAGCGGCCACACATACTGCGAATAGCATAGCGGATTGAGCCCTCTGTATTGCTCGGAGCCACGCCTTGCGCTCAATCGTACTGTCGTACTCAGTTTCAGCCTCTATTTGGCGAGCCTATCGCGTCGCAATAGCAGTAGGCTAAGATTTAGGGGGGCACTGATCCGCAATCTGCACTTCTTGACGAATTCGGACGCCAATCTGTTCGGGAGCCGGAGTAGAAGTCTTCACGTCTGGAAGCAACGGTTTTACCTCATTCCGTTGACAGCTTGCAAGCTTGACCGCTGGTGATTGGATCTAAACGATATGCCTGCTAGGAGGTATCCTTTGGAAGAATGCGCAGTTCCATATGAACCGTTACGCATACTTTGTGACCACCTCGTAGAACGTACGGCTACCCTTTTCCTAGGTGTGTGTCGGGCATAGATTTGTGATGGTGCCTATAGCAGGGTCAGTGTGTTCTGTTTTAAGTTTGATTCATGGGCCAGAACTTCATTCCTGAGACGGTCAACCAGACGCTGCTGTTTCCCCCATCGCTTCACGATTGGCTTCCCGATGGCCACTTGGCCCGCTTTCTTTTGGATGTGGTTTCGGCGCTGGATTTGAGCGCGATCTACAAGTCCTATCAAGACAAGGATGGCCGCGGCCAGGCGGCCTATGCGCCGGAGATGATGGTTCGCCTACTCCTGTACGGCTATGCGAGGGGCGTATACAGTTCGCGCAAAATTTAGACGCGCACTTTCGAGGACGTGGCCTTCCGTTATCTCTCCGGCGACCAGCACCCGGACCACGCCACCATCGCCGAGTTCCGCAAGCGTCATCTGGATGCACTCTCGGGTCTGTTCACGCAGGCTCTGCTGCTGTGTTCGGAAGCTGGACTGGTGAAGTTGGGCCATGTGGCTATCGACGGAACGAAGATCAAGGCCAACGCCAGCAAGCACAAGGCGATGAGTTACAAGCACATGAACGAGACCGAGGCGCGCCTGAAGCAGGAGATCGATGCGCTGCTGCGCCAGGCCGAGGAAACCGACGCGGCCGAGGACGCGCTGTACGGCAAGGATCGGCACGGCGACGAACTGCCTGCCGAGTTGCAGCGGCGTGAGAGCCGGTTGCAGAAGATCGGCGAGGCCAAAGCGGCTTTGGAACAAAAAGCAAAAGAAGAGGCCGCGCAGCAACGCGCCGAGACAGAGCAGAAGCTGGCCGAACGCGAAGAAGAAGAGCGGCACACGGGCAAGAAGAAGCGTGGCCGCAAGCCCGAGTTATTCGCTTCCTTCACGTTCTGGAAGGTATTGATGCGAACGGAACGCCGCTGGCGGTCAGCAGCATCACTTCATCGAGCGGTACGGCGTTTGACGGCGCTGCCGTCGGCGCAACCGCATTGATGTTCATCCACGACGACACGCAAACCGCAAGTTTCGCCACCACCAGCTACACCGAACCATCAACCGTGACTGTGAATTATGTCGCCGGATTGAAGCCCAATACTGGATACACAGTCAAACGATCCGCGGGCAATACACAAGTGAACGTAACCGCAGGCGGAACAACCACGACCGACAATGCCGGAGTGCTGAAGTTCTGATCTCCCTGGTCATGCTTGAACAAACGCAACCCGCATCGGGAATCAAGTTTCGAGGCAGACTTGATCCCGGTGCGGGTTGCATTGTGAATAGAAGAATGTTCAAATTGCGGTCCACTATCAGTGGCTACTCTGCGCCAGGATTTCAAGCAACTTGCGGAGCCTCGGCTTCGGAGTTCCTGTCTGCCGCGCAGGCAGCAGCGCCAGACTCTCGTTTGCCGCTGCACGGCACTTTTCAGTCTGGCCGACGGCGCGATAAGCCTGGGCCAGCGTCAGCAGCCTCGCTGGCATCTTTCTATGAGTTTGAACCACTGCCAGTTCGGCATACGAAACAGCCAATTGTGAATCTCGTAGCGATGCCGGTTCTGCAATCAATAAATCCCTTGCAGTTGTGTCGAGAATCTCCGGAGAGTTCTGATCTTCTTTGATAGCTTCCTTCAGAGTAGCAATGCCTTTTCTCACCAATTCCGCAGCATCAGCTCGACTATGCAATATGGATTGAACCGAACCGAGACGAACTTCAACATCTCCGAGAACCGGCTTCCACTCTTTCTGGGAAGGGTTCAGTACTTCCATTCGCTCCAAACCGGCGCGTTCCTGAATCAGAGACTTTTCTTCCGCAGACAGGAAATGTTGCCGGTCTTGGATCGATGCACCCAGAGCGGGATCAGCCGCTATATCAAGATTGCCCGCCTGACGGTCCAGTGCAAATAACACATCGCCGAGGGCGCGCGAATCCTGCGGGTCAGCCGCCGAGCGGCGCATCGCCGACTGTACAGGCTCCACGATAATCGTGTCTGCCTCGATGTACCTTCCCATCTGCGCCAGTACAAAAGCTTCGTCGACAAGAAAGGACTCGCGAATTCGGATCATTCGTAGAGACTTCTGCTCTTCGATGGGCAAAGCAGCAATGCGTTGCAAGCCAAGTTGAATATCGTTGAGTCCCTGCACCGGGTCCGATTCCTTTTCTGTTGGAATGATATCCAACAGAGTGTTGGCTTGACCCCGTTTCGCGCTCATCAAATTCGGATTGATACTTAATGCCCGGTCGTAAAGCTCCAATTCTTTCCGGTACGCCGAATTAGCGCCCGCCAAATCATTAAGGCTTTCAGTAATCACCATACCCAATTCGTCGCCGAGTGTTGAGTAAGCGGCAGCCGCTTCGCACATTTCCTCAGGAGTGGATCCGGGAAGATTAATTAAGTGCTGATAGTTGGTAATTGCCGCCTGTGTAGCGGAGATTGACTGCTGAATTGGCGAGGTTCCGAAGAGAACTTGCCCGCGGGATAACTGTGCGCTAGCGAGCGTATGAAGCGCCTCCCGATCTTTGGAATCACGGTTAACCCAGGGTGTACCCAGTGCAATGGCCTTGTTGATACTCACAAGCGCTCCTGTCGCATCTCCGAGATTCTGATCGTAAGCGTTCCCCTGTAGATTACCCAATCGCGTGTAGGCCTCAACCAGATCAAGTTGCGTCTGGCGGTCACCATGTGCATCATTGGCCATGTGATCCAAGTGCTCGATCACGCGCGTGACAAGCAGTTTCTGTGCGCCCGTTGTGCCGGGAAGTTGCTTGATGGCCTCATCCAGTTCTACTTGGAAGCTGTTGCTCAACTGGCGGAGGTCGGTCGAGCGGGCCTCGGCCTTGCGCCGCTCATCGTTAGCCACACGAGCCTGCCAGACAACACCCGCCACACCCACAAGCAGCGTGACAAGCAGTACGGTAGCTGCTGCCAGCGCCCATCGGCGGCGGCGGATAAATTTGCCGAGGCGATAGCGCGCGGTTCCGCGGCGCGCCGATACGGGCTGTCCATCGAGATAGGCGCGAAGATCATCGGCCAGCCGCTCAGCGGTCAGATAGCGCTCCTGCGGCTCCTTGCGCAGAGCCTTCAGCAGAATCGCTTCCAGGTCGGCATCCAGCGGCTTACTGGAACCGGCCATCCCTGAAGGCTTGCGAGGTGCCTCCTCGCAAACCGTCTTCATCATCTGCCCCATCGTCAGGTCTTTCAGTTCATAGGGCAGTGTTCCGGTCAGTAGAAAATACAGTAGTACGCCCAGCGAATAAGTGTCAGAGGCCGTGGTAATTGAATTGCCTGACACTTGCTCCGGACTGGCATATTGCGGCGTGAAGGATGAATAGCCTTCACGCGTAAGCGGGCTATCCTGCTTGTCGAGGGAGGGAGAGAGCAGCTTGGCGGTTCCAAAATCCAGCAGCCGCGGCGTGCCGTCGCTAGCCACCAGAATGTTATCCGGCTTCAGGTCGCGATGGACAACAAAGTTTTGGTGGGCAAACTGAACGGCCTCGCAGGCGCGCAGGAAAAGCTTGATTCGCTCGGTCTGAGTTAGATGCCGCTCATCGCAGTAGCGATGGATAGGGATGCCATCCACATACTCCATGACCAGATATAACTCGCCCTCGCTGGTCACGCCTCCGTCCAGCAGATGCGCGATGTATGGATGTTGCAGGCCTGCCAGAATCTGCCGCTCCTGGCGGAATCGCTCGCGGAACAACTCCGTTGCAAGGGGCCGGTCAATCAGTTTGACGGCTACCTGTTGCTCGAATTGCCCGTCGACACGGTGGGCAAGATAGACAGCGCCCATTCCGCCGCGTCCCAGCAGGCGGTCAATCTCATAGGGCCCAATGCGCTTGAGCTTCACACGCTCTTCCCGGCTGCGCCCCTGCTCGCACTTGTCAGACGCCACGCGCCGTTCTTCCGCCTCACAGCCATTCAACAGCAAACGGATTTCTTCGAGCATTGCCTGGTCGCCGCATCGCGCCGCAAGCAAATCCTCGCGCTCTTCCTGAGGAGCTTCGAGTACCTCGGAAAAGATTGCCTCGATCTGGAGTAATCGTTCAGCCGTTTGCACCATCTTGAGAATCGACTCCTTCTGGTATTCGCATCTGGAACCTCAAACTGCGAAAACAATCGGCAAAATGAATCAAACACTCGCCGGAGCCGCGACAGCCCCGGGGCAAATGCGGACGTAGAGCCAGCTCTTGATGAACTTCAATTGGCGGTTGACAGTGGCCTTGGATAACTGCATCAACTCCGCCGTCTCTTCGGTGGTGCAGCCCAGAAAGTAACGCAACTCTACCAGCTTGACCATTTCACTATCGATGGAAGCAATCTCGTCCAGCGCGCGGTCCAGGTCCAGCAGTTCAGGGCCGTCAATGCCGACCCAGGAAAGGTCGTCGTTGAGAGGCACGCCATAACTCCCGCGCATCTTGACCTGGCACTCGCGCGCATTGTCAATCAGAATCATGCGCATCATACGCGCGCAAAATGTATAAAAGTGCTGGCGATCATTCCAGTCGGCATTCTTCTGCTTTAGTAATCGCAGATAAAGCTCATGAACCAGAACCGTCGCCTGCAATACATCAGGATTCTGTTCCCGATGCAGATAGGCTCCGGCAACCAATCGCAAATGAGAATAGACAAGCGGCACCAGCTCATCGAAGGCCGACGCATCGCCATCCTTCCATCTTCTCAGAAGCGCGGTTATATCACCGCTGGCTGGTTCCACTTTCATCTCCGTCTACAAAGGTATTCAACACCAATAATTTAGCCCTTGTCTTATGCCTTCTCATTCCGGCTTCCGGCTCTCCTCTTCAACCCATTTGAAAATTTCCTTGGATGAAGATGAGACGTTTTTCATTCTTCGCTCGCAGTCTTGCCGAAGAAGAGAAATCAGTCCTGATGCAAGTTTAGCAAACCATCCGTCCTGCCTCTCTTCAACAACCCGCGTATCTTCGATGCCGCGTGCTCGGAGGCCGCCGTGTGCTTCATTTTTCCTGAAAATAAAAGGAGCTTTCCATTGCGATTCCTTCACTCTTTTCCCAGTCTGCCCCTCGTTACGCCCCAAAGCCCGCTCTCAGACGTTCCTCCCGCCATCACTTCGGGATTGGCGCACGGCGGCCCAACGGATTCCGTCCGCTTCGGAAGCTCCGCGTCGCGGCATGGCTGGATGTTTCCGAAGTGGATCGCGGATCTCGCTTCAATCTTCCTCCAGTTCTTCACCTCTCTTCGTCCGGCAGTGCTTGCCGCGGCACTGGTCGTCGTCTGTCTGCTGGCTCTTCCGGCCTGCGCCGGTGCGACGACCAACATCTACGAGGTCAACACGCTCTCCAATGCTCTGCACCCGGCATCGACGTGCGCTACCACCGCTACCACCACATGCTCGCTGTACGATGCCATTGCTCTGGCCAACGCCAACACCGGCTCTACGATTCAATTCACTCCCGGCCTGACCGGCACCATCTATTTGAATCCCACCAACAACACCATCAACATCAATGCAAACATGACCATCCATGGACCGGCAGCCAACCAGTTGACCATCGATTACCAGGGCGCTACAAGTAAGTTCTACGCCAATAATGTGACCTTCAATATATCCGGGTTGACCCTCGCCAACGGCTCCATAGGCATTCAGCTTTCTCCGACCGCCATCGCAACGATCGATAGCTGCGTGATTACAGGAATGGGCGACACCGCTTTGGTCCTCGCGGGCAACTCCATCATGAAGGTGACCAATAGCTTGATCTATGGAAATTCCACCGTGGGAGGGAATTCCACCATGGGAACCACGAGCGGAGGCGGAATTGCCAGCAATGGCGGCACACTGACCGTAAGCAATAGCACCATTACAGGAAACTCCGCCGGCTCGACAGGCGGCGGCATCTACAACAACGGAACGGCGACCATCACCAACAGCACCATTACCGGAAACATTTCAACCGGCGACGGCGGCGGCATCTATAACGTCGGGGGTGTCACGATTACCAATAGCATTGTGGCCGGCAACAGCTCTAAAAGCTCTGCCAACTACGCCGATTGCGACAGTTGCGGCCCACAGAGCTCCAACAACCTGATCGGCGGCACGCCGCCCGCCCTCGGACCGCTGGCCTGGAATGGCGGTTACACGAAGACCATGCTACCGCTTTACGGCAGCACAGTCATCGGCGCAGGCAGCTATGTGGCCGGCGAGCCTGCCACCGACCAGCGCGGCTTTCCTCGGCCAACCTCTGGCACAATTGATCTGGGCGCGGTGCAGACTCACTACCTGACAGTGAATGAACTCGCCGACATGGACGACGGATCCTGCACCGTGACCACCTGCTCGCTGCGCGACGCCCTGGAGCAGGCCAACAAAGACGGCGAGGGCAACATCCATTTCACGGTAAATGGCCGCGCTACAGTGACCAGCCGCAAGCCGCTGCCAGCTATCGCCGTGGATCTGAATATTGCTGGCCCGGGAGCGAGCAAGCTCACCATTGATGGAGACGGGGCGAGCGCCGTGGGCAGCGTGTTGACGATCAACCTCGACAAAGTTGTGGCTATCTCCGGGGTCACCATTACGAACGGAAACGCAACTGCAGCAGCAGCCGGCGGCGGCATCACCAGCTATGGTGGGCTGACGGTCAGCAATAGCGTCATCACAGGAAATACTTCGGACTCCGGCGGCGGCATCGTGAGTAACGGCGAGTGGCTGCTTGTGGACAGCAGCACAATCTCAGGAAATACCTCGTATAGCGTTGGCGGTGCAATTTTTAACTTCAACGGAAGTATTTTGATTGTAAACAACAGCACACTCTCAGGAAATACTGCAATTAATGACGGCGGCGGCATCGGGAGTACAGACGGAGCGGTGTTATTGAACAACAGCACCATCTCCGGTAACTCCGCAGACGAGGGCGGCGGCATCAACTACGGTTGTTCAGCCCAGGGCCCCTGCATGGGAGTAACGATCAATAACAGCACGATCTCTGCCAACACAGCCACTTTGGGTACCGCAGGCGGAATCCATAACGCGTTGGCAACCGTCACGCTGTACAACAGCATCGTGGCCGGCAACACGACCGCTGGCACAGCCAACTCCGGCGATTGCACGAACTGCGGCACACAGAACCAGTACAACTTCATCGGAGGCAATCCTGAACTCACACCGCTGCAAGGGGCTCCCAACGGCACCGCCCAGGCGGTGATGATCCCGATGCCCGGCAGCCCAGTGATAGGCGCAGGCAGTTGGCTTCTATCCGCCAACGGTCCAACCATCTTGAACCAGGATTTGCATACCGACGAACGCGGCTATTCGCGGCCGACCTCCAGCACTTCTGCAATCGACCTCGGCGCGGTCCAGACCAACTACGCAAGAATATATTTTTATACTCAGCCGAGCGATGTGGTCGTCGGCCAATACATGGTGCCGGAGCCCGTAGTGCAAGTAATGGAAGCCAACCCGGCTAACGAACTTCTGGACGGGGTCAACGGAATTCCGGTTACCTTGACCTTCAGCGGCGGAGCGAGAGAAATTGTCGGCTCGGGTGCCCTCACTGCGACCACAACGGCGGGCGGTCTGGCCACCATGAACGGTATTGCTATCAATACTGCCGGAACGGGTTACACCTTTACCGTTGCATCGCCGGTGTTAGTGGGGGCAGGTTTGACGAAGGTTATCAGCAACACCTTCAACGTGTTGACGCCCGCCGCCACGCCAACCTTCTCGCCAGCAGCCGGCACCTACACCTCTGTACAGTCGGTGACCATCAGCTCGACGGATGCGTCGGCGATGATCTACTACACGACTGATGGCACAACGCCAACGGCCAATTCAATCTTGAACCGCGGTCCCATCACGGTCTCGACCTCTGAAACCATCAAGGCCATCGCGATAGCCCCGGGCATGGCCAACAGCGCAGTGGCCTCAGCCACCTACAACCTCCAGGTCGCCACGCCAACCTTCTCGCCTGCGGGTGGCACATACACCTCCGCGCAGACGGTGACCATCAACTTGGCGAATCCGTCGGCGATGATCTACTACACCACCAATGGCGATACGCCAACGGCCAACTCAACTGTGTACCTCGGCCCCTTCACGGTCACAGCCTCTGAAGCCATCAATGCCATCGGGATAGCACCCGGCTATGTCGACAGCGCAGTGGCTTCAGCAACCTACAACCTGCCAGTCAGTTTCGCCGTTGCGGTCACCCCCGCGGCACTCTCCGTTACCAGCGGGCAAAGCGGCACGGTCACGGTTTCAGTGACGCCGCGGAACCTTGTCGCCACTGCCGTTATATTCTCCTGCTCCGGCTTGCCCGCGGGCGCGTCGTGCAGCTTCTCTCCAGCCTCCGTCACGCCCTCCGGAACAGCGGCCTCAACCTCAACGCTCACAGTCAACACCAGTGGGGAAACGGCGGCAGTCCATCGCAGCTCCAGCCCGCTATTGCCTGCATCGGCGCTGGCGATTGCGTTCAGCTTCTTTGGCTGGAAGAAGCGCCGCAATCTGCAACTGATGCTACTGCTGGCGGTGGGCGTAATCGGGCTGAGCCTCTTCACCGGTTGCGGCGGCAGTTCTTCAACTTCCAAAACACCCGTCGTATCGACAATTACAGTAACTGGCACCTCTGGATCGGGAGCGACCCAGTTGCAAAACACAACAACTTTCTCCCTTACAGTCAACTGAGTCCTCCCCACACCCACAGAAGAGAACCGAGGCCTCTCCACAGCAGGAGAGGCCTCGGCGCGTGAGCATAAGTGTTGCGTGATTTTGAAGTCGCACAGTCTGCTGTGTTCGGATTGTTTACGCCGGTCTGGGGCAGAGAAAGAGCTGCTGGAGGTGTAATGCTTTTCGCCAGTGCCGGCGGCGCATTCTGCGCCTGCGCAACCTTCCCAACCGTGTCAAGCACTGTCACGGTATGTGAACTGTTGTCCACAATTACCACTCGGTTGGGCTCTTCCACGCGAGTGCTGCCATCCGCGCGCCGATAGAAGTTCATCTTTCGTTCCTGGCGCAGCGTATTGCCGTCAGAGAGCGTGCGCACGCTGACGACATCGATAACGGCACTCAGTGGCACCGCC
>Ga0302197_10002980_pt1 | contig 15515 bp, 16 predicted proteins | sample II_Bog_N2_1_FD_193526 | JGI IMG/M metagenome (GOLD analysis project Ga0302197, IMG submission 193526) | Peat permafrost microbial communities from Stordalen Mire near Abisko, Sweden - II_Bog_N2_1 | ecosystem: Environmental > Terrestrial > Soil > Wetlands > Peat | place: Sweden: Abisko...
CTGCTACCATATTATGGGTTCCCCAATCCTTAAAGCCTTTAAAGCCGTGCACAAAAACCACCATCGGTGCATTTTTAATGGCATCGTCATAGGTTATATCCATCAACATACCACGGCCCTTAACGCCGGGGATGTTGTAATTTTCTTTTTTGATCATACTTAAAATGTTACCTCAGTTTCAATAATGTCTGAGGATTTAATCACAATTGTATCAGCTAGCATATCGCCAAGCCGTTGATGTTTAACCGACTTTGAAACGGCTATTAACGCAGGAATACTGTAAATACCAATATCTATCGGATCGCAAATCCTTCTTTTAAAAGCGTCGCCCAGGCCTATTTTAGTACAATCGGATTTTACAACCTTCAATTTAACAATATCGTGTCCCGGCGTTGCCTGGTTTATTGATTCCGTCACTACAAAATATAAAAACCATACAGTAGGAACGATCAAAGCAGGTGCCCCATTTACTACCCATCCGTCATCAGTCTTTTCTCCAAATGCATAAAATATAATGCATAAGAAAAATATAAATATGCTGTAATCAATAATGGTTGCAAAAATTCGCAACTTAATATAAGGTTGAGGATTTGCTTTGTAAAATTTCATAATATTAATGCATTTTTCAATATTTAAAATCCTGCTCGGTTAAGTTTTTTAATCCCTCGTATGCCACCAAGCCCAAACAATCAGCACCGGCTGAAAAAACAACCTTACCCATGCCCAAATTGGCTGCACATGTGTTGCGCCAATTTGTGTATGGCCCGAAAACATTGCTATATGTACCGGTATAAACGCTATCAGCATCAACACTATTCCCCAAGCGGCAAATTTACGGGTTGATTTTAAAATAAGACCCAGGCCACCAGCTATCTCAAGCACTCCTGCTAAGGTATTTAAAATATTGGGGAAAGGCAGGTACTTCGGTATAATCCCAATGTAAAATGCGGGGATCCTGAAATGGTTTATCCCTGCAAGTAAATACCCTATAATAAGCAGCGCTAAGCTGATTTTTTTTACTTTCGACATATCATTATCTACGAATAGCATGTCATTTAGATTTAAATACCCGTGTTTTCCGTTGTTTTGAACCTAATTTATAAACATTCTAAATACCTGTGTTTGACAAAGTGTTGACATTGAATCTTGTTTATCCTGTTATTTTTGTTGGGTCAAATTTAAAATACTGCTTTGAAGTACTTAAAGGTAATCGCTTTTACACACAAACAGATCGAGCTGAAGGAATTGGGAAGATTGGTGATTTGCCAGGAAAATCTAACTGAGAAACTTCAACAGGTGAAAAATCAATTTCAAATTGCTGAGATTTTTTATTTAGCGACCTGTAACCGTGTTGAATTTGTACTGGTTACCGACCAGCCTGTAGATAAAGAATATACCGAACGTTTTATTGAAGCCTTAAATATCGGTGTTTGCGACCATTACATGGGCGTGTTTTTAAAAGGCGCTTCTATTTATGAAGACCAGGAAGCATTAAACCACTTGTTGCGCATCTCATGCTCGCTTGAAAGTTTGATCGTTGGCGAGAAGGAGATCCTGCCGCAATTACGCAAAGCTTACGATAGTTGCCGCGAAGCTGGTTTGACGGGCGATTTTTTACGCATGGTGATGAACTGTGTGGTAAAAACAGCTAAGGAGGTTTATACTGATACCAACATCTCTAAAAATCCCATTTCAGTTGTATCGTTAGCTTACCGCAAACTACGCGACCTTAAATTGTGTACCAATGCCCGTATCTTGATTATCGGCGCAGGTGAAACCAATTTTAATATTTCTAAATATCTTCAAAAACATAAATTCTCAAACTTCTCGGTGTTTAACCGTACTATTTCAAAAGCACAGCAATTAGCTGCTGATTTGAACGGTGAGGCTTTTGAATTGGAAGACCTTAAAAACTACCATAAAGGTTTTGATGCTATTATCACTTGTACATCGGCTACAGAGCCCATCATCACCCCTGAAATTTACAGCATACTGCTTAACGGCGAAACTGACAAGAAAACAATAGTTGACCTTGCCGTTCCAAATGATACCGCCCCGGAGGTGTTGGAACAGTTCCCGGTAAATTTTATCGAAGTTCATTCACTAAACGAAGTTGCTAAAAAGAACTTACAGGAACGCTACGAAGAACTGGTACACGCCGAGGTTATCATCAATCAAAACATTACGGAGTTTATAACCATGTTAAAACAACGCCGTATTGAATTAGCCATGCGCCAGGTGCCCGAAAAGATCAAAGAGATCCGCAATATGGCCATGAATACTGTGTTTGTTGATGAAGTACAAGGCATGGACGAGCAATCCCGCGAGATCCTGGAAAAAGTGATCAACTACATGGAGAAAAAATATATCAGCGTGCCCATGATCATGGCAAAGGATATATTGATCAATAGCTAATTATCTCTCTACTGACAACACAGTGTCAGCATAACTTTCAATTTTCATTCGTAACTTGCATTTCGTTATTAGAAGCAATCTTAGTATGATGCTCTACAAACCTTCTATAAAAATTAAGTGCAAAAAAGATCAATATCCAAATGTAATTTAAATTATATCGGACATATTGAAAGTCATATTCTTGATCGCCTCCACCTTTAGCTACAAATAATTTTTGCCAAAAATCCCTTGTATAACTATTTCCTGTTGAATGTATTAATACTGACAACGTATATATCCCACAAGTAACCCAAGCCCAATTAAAGCTTTTGTTTGAAAAGAAGTTTTCATATTCCAATTGAAATACGAAACACGCCAAACTTACACAAGCGAAAATTTCAAGCATTGAGCTTAATAAATTCCCCTTGTAGTTTGTTAGTAAAAGGTAATCCCAAAGATTGGTTGACTGTACTTTTATCGCATACTCCTCAAAAGGGACGCCCTGTATATTAAAATCTTTATACCCGTTTAGATATTCCGGCTCATGTGCATTGTAGATATTTCTTCGTACGTTAATCACCTTATAAGATGAAAATTCAGGAATTATCAAGGCTATTTGATAAAGAATAAAAAGAAAGATAATAAGTATGCCGACGTATTTTCTTGATTCATCCATGTTTAATGTTTAGGAATTCTATACCAATATAAGCCATTTCTTAATTGCTGACAAAAGAATGTCAGCATTACTTTAAATTTGCCTTCGTAACTTGTATTATCCGATAGGCAAAAGTACAATCCGTCGTTCACCAAAAAAGACCGGCATCAGGGCTGATCCGGCGACCACAAGCCAAACTTCAAGCACAGCCAAAGTAGGATCAGAACGTAGCCGAGAGTTTTCTTTTGGTTACTTTTCTTTTGGCGGTCAAAAGAAAAGTGACGCTTAGCGCAGCGATACCAAAGACAAGTAATAGCCAGTACAGTTCGCGATTGCTTCGTTCCTTAGCAATGACATTAAAAACATAATATCTTATATTTGGAGAGGTGACACGGAATCAATAACTAAATGAATTTTATGAGAAATATATTGTCGATATTATTAAGTATCGCGTTGGGTGTTTCTGTCTACTTCTTTTATCGCCAATACATTACAGGACTAAATCTATTTTTAATGGCTTCATTTGCCTTTGTTCTGTTGTTACTGTTATTTCTAAATATCCTTTTAATTAGAAAATCTCAAAGCGTTAAAAAGAAAATGTTAACTGCTATATTAATTTCAGGAGTAGTTGTCGCGCTGTTTTTTTCTTTCCTTAAAGAGGATAATAGCGAAAACGGCAATCCAAGAGTATATCTTGGTTCAGGCAGTAAAAATTAAGTAATCGCAGCAATTTTAACTTCCCTTAGTCACTCCAAATTCATATCCTCAATTAATCCTATATTCCTAAGCGTAAAACGTTAAATTTGTGGTTGCAAACACATAATCCCATTGGACAGAACTCTTACTATAGGAACACGCGGCAGCGATCTTGCTTTATGGCAAGCTAACTTTGTTAAGGATAGCCTTGCAGCTATAAACATCAGGGCTGAACTAAAGATCATCAAAACACAGGGCGACCGTATTTTGAACCTGAGTTTTGATAAACTGGAAGGCAAAGGCTTTTTTACCAAAGAGTTGGAAGATGAGCTTTTAGCCGGAACAATTGATCTTGCCGTACATTCCCATAAAGATCTGCCGACTGAAAATCCTCCAGGACTAATCATCGCCGCGGTTTCGGAACGCGAAGATCCATCTGAATTATTGTTGATTTTGAAAGATTGTGTGGATGTTCATCAAAAACTATCGCTCAAATACGGTGCGATCGTGGGTACTTCATCCAACAGGCGCAAAGCCCAGTTACTGGCTCATCGCCCTGATCTGGAAATCCAGGATTTACGTGGAAATGTGCCAACCCGCATTCAAAAGCTGCGTAACGAAAGCTACGATGCCATCATGATAGCCAAAGCAGGTGTAAGCCGCTTAGGTCTGGATCTGAGCGATCTGCATGTGGAAACGCTGACCCCGAATGAATTGATACCAGCACCCGCGCAAGGTGTTTTAGCCATACAAATCCGCGAAAGTGATGTTGAGCTGTTTAACTCGTTACAAGCGCTAAACCATTTGCATGTTGCCGAGGAATTGGCTGTTGAGCGTACCGTGTTAAAACTTTTCGGCGGTGGATGCCATCTACCATTAGGTTGCTATTGCCGCAAGGAAGATGGAAAATTCCAGGTGTTCACCTCAAAGGCTGATGAAGGTGACGATTTCCCGGATAGATTATTTGTAGAAGCTGAAAGTACTGAAGGGTTGCCTGAAAGAATAGTTGCCAAATTCGCTAAAGACCGCAAATTACCATTAAGCGTATTCATTACCCGCGAACTTTCAGAGCAAAGTTATTTCCGCAGGGCGATAGAAAAACATAAAATAAATATTGAGGCACGGTCACTGATACGTACTGTACCCGTGATCACCAAGTTAGATTCATATATATTAAAGCATGTCGACTGGATATTTTTCTCCAGTAAAAACGCGGTTGAATATTTCTTCGAGTTAAACCCATTATTGCCAAAAGAGGTAAAATTTGGCGTAATGGGCAGTGGATCAGAAGAGATGTTGCGCAAAAAAGGCCACTTTACCGAGTATGTTGGCGAAAGTACAGATACCGCCGAAGTTGCCGCTGATTTTGCTGAACTGGTAAAAGGGCAAACCGTATTATTCCCGGGTGCTGAAGGCTCACTACGAAGCATACAGCAAGGCTTGTCCGCTGATACAAAAGTGATTGACTTGCCTATTTATGAAACCGTTTTAGAAGATGATGTTGAAGCATCCGGCGCTGATGTACTGGTTTTTACCAGCCCGTCAAACGTAGATGCATATTTTGCCGAAAATCTGCTTGATCCCTACCAAAAAGTGGTAGCGATAGGCAAATCAACCGGCAAAAAATTTGATGAAATGGGTGTTAAATATGCACTGCCATTCTCACCCGACGAAGTTGGGCTGGCCGAGGCAGTGTTTGGGTTATAGTCTGAACCATGATTTATTGGATTCAGAGGATTACTCGGATGTTTTTATTTATAAATAGTTAGTTAAGTGATTTATTAAACGATTGTTGATTATCATCACGTTAATCTTGTAATCCAATAAATCATGGTTCAGACAAAGTATATGTTACAAAGACCAAGAAGAAACCGGAAAAGCGAAGCCATACGCCAAATGGTACAGGAAACGCATGTTACCGCGGCAAACCTGATATTCCCGCTGTTTATTATTGATGGCGAAAATCAAAAAACCGAGGTATCATCAATGCCGGGCATTTATCGTTATTCTATTGATAATTTGCTTCGCGAAGTGGAAAGTTGCATGAAGTTGGGCTTAACTTCTTTTGATCTTTTCCCGAATATTGATGACTCGTTAAAAGACAGATTCGCAACCGAAAGCCACCGCGACGAAAGTTTATACCTGCGTGCTATCCGCTCAGTAAAAAATGAATTTCCCGATGCTTGCGTGGTAACCGATGTGGCTATGGATCCTTATAGCAGCGACGGACACGATGGGATCTACGAAAACGGTGAGATCCTGAATGATGAAACGCTGGAAGTTTTAGGTAAGATGGCTTTAGCCCATGCCCGTAGTGGTGCCGACATCATCGCCCCATCGGATATGATGGATGGCAGAGTAGGTTATATCAGAAAAGTGTTGGATGATAATGGCTTTACCGGTGTATCCATCATGTCATATTCAGCTAAATATGCTAGTGCTTTTTATGGCCCGTTTAGGGACGCGTTAAATTCAGCACCTAAATTTGGCGACAAAAAAACTTACCAAATGAACCCGGCAAACCAGCGTGAAGCCTTGATCGAGTCAAGACTTGATGAGGCAGAGGGTGCAGATTTCCTGATGGTAAAACCGGCACTTCCATATTTGGATGTGATCAAATTAATAAAAGATAATACCGAACTACCCGTTGCTGCCTACAATGTAAGCGGCGAATATGCCATGATAAAAGCAGCTATACAAAACGGCTGGTTAAATGAGCAACGTGCCATTACTGAGGTGCTTACAAGCATTCGCCGGGCAGGTGCAACAGCAATATTAACCTATCATGCTAAAGAAGTATTACTGAACAAATGGTTGTAAAGAGAATATTATAATAAATGTCATTGCGAGGTACGAAGCAATCGCACGGAAGCATAGTTCGCGATTGCTTGGTTCCTCGCAATGACAAGGAGAAAACAAAGATGTTAGATTCAATAAAGAAAGATAAAAAGCAGTCCAAACCCGATATCAGCAGGGAAAAATCTGCCGAATTATATGCTAAGGCTAAAACCTATTTTCCGGGTGGGGTTAACTCCCCCGTTAGGGCATTTAAATCGGTATACGGTACCCCGCTTTTTATTGCTAAAGGGGATGGCAGCCACATTTGGGATGCTGACGGTAACGAGTTTATTGATTTCTGCTGCTCATGGGGTCCGCTGATTTTGGGGCACAATAATGTTAAGGTTCGTGAAAAAGTGATCGACGTAATGCAGCACGGTATGTCATTTGGCGCGCCAACCGCCCTAGAGAATGAACTTGCTGAACTAATCCTCAATAACAACCAATTTATTGAAAAACTGCGTTTTGTAAGTTCAGGTACCGAGGCGGTTATGTCGGCAATCAGGCTGGCACGCGGCTATACCAAACGCGATAAAATATTAAAGTTCGAGGGCTGCTATCATGGTCACTCTGATTCATTATTGGTAAAGGCAGGTTCTGGACTAGTTACTTTCGGTGAGACATCATCAGCAGGCGTACCTAAATCCTTCGCAGATGAAACTATCGTTGTTGCCTTGAATGATATTGAAGCGCTTAAAGTAGCATTCAGCGAATTTAAAGATCAAATTGCAGCGGTTATCATCGAACCGGTTCCCGCAAATAACGGACTGCTATTACAAACAAGAGATTTCTTACAAGCGCTTCGCGATATCTGCACCGAAAACGGAACTTTATTAATTTTTGATGAAGTGATCTCCGGTTTCCGTATCGGCTTTGAGGGTGCTGCCGGTTTTTACAAAATTAAGCCCGATATTTTAACTTATGGCAAAATAATTGGCGGTGGATTACCTGTTGGTTGCTATGGTGCATCGGCCGAAATTATGGATCATATCTCTCCTGTAGGCTCGGTTTATCAGGCAGGCACATTGTCTGGCAACCCCGTTGCTATGGCTGCAGGTATCGCCCAGTTAAGCGAATTGCTGACCAAAGGTTTTTACGATGAACTGCACAGCAAAACCGAGGAGTTTGTGGCAACCATCCAAAACTATGCTACCAAGCGCAATTACAAACTAAAAGTATTCACCATTGGTTCTATATTTTGGTTTGCTTTTACCGATCAGGAAGCTATTACTAAAGCAGAGGATATTGACCCGGCAAGCATGGAGAAATTCAAAAAAATGCACCGCGAACTGATCAACAGGGGCATCTATTTAGGCCCGTCAGGTTACGAAGTTGGTTTTATATCATCTGCACATACAAAAACAGACTTGGAAACCGCTAAACGTGCTATCTTTGAGAGTCTTGACTTAGTATTTAACGAAAAATAAGCTATGATAAAACGTTCGTTAGTTATTTTTTACGCGGTAATTATTTACGCTGTCGCCGAATTGATTTGGTGGGGTTACCAATTGGTGAGCCTCCAGCCAAAGCGTATTGGAATGATCCTGAGCGAAGGTTCGATGTTTGTGATCGTGTTTTCTGTTGGAGCTTATTATTTGCATTCTTCCATCAACAAAGAGCAAAAACTACAGGAGCAAAAAAAGAATTTCCTGCTTTCAGTTACCCACGAACTAAAATCGCCCCTGGCATCAATCAAAATCTTATTGCAAACTATTCAAAAGCGAAATCTTACCAGAGAGCAGGCCCTTGATTTTATCGATAAATCGTTGTTAGATATTGAGCGCCTGGATGATATGGTGGAAAATATGTTGCTGGCATCAAAAATTGATAACCGTTCCTATACTTTCCCTAAAGCCAACTTCAATTTATCTGTTTTGGTTGATAGTATTGTTAACCGCTTGCAGGTTACCAAATGCGACTGTAATCAGCAGATCATCGAAGCCGAGATTGAGCCTAAAATTGAAATCACCGGTGATAAATTTGCCTTAACATCGGTAGTAACTAATTTGGTTGAAAACGCCATCAAATATTCAAGCCCGTGCGAAGCGGTGGCTGTAAAACTATTTTCAAAGGAAGGTAAAATACATTTGCAGGTGGCCGATCATGGCATAGGGATAGCAGATGACGAAAAAAGCCGTATTTTCGATAGGTTTTATCGGGTGGGCAGCGAAGATACACGTAACACAAAAGGCACCGGCCTGGGTTTGTTTATTGTAAAACAAGTGCTGGATAAGCACGAAGCAACCATCAGGGTTAAAGATAACCGCCCTGCCGGGAGCATTTTTGAAGTAGAATTTGCATTAACCTAAATTGTAAAGATATGCCAAACAAGAAAAGAATTTTATTAGCCGAAGATGAAGAGCATTTATTAGAGGCCATCAAACTTAACCTTGAACTGGAAGGTTACAAAGTATCAACCGCTAAAAACGGTAAAAAGGCATTACAGCTTTTTAAAGAAGAACGTTTTAATTTAGTGATACTGGACGTGATGATGCCCGAAATAGATGGCTTTGTGGTTGCTGAAACCATTAGGCTTGAAAATACCGAGGTGCCTATCATGTTCCTTACTGCCAAAAACACTAATGAGGATAAGATCAACGGCCTTAAAAAAGGCGCGGACGATTATCTAACCAAACCATTCAACTTGGAAGAATTGATCCTTCGGGTTAACAATTTGGTTAAGCGTGGCTTAAAAGGCGACGACCTGAAAGAGTTTAACAGCTATAAAATTGGTGATAAAACCATTCACTTCAACTCGTTTGAGTTGGTTAACGGCGATGGCTCTATCACTCCTTTAACTAAAAAGGAAACCATGCTGCTAAAGCTTTTGATCGAGCGCAGGAATGATGCGGTATCGCGTGAGCAAATATTGGAAACGGTATGGAACTACGACGTATACCCATCAACCCGTACCATTGATAACTTTATCCTTACGTTCCGCAAGTACTTCGAACCAGATCCTAAAAATCCGGTTTATTTTCATTCTATACGCGGTGTAGGATATAAATTTACTGATCAGCACTAAATAAGATAGATGTTTACCAATACGGCACGGATATTTTTGATAGGGCTATTTTTAGCTATGGGGCTTTTCTTTAGCTACGAACATGTATACCAGTTGATGGCGGTATCGTTAATGTTTATAGTGCTGCTAATCTGGGGGTACTTTAAAGAAGGTACTGTTATTATGGCGGCCAAAAGCTTCCATAAAAAGGATTATGTGAGATCGGAAGCACTGTTAAAACAAATAGCGAATCCCAGTTGGCTCGCGAAAAAACGCCGTGGCTTTTACGAGTTCATTATGGGTGGCGTAAGCCTGCAAAAACAGGATTATGATGCTGCCGAAAAACATTATGAGCTTGCCGCGCAATTCCCGCTACGCTCAGTTAACGACCACGTGGCGGCGTTGGTGCATGTAGTAAATATCAGCATAAGGCAACATAATTACGACAAAGCCGCCGCTTACATCGAGCTGGCAAATAAACACCAGGAAAAGATCAACGCCAAGATGAAGGACGTGATAGCGAAACTGGAACAAGAACTAAAACAACATAAATAAGAGCGAGGAGAGAGTCAAAAATCAAGATTTAAGAGCCAGGGCATTTTTTTGTTCTATTTTGAATCTTGATTTTTGGTTCTTGATTCTATAACACCATGAGAGATTCATTATTAATAAAAGCTGCATTTTCTGAGAAAACAAACCGTCCACCCGTATGGATGATGCGCCAGGCCGGTAGGTTTATGCCCGAGTACTGGGAAATTAAAAACAAATATTCTTTTTTGGAGATGTGCAAAACACCGGAGATCGCTGCCGATGTTACCATGCTACCGGTTGATTTGTTGGGTATAGATGCAGCGATTTTATTTTCGGATATATTGGTTACCGGCGAAGCCATGGGTGGCGATTTAAGTTTTACCCAGGGCGTCGGTCCGAGGTTTGCAAACCCTATACGCAGCAAAGCTGATATTGATAGATTAGATACCCAGGTAGTACACAAACTGCAATATGTAGCCGATGCTATTAAAGTGATACAACAACGCTTGAACGGCAGCATCCCGTTGATAGGTTTTGCAGGCGCGCCATTCACCGTAATGAGTTATTTAGTTGAAGGTGGCTCATCAAAAGATTTTAAGCTTACCAAATTATTGATCCATAATGAGCCGGAATTAGCTCATCAGCTTTTATCAAAAATAGCTACCGTAACGGCAGACTATTTAAACTTGCAGATTGCAGCTGGTGTTAATGCCGTGCAAATATTTGATAGCTGGGCACAAGCTTTAGCTTGGGATGATTACAAAGAATTCTCACATCGTTATATTGTGGAGATCATCAGCAAATTGAACAGGAAAGATATCCCGGTGATCTCTTTTTGCAAAGGCAGTTCAGTTTTCGCGCCGCTAATGGCAGAAGCTAAACCCGATGTGATCTCAATCGATTGGAATGTTGACTTGTTAGATATTAAACAACGTTTACCACAAGGCATAGCCGTACAAGGTAATCTTGATCCGCATGTTTTGTATGCTGATAAAAAGGTGATCAAAGAACGCATCTACCGTTTGTTCGATAGGATGAAAGGGGAAAACGGATTTATATTCAACCTCGGTCACGGCATTATGCCTGATATTCCTTTCGATAATGTGAAATACGCGGTTGATGTGATTAAAGAATTTAGCTATTAACACAAATGTCATTGCGAGGTAGGAAACAATCGAGAACCATAGTTCCGTGCGATTGCTTCGTACCTCGCAATGACAATTTAAATAAGCAATGTACCAATACATATTAGCCATACACATCATTTTTGTAGTCTGCTGGATGGCGGGGCTGTTTTACATGGTACGCCTGTTTATTTACCATACCGAGGCACAAGCAAAACCCGAACCTGACCGCACAATCCTATCCGACCAGTTCGAGATCATGGAGCGTAAGCTGTGGTATATTATCGCCACGCCATCCATGTATTTAGTTTTAGCGGCAGGTATTACGATGTTATGCATTGCACCAGGCTGGCTGCAACAACCCTGGCTGCACATTAAACTGATGTTTGTTATTGGTCTTATCGTTTATCATTTTATCTGCCAAAATAAAATGAATCAAATGCGCAAAGGGGTCTATAAATGGACATCAACCCAACTCCGCATCTGGAATGAAGTAGCCACCATTTTTTTATTCGCGATCGTGTTTTTAGCGGTGCTAAAAAATGCTGTTAGCTGGATATTTGGATTAATAGGACTTGTTCTGCTTGCTTTGATACTAATGTCAGCGGTGAAGATCTACAAGTACTATCGTACTAAAAAGTAATTATTTGGTTCAACTTTGTCGTGTAATTCATTGCCGTTGGCTTTAGCCTAATTTATAAGATGAAACCATTGCCAGTCTACTTCTTTTCTTCAGGCAAATAAAACGGTGCGGCCATAGCGCAATAATATCCTAAAAACAGAAAAGCTATTAACGGTATCCCTAAAACGCTTTCCATCACGTAGCGCCAGGTCATCGGCTTTAATGTGATCATTAACAGGCTGAATAATACCGGCCTTACCAGCATTATAAATTCGTAGGCAAGTTCATTAAACAACCAAAGCGAGATCAACAAATAACCAATATGCTTGGCAGTGAATTTGCCTAAACAAAGCTGAATGATCAAGGCGAATAATATCAGTGGCAGGTAATTCCTGAGCAATAATACCACTTCATTAACCCAGATTAAAGCATGTGGATTGGTATTAAATAAAGTTTGTAATTGATAATTCAGCCTGAATAAAGCACAATCCAGCAAAGCGCAAACTACAAGCGTACCCAACAGGTAAAGAATGCTTTTAACAGTTACCTTTTGGTTAAGATTAACTGAAAATATCGCCACAAAAAATATGAATAGTGTTCGTGCAAGGTCAACAAAACTATAGGTGCTATTAATGCTAAACTTAAGGATGAAAAAGCTCAAAATGCTAACCGGTGTTGCCCGGATTCCCAGATCATAGCTGCAATAAGTTGCCAATACCTGTACCAGTGCAAAACAAAGGATAGTCCATAATAAAGCAGCTTTTACTGTTGATGAAAAATATTTTTTGTATACATCAACAAATTCGGTAAGCAGTTTTTTTAAAAATAATGAAAATTGCATGTACTCTGTTTTCTTCGGCAAAAGTAAGCTTAATCTTTATTGATGTTGATTTGTAACAACAATATTTTAACACTGTCCAAACATTTCCCCCTTAAATTCATCTTACCTTTAAGTTTTTAATCTAAATACTTCTATAAATACTTCTAAATATGAGATTTATAAGCTCTACTATTATATTATTGATGCTGACAATGAGCGTTTTTGCTCAGAGTAGGAGTGATAAACGGGCAATTGATTCGATTAATAATCCAGAGGGTAGGACACTTAAATACGGCTATGCTAATGCGGGTTCTAATAAAGCCGGCGATACCATCATCCGTACCCATTCCCAGGCGCCGGGGTTTAAGTTCGGATTAACATTATCCAGGATTGATTTTGGTTTAGCTACATTGGTTGATAATGGTAGTTTTAGGCTATCACCACAAAATCAATTCTTGCGTTATCGCTCATGGAAAACAACCAATGCCGGATTTGATGTTTTGCAGTTCGGCTATCGCTTTAATAGCGCTATCAGGTTATATATGTCGGCAGGTTTTGATTGGACATTAATACGCCTGCGCGATAATATTACTCTTGCTGAGCATGCTCCTGTATTAAGCTATACGCAGGATAACATCGACTTTAGCAAGAATCGGTTATCATCAACTTATCTTCGTGTCCCCTTAGCTTTTGAGTATCGTACCCATGACGATTCCGACGGAACCCCATTTCGCATTGTTTTCGGCCCCGAAGGTGGACTATTAATAAGTGCCAGTCAAAAGCAAGTAAGTAAGCAAAACGGCACGCAGAAATTTACCAGCGACTATAATTTTCAAAAATTCCGTTACGGCCCGTTTGTACGCATAGGCTATGGTTTAATTGGCGTTTATGCTAAATATTACATGAACGATATGTTCGTCAACAGCCCGGATCAAAAAGGGTTAAAAAATCTTTCATTGGGTATAATGTTAGGTTTTTAATATAGCCATTTACTGTTTTACGTATCTTTACAATCCATGGCAGATCCTAATTTTTTACAGGCAACCTCAATAAGTAAAACATATCCCGGCGAGCGCGTTTCGGGTGTTTTAAAAACCAGTCTTACAATTCAACAAGGAAAAATTACTGCAATAATAGGGGAGAGCGGTAGCGGCAAGAGTACCCTGTTACGTTTGTTTTATGGTTTGCTCGACCCGGATGAAGGCAATATCCATTTTAAGGGTGAGCGTGTTTGGGGGCCGGTTGAAAAATTGATCCCCGGCCATGATGCCATGAAAATGGTTACCCAGCATACTGACGATCTTAACCTTTTTGCCAAAGTATGGGATAACGTTGCGGTATTAATACCCAATACCAACATCCAAACCAAACAGGAAAAGGTAAGTCATATACTAAGCTTACTTAACATGGCACACCTGGCAAACAGGCGGGTATTTGATTTAAGCGGCGGTGAAAAGCAGCGTGTAGCACTGGCAAGAGCAATTATAACCCGACCAGAAGTTCTACTATTGGATGAACCATTTAACCAGGTTGATACATCCTTTCGTGAAGGCCTGCAGCAGGACATCCGTAACATAGTTAAGGAAACAGGCCTTACGGTTATTATGGTATCGCATGACCCATCCGAGATACTTTCTATGGCTGATGAGTTGATTGTGATGAAGGATGGAAAGATACTGGAGTCAGGCGATCCTATAGAAATGTATTCAAACCCTCAATTTTTATATACTGCCAGCCTTTTAGCCAACTGTAATATTTTAGATAAAGAGAAAGCCAGGCTTTGTGGCATAACGCTAAAGCCTAAAAAGGAAACTTTGGCTATATACCCTGAGTGGATCGAAGTAACACCTGCTAAAACAGGGGATTGGATGATTAGCTCGATATTATTTAAAGGGTTTTATGAGGATATAATGGTTGAAAAAGATGGGGTAGAGTTAAGAGTGCGCAGCCATTATATGATAAAATACGTGGCAGGCCAAAAAGTGAATTTAAAGGTAAATAAGTATTTAGAGTACTAAAAAATAAAGCCTCCTTACACTCGCTGTTCGGAGGCTTAAACCTAAACCTTATCACAATCACACGGATGTGTGTATGAATTACAAAAGTACGTATATACTAAACTTAATATATTGGTTATATATTCCAAATATTGGGCTTAATTGCTGGTTGAATACTGAAAGCAGTGTTGAAATTTGTATAGTTGTTTTATACTGATCCTCTTAACAAAATTTGGTGCTGGCATCGCCACACTATTGATGTGTTTATTGATTATACCAAGTATTCAAACAAAGTTTGATTACTGTTGAGCTCGATCACATCAAACCTGTGCGCAGCCATCCGCTGCAACAATGCAGGGTAATCATCAGCATTTTTTAGTTCGATACCTACCAGGGCAGGGCCGTTTTCTTTGGATGTTTTTTTGATGAATTCGAAGCGGGTAATGTCATCGCCGGGGCCCAATACATTGTTCACAAATAGTTTTAATGCTCCCGGCCGTTGCGGAAAGCGAACAATAAAATAATGTTTCAAACCTTCATACAGCAAAGATTTTTCTTTGATCTCCTGCATGCGTTCTATATCATTATTGCCACCGCTGATAATGCAAACTACTTTTTTGCCTTTGATTTGCTCTTTGCATAAATCGAGTACCGCTACCGATAATGCACCGGCGGGTTCAACAACAATAGCATCCTCGTTATATAACTTAAGAATGGTGGTACATACTTTACCTTCGGGCACAAGTAGCATATCGTCTAATATCCCGCTGCATATCTGGTAGTTAAGTGACCCCACGCGTTTAACTGCCGCGCCATCAACAAAACGATCAATCT
>Ga0302197_10002981_pt1 | contig 15512 bp, 11 predicted proteins | sample II_Bog_N2_1_FD_193526 | JGI IMG/M metagenome (GOLD analysis project Ga0302197, IMG submission 193526) | Peat permafrost microbial communities from Stordalen Mire near Abisko, Sweden - II_Bog_N2_1 | ecosystem: Environmental > Terrestrial > Soil > Wetlands > Peat | place: Sweden: Abisko...
ACATGATCGGCGGGGTTGTACGGGCGGTATTTCCTGAACTGTGTGAGTTGCGGAGACGGGGATACTCACTCAACATGCTGGTCAGTATTTTTGAGGAGAATGGCTTGAGAATCACCGCAACAGCATTGTCGGGCTCCATGAAGAAATTGAATGAGGAGACTGAAGGTGTGTTGGCAATCGAGGGCCCTAAAGGGAAGTCACAATCTTCGACACGTGCTTCGGAAACGCGTCGACATTTGGCAATGAAGCCGGACGTATCGCTGTAAGAAGGGGCGATGCATGGCGCGAATACTCAGTCGAACGGGCAGCAAGGATTGCGTTGGGGGTTGCAAAACAGGCGACGCACAGAATCGAATGGTTGCGTCGCATAGTGCTCAACGTTCGTTGATAAGGCTACATGATGCTCTTGCCGAGCGGCCATCTATACCACGTCTTTTTGATGGATACAACTGAGGTTGTTCCGGACAAGAACGACATAACCGTGCAGGGCAATTGCAGAAAAGTCAGACAAAATACGCGACTGAAGGAAGGTTGGCAGTGGCTAGTTTGCAGGCGGATCTGACGGATGCTGTGGTGGGTGCGCTCAGTAACGCCGTGCACAAATTAGATGCAACCCAACTAACGAGGTAAGAGGATGCCGAAGAAGATTCTGAGACTGCCAATCGTATTGGATCGCACCGGCTTGTCACGCAGCACCGTCTATCAGCGCGTGACCGAAGGAAAGTTTCCCCGGCCAGTATCGCTCGGGGCCAGGGCTGTCGGCTGGATCGAAACAGAGGTGGAGGAGTGGATTGCCCGGCAGATAGAAGTCAGCCGTGAAATCAGAGGGCAGCGCGCTGGCGTGAACCCGTTGTCTTCAAGATGATGTCCGGGGCCAGATTCCGACTTGCCAGAATCTGGGACTGGATTGCAGGGCGCGGCCTGATTCTCTGCCGGCCGAGTTGACTGGATGGCTACGCCGCAGTTCCACGGAAGGGAAGCACTTTGCCCCCGCGCTGGGCACGCTCCAGAAAGTCCGCCCAGTCCTGCATCATCCTGGCGCGTGGCTCCAGGTAAAGGGCATGATTGTACGCCGCGCTAACCGCGTTCCGGGGAGCGTGAGCAAGCTGCAATTCTATATGGTCATGCGCGTAACCCTGCTCGTGCAGAATGGTGGACGCCAAACCACGGAAGCCGTGGCCGGTCATGCGGCCTTTGTACCCCATGCGCTTTAACGCCGCCAGAATGGTGTTGTTGCTCATCGGTTGGGCAGTATCGAAGTCGCCGGGGAAAAGCCATTCGCTGTCTCCAGCCAAGTCACGCAACATCTCTAGCACTTCCAATGCCTGCGTTGCCAGCGGCACAATGTGCGGGGTCCGCATTTTCATGCGCTCTGCCGGAATGTCCCAACGGGCATTCTCCAAGTCAAATTCCGCCCATTTGGCTTCAATCAATTCGGTGGTGCGCACAAAGGTCGTGGCCATCAACTTCATCGCCAACCGTGTGACCTGCTTTCCCTGATAAACCTCGATGCGTCTCAGCAGGGTCGGAAGTTCCTTTGCGTCGATCCGGGCGTAGTTGGTCTTTGGTATGGATTTCAGTATGTCGCTAGGGCGAATTTCGGTGGCCGGATTGCGTTTGGCATAACCGTGGGCTATTCCGTAGCGAAAAACCTGTCCCACGGTCTCCAGAGCGCGTTTGGCAATATCCCGTGCCCCGCGATCCTGAATTGCGTTGGCCATCGCGACCAGTTCCGGCGCCTCGATCTTTGCAATGGACCGCGCACCAAGACAGGGCAGAATATCGGCCGCCATGCGCCGCCGAACGGAATCCACGTGGCGCGGGCTTTTTCCCTCCTGCCAATGCTCCAGCCACTGTGCGGTCACGCTCTGGAACGAGTTCTCGACCGCTACTTTCTCCGCAGTCTTCTCGGCCTTCCGTAGCGCCATCGGGTCAACGCCTGTCGCCAGCAGCTTGCGCGCCTCGGTGTGGCGCTCTCTGGCCTGCGCCAGCGAAACGTCCGGGTACTTTCCCAACGACATGAGCTTCTCTTTGCCCTCAAACCGATAAGACCAGCGCCACAACTTGCCGCCGGTCGGCTTGACCCAGAGGTAAAGTCCGCCTCCATCGCCCATGCTGTAGGCTTTTTCTGCCGCTTTTGCCCTTTTGATCTCCGTATCGGTCAATCCGGCCATGTCCATTCCTCCCCGTTCAAGGATAAGTACACCCACTTCAAGAACAGGATACACCCAAAAATACACCCACCAGAACACGGCTGCACTCGGATGCATTTGGACGCAAAAAGACGTAAATCATAGTATTTGCTAGGCTTTACGTCCTTCTATTGGACGTCATTGGATGTTCTTGGAAGGGTTTCTGGCGGAGAGAGGGGGATTCGAACCCCCGGTACAGCTTTTGACCGTACAACGGTTTAGCAAACCGCCGCCTTCAGCCACTCGGCCATCTCTCCGTCAAGTAAATCCGCTTTATTTTGAACGTCTTACAAGAAACTTGTACTCGCGTTCAACGACTCCAGTTGCATATTAGTTGCATAGTCGCTTTTCGGGGACCTGCATCTGCTGCTAGGAGGCTGCGAATCTACGGCTTCCCCCATTGTATATGACTCTTGGATACCCATGCACACATTGTCGAGGCTGCCGTGGAAGGCGCCGTCCTTCGTCTGCGTCCAATCATAATGACCATGCTGGTGGCCACTCTGGGCCTGCTGCCCGCCGCGCTGTCGCATGCGATCGGCTCGGGCTCGCAGCGGCCCTTCGCCATCGTGATCGTGGGTGGCCTGCTTGCCAACCTGGTGATCGGCATCTTCCTGCTGCCGACGCTGTATGTATGGGCAGCCCGCGAGAACGACATCTTGCCGGCGGTCGAGGACGGTGAGGAATTCTGAGGTTTCCTCAGAGGCTGCATCGGCAGTGGAGGTGAAATAGTCAAGCTAATCTGATTTGTCGCTGGAAGTTGGCTTCTCGAACGTCTTCCTCAGGGTCTTTGAAATGCCGCATTTGCCGTTCAAGTATTGACGAACTCACAACTGTCCATTGAGCAACCATACGGGCAGAACCTTGAACTTCGGCAGAAGTTACCTCCTGATCAGGCAGAGACCGATTCTATTGTTGGCACGCAACAATGCTGCAAGGGCGATTGATCTCTTGGCTTTCACGACGCGCACCGAATTGGACGGAAGCCGGTCGAGAGGTTCTTGCGTGCTAAGAAATGCCTTTCTATTCTTCTGGATGATTGCTTCTTCGATTGGCGAGGCACAGCATTAGGCCTCTTTTTGCTGCAGGTTGAATCGGTAGCCGATGCGAGGCAGGGTTTGAATATATTGCGGCTTAAGTGGGTCGTCTTCAATCTTCTTGCGCAGTTGACCAACGTAAGTCCGCAAGTATTCAAAGTCATTTCCATGCTCCGGCCCCCACACCGATTTCAAAAGTTCTGTTTGCGGGATCGCGACGCCGGCATGAATCATTAGATAATGCAGCATCTCAAATTCTTTCGGCGTTAGATGAATCGAATGCCCGGATTTCTGCACGCGATATTTCACAGGATCCAATTCCAATTGGCCATGGCGAATCGCTGCTTCATTGGCGTAATCTCGAACGTTTGATCTGCGAACTGCCGAGCGCAGTCGTGCCGTCAACTCCCTAAGCCGAAACGGCTTCGTGATGTAGTCGTCTGCACCGGCGTCCAGCGCCACTACCTTGTCATCTTCGCTATCCATCACTGTCAACATCAGGATTGGCAACCGCGGGATCAAATGCCGGATGCTTCGGCAGGTTTCTATTCCGCCCATGCCGGGAATATCCACGTCCAACAACACTGCATCAAATTGGGTTACCCGGACAAGCGACAATGCCTCTTCGCCCCTCGACGCATCGACGACGATGAAGCCCATACCAGACAACGTTACATGCAAAGCCCGTCGCAAAGAATTGTCATCGTCGACGATAAGAATGGTGCCGTGGCCTGAGCTAGCTGCTTCTGTATTCAATGTCTCCTCCTTGAGTCAAGCGGGAGGGAAAGAAAGAAAGTTGTTCCTTCCTTCTGATCGCTGATGACCCACACGTGCCCGTGATGGGACTCCGCAGCCTTCCTTGCAACGGAGAGCCCAATGCCTGTGCCAGAAACGGATTCCCGGAAGTCTTCTGCCCTGTAAAAGCGGTCGAAGATCCGCTCCCTGTCTTCCATCCGAATCGGCAATCCATAATTATGCACCGAGATCATTACCTCGGTATGACTGACTTGAACTCCAATCTTGATCGGCGTGCCCGGCGTCGAATATTTCCGGGCATTGTCGATGTATTGAGTGAGAATCATCGCCAAGAGCCCTCGATCCACCCAGATTGCCAATGCAGGATCATCCACCGAAATCTCGATTCGGTCTCTCTCTTCTTTTGCCAGCCGGCTCGCCAATACCTCGGAAATCAATTCCTGGACATTCACCTCGGTTGCGCGCAGGCCAACTTGTTCGGATTCGAGCTTTGCGGTCGTTAGTAATCTTGTGCAAAGTTCGCTCAAACGTACCGCCTCACCTTCAATCAGTTTGGCCAGGTCGCGTTGTAAATCGGTCAATCCGCCCATCTCAAGCAAACCGGAACTCGCTGTCTGGACTGTTGTCAGCGGCGTCTTGAATTCATGCCCAAGCGCATCCATGACCGCCGCACGCAACTGCTCGCCCTTTCTTGCCGCATCGGCTTTTTCTTCTTTCTCAAACCACTGGTGGCGATCGATGGCAATCGAAGAAAGCGACGCGAGCGCATCAACAACCAATGGACTCAACCTCCCACGCACGATTAGCGCCCCAACTGTTCCAGATGCCGCTCGCAAAACACGCTTCGATGTTTCCGACTCGCGATCGTCGTGTCCCGCATCGAGCCGACAGCATTCCCGGGCCAGGTTTTGCTCGTCCGCGCCCCACTCGCCTACGGAATCCTGGCGTCCAAGATTCTTATCGAACAAGGCAACCGAGCTTGCGCCAAATATTCGCTGAATCAGTACCACCAACTGTGGTCCCGGCGGCTGATGCAGGTCCATCCACAGCGAGTTCCGGCTCAATTCATACAGTTGTCCCATCCAGGTTCGATGGAATGCCGCATCTCTTGCGCTTCTTAGCTCCTTCGCGGATAGCCTGCTGATTACAAGTGCCGTGACCTCAAACGTTGCAAGCGCCACCCAGTCCTGCTGATCCGTAACATTGAAGCGAAAAAGAGGCGGCATGAAGAAATAGTCCAGGCAAGCCACGGCCAGAAGCGAAGCGAAGGAGGCCTGCCAGAAGCCGCAAAATGAAGCCATTGCAACCACAGCCAGTAAATAAAGGCTGCTGATCGCCAACAGATTAATCCGTAGGGTGTACGCGCAATAAGTCAACAGCGCAATTCCAGCCCACGCAATCAGGCTTTGCCATAGAACCCGAAAGCTTCGCTGCGGCTCGATCCATCGAGATACGATTGGAATGCCCATCTTTCCAGCATCCTGCTCGAACAGTTGCGCCGGCCATCGTAACCGGCTCGATGCGTTAATAGTAAATTTCTCGCAAAGCTCGGGCGTCCCTCACCATTGCAAGAAACCTGTTGGCCAGCTCCTGTATGCGGTCTGCCTGGCGAAGATGCAGTGCCTCTTTTGGCAGCAGTTCTCCGCCTACGCCGATGGCGGTTGCGCCGGCGAGAATAAAATCTGACGCGGTCAATTGATTTACTCCGCCGGTTGCGATTAAAGGGATTTGCGGCAGTGGAACCTTCAGTGCTCGTACATATTGAACGCCACCAACATGACCTGTAGGAAAGATCTTGACAAAATCGGATCCGGCCTTCCACGCTGCGATGATTTCCGTCGGTGTCAAAGCTCCCGGCAGCACCGCGACGTCCGTCTTCTTTGCATAGGCCACTACTTCCGGAACAAATCCAGGGCTGGTCAGAAACCTGGCGCCTGCGTCGATGCATCGCCGAGCCCACTCATCATCCAACACGGTGCCGGCACCGACAGCAAGATCCGGAAAGCGCTTTGCCAGGTCGTTGATTATCTCCAGCGCACCCGGCACGGTCAAGGTGATCTCGACAATTGGGATGCCGGCCGAGTACACAGTTTCCGCTGCAAAGAGCGCCAGATCCTGTGACGACACGCGTACCGACGGCAGAATACCAATCTCCTTGATGCGAGCGCTCACTTCGTCTCTTCTCATCGAACCGGCCTCTCTCTATCGGTAACCGAATATACGATGCGCCTCGCGCCGTTCGCAATGGAAATTACTGTCATTGGATGACTTCGTGTCCGACCGCAAGATTCATTTGTCCAGCGGCCGTCATATACGCGCCGATTAGCTGCAGGTACGCCAGTTGAACGACGCGGTAGTCGCTCTGGGCATTGAGAAAGTCCATCAGCGACGCACCCCCATGCTCATAGGCAAACGTAACAGTGTCGCGCACATAAAGCGATTGATCGAGATACTGCGCTTTGTATGGCTTGATTAAAGCAATATTGCTGCGCACCAATTCGTAGGCATCGTCCACGTCGCTGAAGACCTGCGCCTTGGCTGCCTCGGCAGCCTGCTGGCTTCTGTCGATGTCGATCATCGTTCGCTTCTTCTCTCCCTGGTTCTTGTCGAAGATGCGCAGAGGGACGCTAACGCTGAGGCCGAGTGTCTGGTTGCCGTTCGGGTTATTGGTCGAAGAGTTATAGGTGTACCACGCGCCGAAAGTCGGATCGGTCGAGCCATTGGCCCAGGCCAGCTTGTGGTTAGTTTGCGATTGCTGAATGGTCTGGATCGCTGCCCGGAGGTCCGGCCTGTTGTCCAGCGCAATCTGGTGGTAATCGCTCAGGGGCTGGAGTTCTGGGCCCAGATCGAATGTTCCAGTTACGTCGAACTGGTCGACCGGAGTGCGATCGTCGAGCAGCAGCAGGAGCTGAATTTTCTGCGTGCGCAAATTGACGATTGCGGTCTCGATTTCAGACTCGTATTGCACGCGCTGAAGCTCGATCCGAGCCAAATCGATCTTGGCAAGGTCGCCGGCTTTGAAGCGTGCACGGCTTATGTCGATGATCTTGTCGTAGTACTCCAGGTCAGCCTTCGCCAGCTCCAATACCGCCTTAGCCTGAAGTGTCTGCACGAAGGCAGAGCGCAGACCGAAGATCAGATTGCGTTCCAGATCTACGTGCTGTGACTGGGTAATCTCCGTGCCTTCCCTGGCGCTCTCCAGCCGCAGTTCCCGCTTGTGTTCGCGCTCATGCAGGTAGCTGAAGTTAGGCTGCTCGGTTGTGCCCTTGACAGGAGTCCAGGCCCCGTTGTGCGGCGCGATTTGCGTGCCATCCGCCAGCAAGGTGAACTGCGGATTGGGACGAAGAAAGGCGGTGATTTCTTCCGCCTTCATTTCCTCCACATTGGCTGCATCCGCTTTCAGCACCGGATTCACAGCCTCGAATTTCGCCTTGACCTGATCCCAGGTAAGCGGCTGCTGCGCGCCAGCATGAGATGCAAGACACGCAATGCCCAGCGCACAACCGCCCATTGTCCGCGTCAGGAGAGATATCAATCTAGCCCTCAAATGCCACCTCCGGTTTCGGGAGCTTGTCCCCTTCTCGCGCAATCCAGACATACAAAGTGGGTAGAAGGAAGATGCTCAACAGGAGGTCGGACATTAATCCTCCTACGATGACAATGGCAAATGGGCGCTGCGAGTCGGAACCGATGGCGTGCGACATCGCGGCGGGAAGCAGTCCCAGCGTAGCCACCAGCATCGTCATCATGATGGGGCGCAGCCGCAAGACGGCGCCTTCGATCGCAGCGCCTGCCGGAGTGTAACCTCGGGCTCGAAGCTGATTGATATATTCAAGCATGATGACGCCCGTCTGAACCGAGACGCCGAACAGCGCCAGGAAGCCGACTCCGGAAGATACGCTGAAGAACGTGCCGGTCACATAGAGAGCGAGCAAGCCTCCAACGCGAGCCATGGCCACATTGAGGAGAATCAGCAGCGCCCATTTGAAGGAACGAAACATGGTGTAGAGAATGATGAAGATCAAGAAGATCGTCAGGGGCACGATGAAGAGCAGCCTTGCTTCGGCTCGCTTTTCGCTATCGTATTCTCCCGACCATTCGAGGTGATAGCCACGCGGTATCTGCACATTCTTGGCGATCTTGTCGATGGCTTCCTTGACCGTTGTGCCCAGATCGCGTCCGCGAACCTCAAAGCGGATGGCCGCATAGCGGGAACCGTCTTCCCGGTAAATGTCGTAGGCGTCATCGCGCACCTGGGCTTTGGTCAACTGAGCCAAGGAGACGCGCTCTCCCGAGGGAGAGAGCAGTCGAATATTCTGGATAGCCTCCTTGGTATCGCGATACGGTTTCTGATAGCGCACGACCACGTTGTAGACTGCCTCTCCCTGCAGGACGTGGCTGACTGCATTACCGCCAATGGCCGTCTGGACGGCATCTTGTATATCGGCCACATTGATGCCGAAGCGCGCAGCCGCCAGGCGGTCAACGGTGAGATCGATATTCGGCTGGCCCGTATCGCGTTGAATTCCCAGATCCTTGATCCCGTCAATCTTGGCCATGACTTCTTTGATCTGTTCGCCCTTTTCCTCGAGGACGTCCAGGTCCGGCCCGTATAACTTGGCACACAATCCGCCTTTCGTGCCGGTCATCGTTTCATCCACGTTGTCCTCAATGGGCTGGGAGAAATTCCAGAAGGCCCCCGGATGTTTCTCCACTTCGCGATCCATCGCGGCGATCAGCTCCTCCTTATTCTCATGAAAGATGGGCCGCCACTGATCCTTGGGCTTCAAGTCGATGAAATATTCCGTGTTGCCGAATCCTCCCGTGTCGGTTCCATCGTCGGGCGCCCCGGCCTGCGAGACGACCTTCGTAACCTCGGGGAACGAGGCGAAGATATAGCGGTTTTGCTGGGCGAAGCGCGTGCCTTCCGTCTCGCCTATGCTGTTCGCCATTGCGCCACGCGCCCAAATGGCGCCTTCGTCCAGGTGGGGCAGGAACTCCGAGCCAATGATGCCGCTGAACGTCAGGAAAAGAGCCCCGGCCAGCGAAGCCAGGCCAACGCCGATGGTAATCCAGCGATTCTCGATCGCCCACTTCACCGCACCCCGGTACCAGTCCTTCAGGAACTCCATCACCGGGTTGCGCCATTCCTTGACACCATGCGGAAAGAGCAGGGCAGAAAGCACAGGCACAATGAAAATGGAGAATACGATGGCGCCGAGGAGTGCAAAGGCAACGGTCCAGGCCATGGGCCGGAACAAACGCCCTTCGACTCGCTGGAGCGTGAAGATCGGCATGTAGGCGGTGATGATGATGGCGATGGCGTAGAAAACCGGCCGTTGGACCTCGTGAGCGGCATTACGGATCATCTCTACCGGCGTCTTGATGCTCATGGTAATGCGGCCCGCCTCAGGTGAACCGCTCTTGTGGTGACTCAAATGCCGCATGATGTTTTCCATCATGACGACGGCGCCATCCACCACCATTCCGAAGTCGAGCGCGCCCAGTGAAATCAGGTTTGCGGGGATATGGCTCAGGTTGAGGAATATTGACGCGAAGAGCAAGGAAAACGGAATGGTGAGAGCAACGATGAACGCGCCACGAACATTACCGAGAAATAGAAACAGGATGATCGTAACCAGGATCATTCCCTCGCCGAGGTTGTGCAGCACCGTGTGCAACGTGTAATGAAGCAGATCGCTGCGGTCGAGCATGGGAATGACCTTCACACCCTCGGGCAGGATGTGATTGTTGAGCTCGTCCACTTTCTGGTGAATCCCATCGATCGTGGGGCCTTCTTCGGCCCCCTTGCGCATCAGCACGCCGCCCTGGATGACGTCGGGCTCATCTACAATGACGCCGTCCGGACGATGATCGGCTCTGGCCATGTGCCCCAGCCGAATTCTGGGGCCCCATTCGACGACCGCAATGTCCTTTACGCGAACTGGAGCCCCATGCGAAGTCGTCAGTACGGTGTTCTCGATATCCTGCACGCTGCGATAAAGTCCGAGTGCGCGAACGTTCAGTTGCTGCATGCCCTCTTCGACGAAGCTGCCGCCGGCGTTCACATTGTTGATGGCTAACTGGTTCTCCACCTGGCTGATGCTCAAGCCGTAGGTGATGAGCTTATTCGGGTCGACGCGCACCTGGTATTCGCGCGCTGTGCCGCCGAAGTCGCTCACGTCCACCACGTTTGGAACTTTTCTGAATTCCTTGTACAGAGTCCAGTCTTCGATGCTCCTTAAATTCATCAGGTCGTACGCCGGATTCGTGCTCCGGATCGTGTACCAATAAATCTGGCCGGTGAGGCTCCAGTCCGTGCCGATTTGAGGCACCACGCCCGCAGGCATATTGACCTGCGTGAGCCTTTCCAGCACCTTCTGTCGATTCCAATCGTCGACGGATTGGTCGTCGAAGATCAACGTAATCAGGGAAAGGCCAAAAATCGATTCCGACCTAACCGTCGTGAGATGCGGAATTCCAAATACCTGAATTTCGACGGGAACCGATACTTGCTGCTCCATTTCTTCGGCGGAATGCCCCGGCCACTGGCTGATGATGTTCACGTAATTATCGGCGATGTCTGGATAGACCTCGACGGGCATGTTGTGAAATGACACCGCTCCCCAGCCGAGCAATAGCACCCCGATCGCCAGCACCACGTACCGGTTATTGAGTGCAAAATCTACAAGATTGCGAATCATGGTTTCTTCCTCGGGCCACGAAGTTGAGCGTTATTCGTTGTCGATCACATTTTGGAGATTGATTGCGTTTGTCACGACCTGCTGGCCCGGCTGCAACCCGGATAGAATCTCCTGCATGTTGTTCGGCAACTGCTCGCCACTGACGACCAGAATCCGCTTGAACTTTCCTTGCACAGGGACAAAGACCCAATCGCGGTCGTGGAGGTGCACGATCGCAGACGTCGGGACAGCCGTGTAGGTCCGCTTTTCCTTGCCGAACAAAGTGGCCGTGCCGTACATGCCCGGCCGCATCATCCCGCCCGGATTGGCCAACTCGATACGGATCTTCGCTGTGCGGATATTCGGATCGAGAATCGAACCGATGTTGCTGATCGTGCCCTTGAGAATCTTGTCCGGATAGGCGTTCAGCTTGATGTCGGCGGTTTGCCCGACGCGCACGTTGGCCATGTCGCTTTCGTAGACGTCACACACGATCCACACACTGGTAAGGTCCGAGATAGTGAATGGGCTCGGCGTAGAGTAGGCCTGCACAGCCGCCCCGTTCGTCACTTCTTGATCGGTGATCACGCCGGAAACCGGGGCGACGATATCGACAATTCCCTTCGGATTATCGGGGTCGCTGCCGAGCAGTCGAAGATGCTCAGTAGTGGTTTCGAGAGTGGTCTTGGCGTTGTCCTCGGTGTCTTGCGCGACCTCCAGGTCTCCCAGCGCGATGGCCCCGTGCTCGTAAAGCACCTTCGCTCGATCCAATTGCTTCCGCGCAAGGAGTTCATCGGAGATGGCCTTGTGGTAGGCGTCGAAGCCTCCCGAAATGTCGTCACTGCGAATGCGCAGCAGGAGCTGGCCCTTCGTGACTGTGTCGCCGAGGCGAGCGCGGATGTCCACAATGCGGCCGGAGGCTAGCGAAATCACCGGAACATTTCGCGCGACGTCCGGAATTACAGTGCCGGTCACGAACAATTGCGACTGGGCTTGGTATTCGGTCGCCGTTACGATCGGATACCGCTCCGGATGCTCGACCGCGAAAAAGGAGACGTCCACTCCGGAAATCACCTTGGCAGGAGGCGGCGCCTCGGCATCGGCATGCACCTTGTCGCTCTTGCAACCGCTCACGATCAAAGATGCGGCGAGGAAAATGAGAAATAGGCCCAACCCAAAACGATTGCTTTTCATATAATTCCCGCACCCCTTTTGCATCTCGCGACTTCTCAAACGACTTTGCAGTCTGCGGACTCGACTCAACATCAAGAAGTTATGTTGCTCTGAGTGTCGCTGTACCATTCATAGCCGAAGAAACGTAAAGGAACTGTAAGAGAACCGGTGGGAATTAGTAAGTTATCGAGTGAAGGCGAACGCGGGTTGTGGAAACATTACCTTCAACCTTGATCGCCAAGTGGCGAAGACCTATCAATTGACGACAGTTCCGCTAGTTCAGAAATAACTGCCGAGAAAGTGACACCCTAGGTCTGAGGGCAAACCTGGAAGGATTATTGTTGCGCAGGATGTATTCCGTTCCTGGAAGGCCACAGAACTATGGCTGATCTATCCCATGCGGAGTGGCGCAGAAGGTTAGTCCACTTCTCGAAAAACCTGAAAACCCTCCACGCACACAATCATCGCGCCGGCGAGATGCTCGCAGCGGAAAATCTGCTAAGGCAGCGCCGGAGGCCTCTGCAACTCCGGCACTGCTCGTTAAGCGTGCAACATCTCGCTAGAACCGAACCATGATTGCGAGTGTGCTGACGGTCTGGTTCGTTCGCAGGTCAGGCCACCATAGGGCGCTCGTTCCGCTACCACTATTGTTCAGGCCTGCGCCAATGCAGTAGCTTTCTGCGGCGGCAAGATTGCCGTAAGTCTGGCCGGATGCGGGGCCGGCCGCACATGCATATTGCGAAGGAGAGCCATTGTTGCCGCCCGGTGGCGTGATTCCGCCATGACCAGTCCAGTAAGGGGTGTCAGAATACCGGTACCCAGTCTCCAGGCGGAAGGTGATGAACTGCGACGGCATGTAATCGAACGTAACTGTGCCGTCGTGCATCTGGGCCCGATCACCCGGATTCTCGGTATAGTACGGGGTGCCGGTAATGGCTGTTGCGCCGTTGATGGGAGGTAACAGCGTCAGGTAACGGCCGGGGTTGTTCATCAGGCCGCCACCGAGAGTGATTGCGTAGATATCCTTGTGAAACCAGGCACGAAGATAAGCCATTGTTCCGACAAACATCTGCTTGGGCTTGCCGTTTGCGCTGCTATGGCAGTTCACGCCGCCGCTATAAGTCGAACTCGTACCCATTTCCGGCGTGAAACCAAACGGGTTGTACGCTCCGCTCGAAGGCCCACCGCCGTACTCGCAACCAGCATCGCCCGTTATTGTAAAGGCCATCTTGTCCAGCGTGCTCTTGGGCTGGTCATAAAACTTGACCTGCGCGCTGTAGTCGGCGTGAATGCGTGAGCGGGTAGGCGAGTTGGTTTGTTGCTCGTTTGCGTCGTCTTCGCCCAGGCCGTAGTTGTTCCAGACAAAGTCAAGGTAAGGCGTGGGGCGCCAGAGAATCTGTCCGCCCAACCCCGGCTTGCCGTTGGGACGTGCGTATGTCTGCCAGCCATTGATGATCCATGGCTCAATCTTCAACTTGGCCGTTGGGAACCACTGAATGCGAATACCGTTGAAAAACCAAGGCGTGTTGGAGGAGACAAAGGAAGGTTGGTAGGTCCAGTTGTCGAAGTTGTAGTAGCTGAAAAGGCCGATGTAGGAAACAAAGATTCCGGCATCCACGTTTAGCCCATGGTTCACATTCCAGTGATATCCGCCCCATGCCTCTGAAACATACTTGTAGGCGTCGGCCAGGTCCCACTGCCCGCGATTAGGGCTGGCGTCATTGCGGACGGTGGTCGTGGCGAACAGGCCGTCCATGGTGAGAATGCGACCGCGCACATTCTGGATGCGAATGTCGCCGCCGGCGCTGATCTGCTCAAGCTGCCACTCATCGGAGCGGAACGTCTCCGTTGACCCTCCCAGACTGTCATCTTCAGGGTGGTTCATATCGATCGTGTAGTTGGCGTCGGCACGAAACTCCGGGGTAAAGTATTTTGTGCTCATCGGACTGTCAGTGGCGTGCCCGTTGCTGTTGAGCCATGTCCAGTCACCGGGGAACGGCTCACCCTTGGTGGTGACCTGGGCGTCGATATCCGGGGGCGCCGGGGCCGCAGCGGCCGGAGGAGGCGTGGTTGCAGCCTGGCCATAGCTCGGGGAACCGGTGCCGTCACCACTCGCCGCGCTGCGCAGCGCATCGGCATTCCGGTCCGCGTCGGATGCGCCGTCCGCTTCATTCAGCACATTTTCCAGCTTCTCCATGCGCGACTTCATCGCAGCTTCCATTTGCGCCATCTGCGCCATCTGCTTCTTGATCTCGGCAAGCTCTTTAATGACCGCATCGCTCTTGAGCGGCACGGCAACGGAAGCAGACGCGGCGCTGGTTGAACTCGAATTGGGCGCTGCAGTCGTCGCCGCGGAGGCATTATTGGTTGTAGCCGAAGTTGTTGCGGGCGTCTCGCTCGCAGTCGCGCCAGGGCCCGTTGCCGGCACTTCCATTGCTGCCAGATCGACCGGATCGGTTTGTGCGGGAGCCGTCTTGGCGACTGCCTGCGGTATGAGATTCTTCTTTGAGCTTGGCGTCGTGCTTTGGGCCTTGCACGCAAGTTGCGTGCTGAATCCGCAAATCGCAACACCAAATACAATGGCCATCCTGAAGTTAATTTGCATGCGTGTCTGATCTCCTCGACGCCTCGCGCCGATGGGTTAAGAAGCGTTGACTCTAACTGAGTAGTAGCCGGTTGCGTCTGCTCCACTCATTCCAAAGTTTTACGCGAAGAGACATAAGACTAACGTAAAGACAATACTCAGAATTGCTAAGACAATAACAAAGCGACTTATAAGCCGTGATTCGCCGCCGCTGTTCCTTCGTGAAGAAGAAACAGCTCATCTACTCTTTTGATTCCAGGTTATCTGTAACATAACTCCGCAAGTGTAAAGGAGGCATAAGGGAGACCTAAAATGATCATGGTTTTATGGGGCCTTCAACGAGGCGCTGCCGAGTATTGTCTTTCAGACTATGCTCGTCGCAATTTGATGCCATTCGCTGTCGGTAATGAGTCGGGATGAAAGCCGGGATTCGCCTTCAAGATTTGCCCCAATGTGGATTTAGGCTCGCCGACTAGGTCGCGAGCGACAGCCTCCATCGCTCCCATTGCGTGATAGATGGCGCCGGGAATGTCGGCGGTGGGACTACGAGACAAATCTTGCAATGCTTCGTGCAGATGGCTTGAGGCCGTTGGCCGCCCGGTATTGCGCAATGCAGCTGCCGCATCCCTGACCACCGACTCAAATGCCTCCGGGCCGCGCGTCGCAATCTGACCGTTGGCCAATTTCTAGCCAACCCCTTCCTCAATGAAATAAAAGTTCAGCTCTTCCGCGAATTGAAAAGATGAGGTCGTTCCACGGTGCTGATCTTGCTCGAGCATATCGGTATGGAGATGGAACTCGCGTTGCCTGAGGATATCCGCTTTCTTCATAGCTGCCATGTTAGTCCAGTGTTGCAGGGCGCGTAGGTACCTGACCTGGGTGTAAGTGGGGAGGTTCCGACTGCTCTGGCACATCATGAGAAGGGGGCAACTTGGATAACTGGGAAATCAATACCAAGAGTATAGGTAATTGGGTTTAAGGGGTCTGATAAACCGCCATCCTAATTAGGCTCCCGCGAGTTGCATATTCGGTTGCATAGTCGAGTGCCAAACTGCCAAAAACGACCCGAATAAGCCCACTTTAGACC
>Ga0302197_10003001_pt1 | contig 15455 bp, 16 predicted proteins | sample II_Bog_N2_1_FD_193526 | JGI IMG/M metagenome (GOLD analysis project Ga0302197, IMG submission 193526) | Peat permafrost microbial communities from Stordalen Mire near Abisko, Sweden - II_Bog_N2_1 | ecosystem: Environmental > Terrestrial > Soil > Wetlands > Peat | place: Sweden: Abisko...
TATGATACACCAATCACCTACTATACATCAGCTGTTGTGTGTCGAACGTCTGATTCAGAGCATGTCGTCCATCTCTCTTTCTATTATTGTTCTACATCTGTACTCAAAACAGAAGCAGAGGTGGCATCCGAGACGTTGGAAAACGTGTTGAAGAGAATCAATCTAGCATACCCAGCAAACCATTTAACGCGTGTTGCATCAGCAAGTGGGGTGGCGCATGATGGGGTCGAGATCTACTTTAACAGCAACATTGATGGCACACAATCATTATTATCAGAGCGCAAATCAAGTGGGCATTACGCGTTGAGATGCAAAAATGGTGTAGTCGAAGAACGTGATGCAGTTACGACTGCAAACATCATTCTTTTGTCAATGAAGCAGGCACATCCTGCGACTATCACTTATTACGCAGACGCGAATGCTATATGTACAAAAGAATCAGAACATCGTGTGTACATGTACTTCTTTTATTGGCCGGTACAATATCGTGTGTGTACATCGCCAAAAGTGGATGAATATTGGATTCAAACAAAAACAACCGATGATGTGATGAAACAAGTCTCAGAGGCATTTCCTAAGAACTATCTTACGCGTGTTGCAAGTAGAAATGATTTACCAGACAAGGTATCATCACTTGCGTTTACAACCAATTCAGGGAACAGTGAGATATCTATGCAGAATTGCTCAACTCCATCTCAATTCAGCAGACAGAGAAGGTTTGCACTGCTGAGACTCATCAGAGACAAAGCCGTGACATCACCAGATGATATAACATCCACTGCTGACGTTATTATTGAATGCATCAAGACTGATTTCAGCTGTCCTATTCGTTACACAGCGAATGCTGTTGTACACTTGTCACCAGATGCTGGATATGTTGTCAAGTTTCACTTTATGTATGATGCTGCTCCTGTTGTACAACCATCTGCTCATGGTATAGAAGGTGGTGCCTGTGTAATCGCTGCTGAACTACTGGATAGAATCAGTGCATGCATTGAAAAAATGGATAGGATTGGATTCACGCGTGTTTCATCATTGAACGAGTTGGGTACTGATAACGGGCTGCCTCCGGTTCATGTATCGAAAGCATTCGTATATCATTTCCCCGCGACCGATCGTCTCAAAACACCAGACGAAAGACGATACAACGCCAATGTTATGAACCAAATGTGTTACATGTGCTCTGACTACATGAACAAGGAGTGTACAATCAAGACATCCTTTTTCATTGACATGAAGTATATAGAAACACCCAATCTCAACTACATGCATATGTCTTTGTATCATGCACCAACACCTGTAGTCGCAGCAACAGCAACAAATAAAGAATAGAAATGAGTTGCTTTTAGATAAAAAATACGATCATACGTTGCAATACGCGCACTTTGTTTGTGTTTTAAGTAAATTTCAAATTTGTCGACACGCAAGATACACCATCCACCATGTTCCATGTCGTGCATCAATTGTGTTTTCATATACGTCTTGCCTCCATACACAACGACTGGACCAATCACTGTTCCATCTGGGTCTTCCATTTTTCTTTGTGTTTTTTTACAGCAGAAGTACCACGTGTTGGATACGCAATTTGTACTATGTACGTGTGTGTTATACATACACCCTTATATATATTATACACACACATACACATAGACAGATGTCACAACAACAACAACAAGAAGTTGAAGAAGCAACAGAATGCAGTTCACCTTCCTCGTCGTCTTCATCCTCCTCGTCGTCTCAGTCTTCGTCGTCTTGTATGCGGACGCAGTCATCACCCAGCTCCTTTCGTGTGACGAGCATGGCTAATCCATTACCACCACCACCACAAGTAAGACTGATTGTAGAAACAGAGTGTGTTGTGTGCAGAACCAAGACAACCACCACTTGTTCTCTGTGTCATCACATTGCATACTGTTCTAAGCCATGCTTGGTCAAAGACAAAGAGAATCATATACAGATATGCAAAGCAAGTCGTTTGCTTGATTTGAAGTTAACAGATAACGCAGTAGTTACTTGTTTGCAGAAGCATATCGATATATTGGAACCACTGTGGTTGAAAGCATTCGAAGACAAAGAAACACATGCATCTACGTACAAAGAGAGTCTGTTTTACATTGATTCATCCACACCACAAACTGCTAAGTTGTGTCAGTTGCATCAATGCATCGACACAACTCGCATCAACAAAGAAGAGTTAGAAGTGATATCTGGGTTTATCAACAGTACAACCAAGACAGAACTTGTTATATTGATGTTTGACTCAGTCGATGGATACACTTATGTTGTTTCAAGACTTGATTTGTAAAAACGCTGTATTTTATGCCATAAACAGCACAGATGCCGTTTTAGTTTCGTTTTCAACCACAAATGTGTCATCCTGCTCCAACACACTTGCCAACGTCACATCATAAGGAATACGAACCGATACTTTGTATATATTTCTGCTGGATGCGATATGAAAGTATTCACACATTCCAGTCATGTTATGCAACTTAGCCGGTGCAAGCACGAGTATCAACTCCTTGTACGACTGAGCAAAACAACAGAACTGTGCTCCTTTTAACTCTGGTACAGCTGCATCAATGATGCCATGGCATCTCTCTGCTTCTTCGTCTGGCACACTATCCCACATGATGAGTTGATTGATGACAGATTCTGGCATTTGTGCACTGAGTTTAACAGATGTCACTGCTATCATGTCGCTGGTACAACATCTGGATGCACATATCTCGCCTTCTTCTTGTTCTTGATTACTCACAGAGACAGTGTTTTGATTATATTTGATTTTTTTATCTGTACATTTTTTTTGTTGTTGTTATTTTTTTCAGGATGTAGCATCTACTACTTCCTGCACTTGTGATACAATTGGATTGAGTTTGCATGCATGCACAGCATAAAACACAAGCGTCGGTGTTCGTTTCGTTTGTGTGTGACAACTATCACTGGCTGTCTGAAACACGAGTCTCTGTGGATGGGTAACCGCTTGTTCTGCCCAAAACTTGTAATTCCATATTATGTGTTCAGTCGCTACACGCACATCTGTCAATGTAGGCACTCTATGTGTCTTCTTGGATATGTATTCTTTCTCTAACTTTGACCAACTTCGTAGCTCTGTCGTGTTGTCATCACAATCGCTACTGTGGTCTGTTTCGTGTTCTTTCTCTTTCTTTGACTTCTTACTCTTCTTTGATGATGATGACGACGAAGACAGTAAGTCTTCTCTTGTGTTGATCAATTCTTCCATAAATTCTGATACTTTGCGCTTTTGTTTAGTCGTTGTCTGTGATTGTATAGTCGTCATCATTGTGTTAGATGATGTACGTCTGATTCGGATTGGCTTTCTTCTCTTTGGTGCACTTGCATCTGTTGTTGTTGTTGTAAGATTAACAGGAGTAAGAGCACTCGGAGCTGCAGCTACTAAGCCAGTCATTTCATCTCTGACATCCTTCTTCTTGCCGTTTGAATACAAACACTGCAAGATACGAGAAAACAACCAGATTGCGCGTTCTATCACTGGTGCATCTCTTAGTGGCTGTGTGTAAGTCGACATCAACGGTTCAGTGCTTTTAAGTGGTTCTGACACTCCTCCCACTTCTGATTCAGACTCTTCTTCTTCTCTCATGTTAACAACAGCACAACTCGAAGAACTCGAAGAACTAGAAGAACTAGAAGACGAAGAAGATTGGCGTTTGACAATGATCATATTATCGACAGACAGCTTGGGGTTTGTTAGACATATATCTACAAATTCCAATGCTTCGCGCTTCATCGTGATCACAGCATGCAGGATAGACAGAGGTCCAAACCCTTTAGCATATCGTTGTTTGTCGTTGTAATCCGTCTTGCACAAGATACAAAACAGCGCAAACAAATAAGGTGATAGTCCAAGTGTCTGGCATGTTTGTCTGATCATGACATTCACATCATAGATGTCTTCTCCTTTTGTCTCGCTTGTGATCCAGTATAACTCTGGATTCTGCTGACTAATGCGTAAAGAACCAAACAAGATAGCAAAGATGCCAATCAAGTCTGTGTCCGTCGAGTACAAACCAACTCGCTGAGATGCAAAGACACGAGACCAGAACGCAGTCGATGGGTCCGACTCAGAGTGATTGTGTAACAGAGACACAGGTCGTGGTATCTCAGCAGGCCATGCATTGTTGGCAGGGAACATCAAAGGCTCTGTTTTAGCAAATTCAAAGATGAGTAGTTGACCCACTTGGAAAAACGATTCTAACTTGATCTTACGCACGATATACGACCATAAACTGTCTCGCATATGCTTTGACTTACACAAACGTCTCATGTCTATCAACCCACACATGTTGGTGTTGGGATCTTGCACACCTTCGTCTGTGATGATAGTACCATACGCGTATGGTTGAACCGACGGATCTTGTTTGCTCGATGCTTGAGCACGATGAATCTGTGTTGCTTTCTTCATCGCATGCTTGTTATTCTCATCGTCTACGATCATCACATACACACTAATATCTTGATGTGCGAATGCACTCTTGATTGGATGTAAGAACATACGCAGGAACTCAACGCCTGTCATGGTATAGTCGAATCGGGGTCCCATGGAAAACAACAACCGGATCAACCCATCTTCTATTTTAATATGCTTCACACCTAACTTCTTCAATGCTGTCTTCACTGTGGTAACAGAGTCTGGTGCCCAGTTAGTACGCATCAATTCACGTATCATCAGTTCTAATCCCATCTTTTTTTTGATAAGCAAAGTGTTGGACCAAGAAAGAAAGAAAAAAATACTGAAAACAAGTGGGATGTAGTAGCAGAAATGAAAGTATTTTTACGTATGGGCTGTGTGGTGCATCCGCATATAAAAAATGTATGCTTTTTTTCATTTCTTGCGAGCAGGTGGTTTCAATCCTTTCGTTCGTTGTCTGTTTACATAGTTGTAGATAGTCTTCCTTTTGAACAAAGTACTACCACTCGCTCTGTTTAATTCCTTTGCTATCTCTTCGTATTCCAACACATTCTGTGCTAATAGTGTATCCACCAGCTTGGTTAGTTCAGGTGTGAACTGGGCGTACTTAGACGATGGACGCGAGCGACCTGCTTCTCGTTTTTTGTACTTTTGTGTTGGTGGGCTACGTGGTTCTTCGATTTCTTGGTTGTCTGGTGCTGTGTATGTATCATCGTCTGCGTCTTGAGCTTGAACCACTTGTGCAACTGATGCTAGAGCCAGAAGTGCAGCCTTGTTGTTGATGTCATCCACGTCTTGCTGTTCTACTCGTATCAAACGAATAAACGAGCCGAGCAAGTTATGCAATCCACTCAACTCACTCGCATTGTAGACCATGTAGTCGTAAGCATACTTACCCAAGTCGAGTATCATGTTCAGCCTGTCATTGAACACGCTGTCTGAAACAGCAGAACTGTTGTTGTGAGGCGCGATGTCACGATTGTACATATGTGTAAAACTTGTAATTTCAGAGTTTCTGCTTTCACACCCGTCCAAGATGTCAGAAAAGACCAACTCGACTGCACGCATTCTGTCGTTGATCAAATCAACACGCTTTTTGTTGGTCGATGAAGCAGTCAACTTAGAGACACCACGCTTACAGTCAGACACGAGTACTTGCATGTGTCGTATCACGGATTCGAATGCTGGCAAGTAGGAGTTAGTATGATAGTTGAAGATGTAGAAAATATCAGGTGTGGTCAGTCGTGTACGACTTTGGTCAACAAGATTCGCGACAGGAGTAGCATCAATGAATGACTGACGCAGTCCAAACTTCTGTCTTTGTTGGTTGTTAGAATATACAACAGACATGATGCAATGTTATATGAGTTACAATCAACTAAGAACAACAAGTAAAAACAAGTAATCAAGTTTAATAAATATTACGCAACACAACATAGCCAGTCTTGCGTTGTGTTTCTGATCCAGTCGCCAAGCTTGTACTCGTGTAAACAACACTAGCTCTTATCGACACAGCATGCTGTGGTGTTTTTGAGTTCAACACAAACTCGTATTCTTGGCCTTCTTTCAAGAAATTAGATAGTGGAGGTTTGGGCGTGTGTCTGTTTTTATCCATCCACTCGTATTCAGCTCCACTGGATGTTGTTGTTTTCAACTTGACAGGAGAACAGTATAACAACACGTCATCTGGTTGAAGTCGAAGTTGAGCGTCGAGTATGTCTCGAAATTGTTCGAAATCAGTGGAGTTCCAGAACTGCAAAACATAGTTATCCACAATATACTCGGGTGTGTCACGTGATGCAAGCTTCAGATCCAGCTTCTGGCGCTGTCGCAACACCTTGTCTGGTGGCACCGGGTTGTCATAGTATAACACAGATGCAGCTGGGTTGGATGCAATCGCATTGCCTCTACGTGTAAAGAACGAGTTGACTGCTTTTCGACGCTGTTCTTCACTAACTTCGTTGCTTGTGACCACATCTACCACTTGCTCTGCGCTTACTTCAAGCAGTTTGTGCTTGACTACTTGCTCTTTCTTAGTCACTTGCCATGCATTGTCATTGGACATCACTGTCGCTTGCACACTACCCATACACGTATTTACGCAACAATCAAACAATGTCTTATATAGTATCGAGTGTTTATGTGTTTTATTTAGTCAATGGTTCGTAGTCTACGCCATAGGGCATATGTTAACAATGGTCGTGATCTCAGTTTGCGTATAAGGAGAACATACAACCACCTAGATGATACACATAGAATCACAGAAGAAGGTGTGACTAGAATCATCATGAGAGTACATGATTTCAAGCATGATCTGACTTTCACATCAATCGAGTACGGTGATGGTGTCTTGTTTCAAGAACAGTGTGCACAAACATCATGGAAGAAGATGCCGTTTACAGGTGTGAGATTCATCTTATTTGCAAAGCATCTGCTAAGAAGAAAGATGAAAGCAAAGCGACGTATCACACACGAAGTGTTTACTTGCAAAGCATTAGCTGATGTCATCGTCTCTTACTTTTGAATAAAAGAGAAAAAAAAATAAAAAAAAATTTTCATTTTTCTTTTAAAAAAAAAGAAGCAGCAGGATGTGGCATGTGGTACATCCGAGCCTTGGCCGAGTTTTTGGAGATTTTGCGTCGATGGGAACCGAGTTTTCACTCAACACGACCCAGACCTTCGACCCCTCACCTCATAAGAAAAAAAGTTGGATATGTGGTTTGTGGTACATCTCTGGATTTGTGATGCAAATCAGAATTTTGCGTCGCAAAAACTCATACTTTCATACAAAAGTGTCCGACCCCTGGGATATCAGGTTTTTGCTACGCTGTCGCACTCAAATCCACTGCCCAGAATCGTATGGGGCATGTGGTACATCCTGGTTTTTTGTGATGAAGTGGCAGATTTTGCGTCGATGTTGTATGAAAAGTTCAGACTGGGTCAGACTTCCATACAACATCGACGCTGTGACCGCCAGTATCACGATCTTGACCGAGATGTACCACAAACCACATACGATTTTTGACCCTGTAAACACAGCGAATGCGTCGCTCTTTTCAGCCAAACCCTGTCATGCGTTGCAAACGACTATGGCTTGATACAAAATCCGAGGAAGTACCACGTGTTGTATGTGTGTGTGTGTAGATCGAGTAGATGTCTGAACTCATGCCACACTTGTTACCAACAGAAGCAGTACGATATGATGATGATGGTGGTGGTGATAATGCAGTCATCATTCGAGAAGGATTGAAATTTTCAGAGTTTACAGCGAAAGAACGACACAGAATGATGACGAAAAACGCAAAGCTATCTGGTATATGCGTGCTTGTGCTTGCTATTTTTGCAGTACAAGTTGGTGTTTTCGCGTTGAGTTTGTATTATGCGATCACGAGCATCGGAGACGCGTGTATGAAGTCTGATTCGTCTATGAGGATGCCGCTGCCTCTTACTACGATATTGATTATTGTGGTATCATGTGATGCACTCTTTGAGTGTATGTTTTTAGTGCCATCATGGGGTCAATCGCTATGGTTGTATGGATTTAGGACATGTGTTGAAATCGCGGAAGTGATTTGCATCGGGTGTTCGTTGTTTGGAGACTCGATAGATTGTATATCGAATGGATTAGGAGTGATGTCCATCATCCAATTTATCATGCATGTTGTGCTCTTTTTCAAACACGTGTGTGTAGATGCATAAACAACAGATAAAAAAACCCCATATTTTTTGAAATTAAACAATACTGTGTATATGAGAACCATGGTATATGTTTTTGACGAGAGAGATGTTCAATGACGGTGACAATGGCGATTATCGTCGGCCACGAAATCCACAACGCAGTGTCGTCCCATTGCAGCTTCCTAGCGTAGAACGCATGCCGTTGACACCACTGCCATCAATTCAGTATTCAGATGCCAGCAACAAAAGACAAATGATTGGATACAAGCGTATCGCTGAGCTGGAACAACAGCTCGCAATCGAGAAAGAACAGTATGAGAGACAACAACAACAACAGTATCAGCATCAGCGTCACGAAGTAAACATAGTCAATCCGACGTACGTCAATGGCATACCTGCTGCTGAACACAAAAGACGAGGAGAGGAGTATAGTGCATCACGAGTGCGTGAGTGGGAAAGCATGCAACTGCGCAAAAACATAGAATTTTGTGTGTGGGTGAGCACACCGATCATGACTGCTCTCGTTGTCTTTGTACTGAGTTACTACTACGCGATAGCGAAAATGGGCGACTCGTGTATGAATTCAGCGTCTCCTACTGTGTCTGCGCCTCTCACCACGATGCTGCTCGTGTTAACATCACTCAACATCTTGGGATGTGTAGGGTTTAGTTCGTTTGAGATAAAAGGTTGCGGTGCGTGTGTGACAGTGTTCATGGCATTTGGATTGATAGCTGCATCACTGAGTATGGCGGTGTCCTTTCTAGCAGACGGGAAGGATTGCGCATCCAATGGATTAGGAGCAATGTCAATCATTCAATTCATCATTGGCACCGCTTTGAGTGTCACATACGGTTACGTCTGTGTCCAAGTTGAATAACGTGTTACTATGTGATACACCGATATTGTTAAAAAAAATGTAAAACTTCCTCATCATCATCGTCGTCGTCATCATCGTTTGTAATCACCAAAAAAATGGAGATAACAGAGAAATCATACTTGTTCTGTTGCACATTGATTATGATGAACATACCACCAGAGATGGTATCAGATAAAACAACACAATTGATTTTACCACGACGTTTTATATCAAAGAAGTGTGAATTGCAGTACGATATACTGCGATGCATAAATCACGGATATGAAACACAGTGTCTGGAACTACTACAAGCTTTACACGAATCAGAAGCAAGTATATTCGGATTTGCTGGTGCTATCCAGATTATAACAGAGTACACACGCTTTGTTGATCCACTCGTCAAAAAGTAGAACATAAAACCACTGTTTAAAAAAAAATCACATCATGTCTTCATCATCATCATCTTCTGAGATGTCAGAATATAAGTCAAAATCAAGAGAACAACGTAAACAGTTACGCAAGAAGGCGAACCGCAAAGAGAAAAGAAGAGAGTGTCGCGAACTAGAACGACGATTGCTTGAACAAAGTGAACAAGATGGGGTGAATGTCGAGGAAGATGATAATGATGCAAGCACCAAGAACAAGTATTCGTGGATACAAGACGAAGATAGAAAAGAGTTACTCGTGCGACTGACGAAAATGGATTACATGGTGGAGAAAACAGAAAAACTCATCATGCGATGCCAGATCTTTATTGATCAATTCCCAACAGCGCGTATGGATGTACAAGCAGAGTTTGATGAGATACACGCGTTTTGGCTCGAGTGGTATCGCGAAACAAACGAAGAAGCACCAGCGAAAGCAGACAGATACGCTTCCTCTGAGATACTGTTTGTTGGTCTGTGCTACGCGTTGATGGCGATGAATCCAGAGTGGCGTATGTCATGCTGCGCCAAACCAGATCAAGACATCATCAACATCTTGCAGTATGCTCGGTTCTTTGGGTGTCAACACACAGCTGATACCATGTCGACATGGCCAACACCAGAAGAAAAACAACACTTGTGGCGCAATGCTGCTTGGATCGTTGTCTACAAGTTGTCGATGCCTCTAGAACTAGAAGTCACCGACGCTGTTGATCCACTCGCTTCTTATCTTGCTTCTTCTTCTTCTTCCTCTTCTTCCTCCTCTTCGTCTTCTTCGTCTTCATCAGAATCTTCGACTGTGTCATCACCACCAGCTGGGCCGGTAGAATCTACGACAACGGCTGCGCCAAAGAAGAAACCAAACTATGCTAATTTCACAAAAGCATGTGAACAAAGTCCTTCATGGGTAAGTCCAGCACTGCGTCAGCGTTTGAACACACTGCAAGATCAAGCCAAACCAGACAAAGTGTCAGATGGCACAGAAACCACACTCGTGCAGCTAGGTGCATTCTGGAGTGAATCCTTCCAGGTGGGTATGTTCGTGCCTCAAGTCTCGCGCATCTTACTCGGACTGGACTTGGATGAATATGTGATAGCACTGTTCCCACTAGCAGCATCACCCCCGCTTGTGTTAGATAGCGCAAAAGACAAGTTAAAGAGATGGCTGTCGAAGAGATGCACGAGTAACTCAGCAGATGAGTTCTCTGGTGATTTTCGTAACGCGGTGTTTGAAGCATGCTTGCCTGTGAACTCCAAAGCCAACACGAGTACACGAAAGCAAGGTTCATCTGCTGCTGAGGTCATTGCGATGACACTCTTGCAGTACGAACTAGGGTTTTCGATAGGCAAGAACTTGCTGGATCAACTCACCACACACGTATTGAAGATAGGTCATGACCCCACGCATGCTTTCTATCCGTTGATGATGGTGTTCATGTTCGCCTATGTGATCTTCCACGAACAACGCGTTAGCTTTTTACAAAAGTATTACATCAATCAATCGGACTTGTTACAGAAGTTAGATTCAGACATTCGGCGTAAGACTGTACACAACCAACCACGAGATCCTCTCGTTGTTCGACTCAAGCGCAAGTGGTATATCAACTACCTTGATTCAATCACAAAACAACTCACATGGGTTGAGTGCAATGACGGCATGGACGTGTGTTTGTATTGGTTGACCATTGTTAAAATGCACTACAACTCGGAATTGAGCACTGGGCATCACATAGGCGAGTGGAGTGAACCATTCTTGAACACGAGCAAGGATGTGATGGAAGATGCTCAGGACGAAGTGTGGTAGATCTAGATCTAGAGACAGATGTACTAGGTGATGCACGCGTATATAAAAAAAATAATAAATAATCATAAATCGAAGTAAAAAGACATAGTTGTTTTCTTAAAGACGAATGTCTATCATAGCGAAAAAGCGTGTTCCGGTCATCAACAATGTATATGCACAGACATACATGGCTCATTCCGGTATAATATCCCCGGAGTTGAACATGACACATGTGTGTTTATACATGTGTGAGTTCACACACCATATACAAAAACTGCGCTACACCAGTATGCGCGATATCAGCATTCATTCAATACCAATCAGACACCAACAACGGATGATGCTACGAAACACGGAACTGATTCGTCTGGGTCATAATCTATCTCACAAGACACACTACACGTTTTACGATGCGATAGAAGAATTCAAGTCTATGATGCATGCTATGAGCTACAGGCTTATTGTCGATAATATTCTAATGAGCAGACCGATGCGCACCAAGTTGAACGCATTCTACACAGATTTCAAATCACACATTCGTATGTATAACTCCGTATATAATTTATATGCCGCAGCGAATGCATGTTTTTTTGCGTTGTGCAAAGAAGAACAAGCATACAACTCGAACTTATTAGTAGTGCATTCGCGTGCGACATTGGATCAAGTTCTTCCTATCTCTGGTGTCTCCGATTGTGTCATCGATATAATACTCAGTGGGTTGTTGCATCATGATACACAATTTCGTGTTTCTATCACATACGAGGATGAACTCACAAACTGTGTATGTGTGGGGGCGAGATCCAATGTGTAGTACTTCGTCATTAAAAACATACTATTAGTCATCACTTCATAGACACTTAATCGAAATACACCAGCAAAGTATGCACAAGACACTCTGTATTCCAAACTACACGAAAGCAACAAATGGCAAAGTCGCAATAGTAACACCGTTTGATAGACAACTGCTAATCGATTGGTATGAATTTATACAAAACATGATAAAATTGAGGCGTGACACAATCTCGAGGATGCGCAACACTACAGAGTTCAAATACAGCAAGCGGTTAAACTTGTTGGACAACGAAAATCATAATATGGTAGTTGAAGCAGAGTACCAACACAATATGAACACGATGAAATACTGTCTGCTTAATAAACTGGATCTCCATTGTAGACAGTTCGGCGAGGGAAACAACAGTCCTATGGTGAACATGCAATACAATCTGCTGCGCATTCAATTTACATCAATAATCACAGATGATCTAACCTACGAAGCATGTGATACAGCATTCGGAGTCATGCTCACAGTGGCTGAGTCATACGTATCTCTTCAAGCATGTGTCATGTTTCAATACGTGTTAGATGATCTGATTCCAGTTGCAGCTGTTGTAGACATTGTGTTACAACTTATTCTAGTGTAAAAAAAACTAAAAGTATTGTATACTACATCCATCTTTGTTCTTTTTTCTTGTTGTTGTATGTGGGTGGATACATTGTATTCAATTCATAAAGATGGATACAAACAACAACACAGTGGTGCCTGTTAGTCTGATCCCAAACTACATAAAAGCAAATGGTGTGAGTGTGATCATCGTGCCACACGACGAGCAGTTGATATGTTGGTGGTATCGAATGATGATGGATGTAATGGATATTCGTGGACGTATCATGATACGACTGCCTTGTACCACCGCATTCAAGGAAAGCAAACGTGTAAAGGTGTTGATTGATAAAATAGTTGGTATACGCGACGATAAAGAGTTTGTGAAAAACATGGATGAAACAGTGGAGCGATTGTTTGTATTGTGTGAAAATAACGCACATTCACAGCGCACACCTCATACAGCCGTGTGTAACATATCAACTAAGATGCAATTCATCAGGTTGCATAAGTTAACTGCATGGAAATTCAGGCATGATTGCGCAGATCCTATACTATTGTACAGTCTTGAATACGAGCGATGTGATGCCATTGCTGGTTACTTCCAACGCACGTCTGAAATATACAACGAATTCATCCAATTCGTGGAGTATCAACACATACTCGATGCATTGCTACCCATTCCTTGCATACCAAACATTGTATTGGACTTGTTAGTTGGTTAAACTTTTTGTTTGTTTTTTTTTTGTTTTTACAATTTGATTCGTTTATTGCTTGGTTCTCCTTCTTCGCTTGTGTCACCCGTGTCACTAGAGCTAGAAGATGAGTCTTCGACATCCGACACGAGTTCCCCTTCTTGTATATCCGTGGAGTCGTCATCATCTTCTTTTATACCAATCGTGCCATAGCGCCGTGGCGGGTGGTTGTAATGTACAAACTTGCGCTTGTACTCTTTCATCTTGTCTTCGACATCGTCATGCGAAGCATCCATGACAGTCCATCCTCTCTTCTTGTATTTGTCCTTCCTCGCTTCTTCTCTTTCTTTTGTCGTGTGTTTGAATGGTGTATACTTTGTTGTCTTGTTTTTGACAGCGTCTGGGTATAGTGTCACGATCTTGCGTCCGTCATACCAACACTTACGTGCATCCAAGTCAAAAGTTTTGTGAATATACCACTGAATGCTGTATGGACACCTAACTGTGATCAGCTGTATCTTCTTTGAGCATAGCATACGATGATCTTTCACGGATGCAATAGCATGTTCTTCTGATTCTATGTCTCTGTATGCGGCTTGGTCGTTTACTGGGACTTCGTACGATTGACTGGTGTTAGTCAACAGACCTCCAATTGGTGAATACGAGCCATATATAGTGAGCACTTGAAACACATCGATGTCGTTGAACACATTGGATGGATCCATCACGCTGCCGCTGATCACCGCGTTACTTCGTATCAGTTTGGCGTCAAATGCTTCTACTTTTACCCCCAAATGTTGAATAATCGTGCGTATGCGTTGTAGTTCGCGTGTTTCACCACTACCGATTAATGCATTCATCCATTGTCTTGCACAATATCGAGCTTGGTACTTGTCTCGCACTTCTAGAAACGACAACACGATGCCAATACATCCATTTCCTATACACTTGATGTTAGACGCCCCGCTAGACGAAGACGAAGACGAAGACGTTGATGATGATAATGATCCATCAGATGTGTTAGATGTAGAAGAAGAAGAAGAGAAGTAATAAGGAATGACAGCAGATGTCGTGCATCGAATCAGCGACTCGCGTATCTGCATGAGAAATATGCCCATATGATTGGAACCATGTCCATCAGGACCACACCCCCAGAAAGGATCAGTTCTTTGGGTGAACACAAACAGGTGTTTTGTACTTGTTTCACACAATAAACGTCTTAATCTTGCATGCTGTGAGAACTTGGCTTCTAATGCAGTGAACATGACGCCCATGTGTGCATCAACCCAGTCTGCTCGTATCGATGACACACCATTGGGTGGTGATGCAACACTCAGGCATGCATGATGCACATTGAACTCACATCGGATAACGTCACGGTGTTCTACGTCTGTGACTTTCATCGCTTCGTAATAATGAAACACTGTTCGGTATCGTATGCCGTCGATGTACATCGGAGCAACTGTGTAGTTACTGAATGGCGCGTATATGTCGATACCAGCATCCAATACGATAGCATCATGTCTGTCTGTTTTGTATATGTCATTGTCGTGTGTTGATGAAGTCGAAGAAGAAGAAGAAGAAGAACTCATGCTTTGTGTTATTCATACACGCACGTGTGTGGAATGAGTGTATGCCAGTAAAATAGTGAATGTACCACATGTATCACTCTGATTTGCACCACATTTGTGCGTGTGTGTGTGTGTGTGTGCATACATATAACTCGGATTCATATACAGAATGTCGTCTGAAACACAGACAACAACCACACACGATGAACTCGCTTATTATTCAGACTATGTGCCATGGTATAAGAAGTATCACGGGATACCAGACGTGTTACAAAATCCTAGGTTTGGTGTACATATGTTTTATTATTCCATCGTCACTGGTAATGTGGTCAAAAAGGTGGAGACTGTTGTGTATGCACAAGGACAGGAGTGTCCGTATCCCATTACACCAGCACTTTACCGTGCTAGAAACAATGTCTTTTCGTTGGCGTATCACCTGGTTTCATCGAATCTCGATGAACACGGAACGATGCGAAGAATAGTCGACCATCTTGAGCGGATTGGTTGTGTGGTGCCGCTGGATGAACAAAAACTACAAGTGTTGTATATTGAATGCGACGAGTCGGTGTCGAATGTATACGAAGAAGCTCAGAAAGCCATGGGTTATTTCTACGCG
>Ga0302197_10003011_pt1 | contig 15434 bp, 11 predicted proteins | sample II_Bog_N2_1_FD_193526 | JGI IMG/M metagenome (GOLD analysis project Ga0302197, IMG submission 193526) | Peat permafrost microbial communities from Stordalen Mire near Abisko, Sweden - II_Bog_N2_1 | ecosystem: Environmental > Terrestrial > Soil > Wetlands > Peat | place: Sweden: Abisko...
CTATTTGCTGGGTTGCCAGTTATTGGCTTTCAGCTTTCCTTTAAAAGCACAATATACAAATCTGCTAAATTTTAATGACTTTAACGGTATATATCCGGTGGGCGATTTAACGCTTTCCGGAGGTTTGTTATATGGAATGACGCCTTATGGCGGTGCATATGATGAGGGTTGTATTTTCTCTATGGATACTAATGGTGGCTTATATATGGACCTTCACGATTTTAATGATACCAACGGCGCAATTCCTTATGGTTCTTTAATCCACTCGGGAAGCCGTTTGTATGGTATGACCTCCACCGGCGGAACATATGACAGTGGTTGTGTTTTTTCTATAAATACCAGTGGGGGCGGATACACAATACTGCATTATTTTACCGACACTAACGGTGCATTTCCTCATGGAGATTTAATACTTTCAGGAAGAACTTTATTTGGCATGACCAGTGCAGGTGGAAGGCACGACAGCGGTTGCATTTTTTCAATCGATACGGATGGCAGCAGTTACAGGGACTTGCATGACTTCAGAGATACAAACGGTCATCCTTATGGCTCCTTAACATGGGTGAATGGAAAATTATTCGGCATGGCCAGCTATGGGGAGTATAAGGTTCCGGTGCATATTGGTGACAGTACAATTTATGACAGCGGCTGCATATTTTCAATAGATACCAATGGAAGCAATTACAAGGTTTTATATAATTTCACTGGACCCTATGGTGCCTATCCATGGGGTTCGTTAATGCTTTTGAAAGACCGTTTATATGGTATGACATCTGCCGGGGGAGGATACCATAAGGGCTGTGCATTCTCTATAGATACCAATGGTGGAGGGTATTCTTATTTATATAGTTTTCAGGGAATAGCGAATGGGGCTAATCCACATGGTTCATTCATATATGCTTCAACTAATTTGCTATATGGTATGACGTCCAGGGGTGGGGTAAATGATTCGGGCTGTATTTTTACGTTAGATACCAACGGCGGCAGATTTAAAGACTTGTTTAATTTTAAAGATACCAGTGGTATCTACCCACATGGCAGCCTGGCCCTTTCGGGAAGCTCGCTTTATGGAATGGCGGAATATGGAGGACGTTATAATATTGGTGTTGTTTTTAAAGTAGATACCAATAACTACCGATATACGGCTATAAATGAAGTTAGAACATCTTCAGGCACTATAAGTGTTTATCCTAATCCAAATAATGGAATATTTACTATTCAGTCGTCAATCGTCAGTGGTCGGTCGGTAATAGAGATTTATAATATGTTGGGAGAAAAAGTATATACGGAAGCCCAGTCACAAGGCTATAAGAACACTACAATTAACTTAACAGGTCAGCCAAACGGAGTTTATTTATATAGAGTTGTTAGCGATAATGGAGGAGTAGTGGGAGAAGGTAAAATGGTAATTCAATAATAAGCAAGAATATTTTAATTGCTATTATTTACTACCTTTGCGAATCTTTTTTCAAAAAGGTCCTGTGGCCGAGTGGCTAGGCAGAGGTCTGCAAAACCTTGTACAGCGGTTCGAATCCGCTCGGGACCTCAAGATAGGCCTGTAAATAGTGCGTTTGCGGGGTTTTTTATTGATTCGGTTAAAAATATAATCGTACATTTGTGATGTTTTAAAGAGTACGGTCGCTGCTAAGACCCATACGCATGTAATTAAGAATGAAATATTAAACAAGCAATAAAATTAACCATGAAACAACTTCTAAGAAAAAACATAGCAAGGAAAAAACGCGCTAACAAAAGAAATGAGAAGAAGAAAGCTATGAAACTTCAAGCAAAAAAGACGCCCACTTCTAAATAAACAAGCAAATCATATCCGGGACAAGTCTTAGGTGTCAAAATGTTTTGGCAATGTTTCGGCAAGTAAAACTTACATCTTGTAAGCAACTGAAAGTAGCGTAAGGTAAAATGTTCGAATCCGCTCGGGACATTACTTTGGGGTGCATATCTGCTTATATCAAGGTACCGTTGCCATTTTTTACTAAACTACTTCAAGAACCGAAAGTAAAATGCAGCGAACAGCAAGACAATTCCTATGTTTACGAGGAGCCGTCCCCAGAAATGATTTCTGAAGAAAAGGAAATCGATACTGATTATAAGGGCTACCATTACAACAATGAGGACTATATACACCCACAAGGAATATTTATACATATCAATTTTTATGGCAGCTTTCTAATTTTGTAGTTATTTTAAAACTATTAAACAAATATACGAATTTGCCGTTTACTATACCCGGCTATAGAGGCCGAAAAATTTCTAATACGTGAAATAATATCACTATTTTGGAATCAATCCTATATTTGTAGGTATGATAATAAGGTCACAATATATTTTTTTGTTGACGGGATTACTGTTTTGCTTCAGGATTGGTGATTGCCAGCAAGGCAAAACCGATTCTTTAATTAAAGCTTTAAAAACAGCAAAAAATGACACTGGCAAAGTTAGAACACTAAATGCTATAGCAGTATCTCTTGATAAGGCGCCCACATTTGATACTGCCTTGACTTTTTCAGCAAGCGCCCAGGCGCTTGCTGAAAAACTTGATTATACTTATGGACTTGCCAAGGCTTACGAAATTGCTGCACATATATGTGCTAATGAAGATAATTATACTAAAGCTCTGTTTTATGAGGATAAAGAGTTGTCCACATATAAGAAAGCCGGTAATAAGAACGGAATAGCTTCAGTATATAACCGCATGTCAACCGCTTATTGGAAGCAAGGTGATTACCCAACATCGTTGAAGTACGACTACATGGCTCTACAACTATACCAGCAAACCGGGAATAAAATGGGCTTGGCCTCAGTATATCAGGGAATCGGAGTTGTATATGATGAGCAAGGCAGCGATTCGCTCGCCCTTACTTACTTTTCAAAATCACTTGCCTTATACACCGAATTGGGCGATAAAGATGCTGTAGCCGGCGACCTTGGCGATATGGGCAATATATATGATGATATGAACAAGCCCGGAGACGCACTGAACTATGATTTCAGAGCGTTGCAATTGGAAATTATTATGGGTAACAAAACAGGTACCGCCCGAAATTATGGAAACATTGGGAGTATCTACCAGGAAATGGGTAACTATCAACAAGCACTCGACTTTGAGTTTAAAGCCCTTGACATCGACCAAAAGGTGGGATATAAGCGAGGCACTTCCAGTAAGTTGGTCGCTATCGGAAGTATATATACAAGCCTGAAAAAATTTGGGTTGGCTAAAATATACATAGACTCAGCTTTGAATGTTGCAAAAAGAATACAGGAAAGTGATTACATAAAAAATGCTTATAGCGAGTTGGCTCATCTGGATGAAGCTTCAGGCAATTATAAGAATGGATTAAAAGATTACAAAACGTATATCGCATATCGCGACAGCCTTATCAACAGACAAAACACAAAAAAGATTGTACAGACAGAAATGAATTTTGATTTCCAGCAAAAGCAAGCAGCGGAAAAAGCTGAGCGGGAAGAGAAAGAGACTTTAGCAGCACAGGCGCATAAAAAAGATTTAATCATCCGAAACATTTTTATAGTAGCTTTTCTGGTCATGTTTGCCTTGTCATTCCTTATCTTCAGGGTATACAGGAAGAACCAAAGTGCCAACAAGGTTATTAATATACAAAAACAGGTGGTTGAACAAAAACAAAAAGAAATACTCGACTCCATAAACTATGCACAGAAAATACAAAAAGGCTTGCTTGCATCCAATAATTTACTGCTTCAGTATATAAGCGATTACTTCATATTATATATGCCAAAAGATATAGTAAGCGGAGATTTTTACTGGGCGACTATGAAAAACGACAGGTTTTATATTGCCGTGTGCGATAGCACCGGGCATGGGGTGCCGGGAGCTTTTATGAGTTTGCTGAATATATCGTACCTCAATGAGGCAATATCAGAAAGGAATATCACAGAGCCTAACGAAATATTTAACCATACCAGGAATAAGCTGATTGAAAATGTTTCACAGGATGGCGGACAAGACGGTATGGATGGAGTTTTAATTAGCCTGCCTGTAATAGGCAAAAACCAGAACATGATGGAATACACAGTGGCCTATAATAATCCTATTATTATAAGGAATGGAAAAATACTCGAGCTGAGCAGCGACAAAATGCCGGTGGGTGCGTCGACAAGGCAAGGCGAATCGTTTACCCGGCATTCATTTGAATTGAATAAAGGAGATTTAATATACGCACTAACGGATGGCTATGCAGACCAGTTTGGCGGCGAACTGGGCAAAAAATTCAAATACAGGAAATTGCTGGAGAACTTATTAGCCGTAAGCCATTTGGATATGCGGGAACAAAAGCGTGTATTGGGTGAAACCATTGAGAAATGGAAAGGCAATCATGAACAGGTTGACGATATTCTTATTATGGGTATAAGGATATAATGCATAATGAGTTAGGAGTTGTTGCAATTAAAGGTATTCAATTATTGGTGCGCAAAGCTGGAATAGGGATAACTAAAAATGTTTCACCAGTGCTTTAAACATCTATACTATTGGCTTGGATTTTTTTGCAGACGTTTAATTAATTTTTAATAAGCCGATAAAGGAATAGATGTGTAGAAACTGTTCTGAAATCGGAATATTATAGAATGTTCATTTTCGTTTTGTCACTTTGAATTTAGCTGCCCGAGTTTAGAAAGACTCATGTAGGGATTCCGAACGCAGCTTCCTATAAAAAAGTATAATTAACTGTACGAATTTTTGTATTGGTTGGAAATCGAAAAGTAAATTTTTTATGTTTTTCCTTTTAACCTGATTCAGCTGAGAATCCGTTAAAATACTTTCATTACCTTTGAAACGGCTAATTATAAGACTATTAGTAATTGAGAAATGTTTATTCTAAAGCTTAACATAAAAAGTTAATGAGAGTTAGTGCAAAATACCCGTTTTTTCTTTTTTTGCTTGTATTCACATTCAGCAATGCTTTTGCCCAAAATCAAGGAAGAACAATAGATTCTTTAAATGCACTTTTACAAAATGCTACTCAGGATACTGCGCGGCTGCGCTTGTACCTGGCCCTCGGAAACGCCTGCGATTTGAAAGACAACCTGAAGTACGCAGAGCCTGCCATTAAATTGGCTGAAAAGCTGCTCGCACAAGCTAAAAACGAGAACGAAAAAGAAATGCTTTTAAAGCAAAAAGCACATGCATATGATTTTTTTACTGCTTTTTACCACAATGGAATTTCACTTTCAAAAGAAATGGAATATTACCTGAAACAGTTAGCAGTTTATCAGGAGGCTCACGACAGCATGAATATGGCCAGAACACTTTTAGGGATAATTGACAATTATAAGGGGCAGGGAGATGATTATAAGGCGATGGAAGAATGCCAAACCGGATTATTGCTGACTCAAAAAATGAATTACAAAAAAGGCATTGCACGTTTCCTGCGTCAATTGGGGGATATATATGATGACCAGGGAGACTCAACACAAGCTATGGAAAACTACCAGAAAGCTTTGTCTATAGTCTCTGATTTGAAAGATGAAAGGGCCATTGCCTATGCTTTTATAACTATTGCAAAGGGTTATATACATAATATCCAAAAAGCCCTTATAAATTACAATAAGGCCTTACAATTACTGGAGGAGCAAAAAGATACGGCATCTATTCGCAAGGTCTATAAGCTGATAGGAGAAATGTACATGGAGAATAAGGATTTTCCCAATGCGTTGGAGAATTACCAAAAAAGCTTATCGCTGGCAGGGAAAAATTGGTTTGATTGGGAGCTTGCTGATTTGCTTAATAACATCGGTATAATTTATTTTAACCAGGGTAACATTACAAGCGCTTTAGAGTATCACTATAAGGCATTAAAAGTAAGTGAACAATTGAATGACATTCCAAGGGTTGCAATAACTAATTTTCGCCTGGCACAGGCATATTTAAAACAAAAGGACTTCGTAAATGCCAAGAATTATTCTGACCGCGCACTCATATTAACCACCAAAAATACTTTTGCAAACACTATACTTGATATTGAATTGTCGGCTGCAGAGATTGATTCTGCCATAGGCGATTATAAAGATGCTTTCGTCAATTACCGACACTACACCGCGCTTAGCAATAAAGTGAAAAGCGAAGAAGTACGGAAAGCCGCCTTAAAGGAAAAATTTCAGGATGAGTATAACAGACAAAAGGAACTTGACCAGGTTGCTCAGAAACAAAAAGATGCTATTGAACAGGCAGATAAACGGAAACAAGAAATTATTACTTGGTCGGTAGTTGGCGGGTTATTAGTTGTGCTTGTATTTGCAGGATTTATCCTTCAATCTTTACGCGTAACCCGGAAGCAAAAACAAATTATTGAAATTAAGAACAAAGAAACCGAAGAACAAAAAAAGATAATTGAAGATAGGAATAAAGATATGCTTGCCTCCATTACATATGCTAAGCGTTTGCAGGATGCCATATTGCCACCTATAAGCCTTATTCAAAAATATTTGCCCGAATCATTTGTATTATATAAGTCGAAAGATATAGTTGCAGGCGATTTTTACTGGATGGAACGTGCGGGTGATAATATGCTTATTGCTGCTGCCGATTGCACAGGACATGGCGTGCCGGGTGCTTTGGTTAGTGTTGTATGCTCCAATGCATTAAACAGAACTGTGAAGGAGTTTCATATAACGGAGCCGGGCAAGATACTTGATATGGTGCGTAAGCTCGTATTAGAAACCTTTGAGAATAGTGAAAACAACGTTCAGGATGGAATGGATATTTCCCTGTGTGGTATCAATATTAAAACTAAAGAGGTGCAATGGAGCGGAGCTTATAATTCCCTTTGGTATATTCATAATGGAGAAATTCATGAAATCCCTGCCGATAAGCAACCTATCGGCAAACATAACAAGCCTCAACCCTTTAATACATATAATTTAAATCTTCAAAAGGGTGATACGCTCTATTTGTTTACTGATGGGTATGCCGATCAATTTGGGGGGCCAAAAGGTAAAAAATTCAAGTACAAACAAATGGAAGAACTTTTATTGGCGAATACAACTAAGTCCATGGATGAACAAAAAAGTGCTTTGGAAAACACGTTGGAAAGCTGGAAGGGTGATCTTGAGCAAGTAGATGATATATTGGTAATAGGGATAAGGATCTAATTCAGCCCCGGATTTAATGGAGTAGTATAGGCCCATAATAATCCGGAAAAAATATTCATCAATGAATAAGTAACCTATAGCTGCTAGTTAATTACTTTTGTAAAGTGGAATATAATATACGACTGTGAACGGCCTAATGATTGTCTCCCCTTTTAAAAGCATGTGCAAAATTTCGGGCAAAAAGCTGGTTTCAATTTCAAGTATAAAGCTGGTGAAGGTCTGCTTCATATCCCTTTTTCTCTTTAGTACTTCCTTATTGGAATTGAAAGCCCAAAATCGTCATGTTATTGATTCCTTAAAAAATGGACTCAATAAGTACGAAGCTTATAAAAAGGAAATGGGGAGTCGCATAAGCCTCCTAATGGATAGTAATGAAGCCGGTTTGTTGTATGGATTAACATTGCAATACTGGGCCAATGTTTCTGATACGGCTATTTATTATACGCAAAAGCTTCTGACTTTATCGGAAAGAATCGGGTATAAGAGAGGTATTGGTAATGCATACAATGGTATGGGACTTATTAATATGCAAATCAAAAACTATGATGTTTCTCTGGACTATTTCCAAAAGGCTCTGAAAATTAGAACAGAAATTGGAGACAAAACTGGTTTGGCATGGACATATAATAATTTAGGGCTTTTTTATGGAAATCAAGGTTTTTATGACGAAGAAATAAGGTATCATCTCAAATCATTATATATAAAGGAAGAAATAGGCGACAAAGAAGGTATGGGCGCTTCCTATGGGAAAATAGGGCATGCTTATGCGGTTATGGGAAAATTTCCCGAGGCCGTAACTAATTATCTGGAAGCATTAAAGATAGGGGAAAAAGATAGTGACAATGAACAAATTTGCGGGTTCTTTGGGGACCTTGGCGACATTTATTATAATCAAGGTAACTACGCAGAAGCATTAATAAATTACCAACAGGAATTAAAGACAGCAATCAAAACAGGATACCTGTATCAAGCATCCTATGCAGATATGAATATGGGGAGGGTTTTCTACAAACTGGGTAATGATACAGGGGCCATAAAATACCTGAGTGCTTCTTTAAAAAGCAGCGAAAAGATACAGGACAGAATAGCCATAGCAGAGAATCACTATTATTTAGGCTTGGTTTATTTAGCCATGGGGAATTACAAGGTAGCATTAAAAAATGCCGATTCGGCGTTAAAGGGAGATCAGATTCTGGGCTCTCCAATCAACTTATCAAGAGTATCCATAGAAATAGGTTCAATTTATGAAAAACAAGGGAACCTTAAGAATGCTTTAATCTTGGTAACAAACGGATTGTCTGTTGCAAAACAAATTGGAGCCAAAGTTGTTATGCAGGATGCCTATTTCCACCTTGCTGCAATAAATGCCGAAATGAAAAATTATAAAGCTGCCTACGAAACTTATCAAGATTATATTACCAACCTTGATAGTATCAGCAGCAATGAAATTGTTAAGAGAATTGAAGGACTGGAAATGAATTATGCTTTCAATAAGAAAGAGGATTCTGTGCTGGTTGAGGAGGAAAAAAACAACGTTATTAAAACGGATGAAAGCCGCAGGAAAAGTATTATAACCATTAGCGCTATTGTAATATCCGTTTTAACTTTAATTATGGCTGCACTGCTTATAAACAGACAACAATTAAAGCATAGGAAGGATAAAATAATTTTCGAAAAAGATAAACGCCAAATGGAGAGTGAATTGAACAATGCTAAAATAGTGCTGGACGATTACATCCGTAATATGGAGGAAAAAAATAAATTGCTGGAAGAATTTAAAACGGACTTGGAGGGATTTAAAAAGAGTTATGATAAGGAAAGGATGGAAAAACTGGAATACTTAAATAAAGCAACCATACTTACCGATGAAGACTGGAATAAATTTAAACAGCTTTTTGAACAAGTGCATAAAGATTTCTTTAAGCGCTTAAAAGAAAAACTGCCCGACCTTACCCAGGCTGAAATAAGATTGGTTAGTTTAACCAAGCTATCAATCGGCACTAAACAAATGGCCGGAATCCTCGGGGTGTCATTTGATACGATTAAGAAATCTCGCCACCGTTTGCGTAAAAAACTCGACTTGGCTGAAGAGGACAGCATTGATGATGTTGTTGATACTATCTGATTGTCAGGTAAATATTAATTGTCCCCATCTTGTCCCCATAACTTATTAGGTATAGGCTCGCCGTTGGAATACATTTGTCATACTTGAAAAAATATAAAAAATTAAAACACTAATCATGAAAAAATTAGCCCTTATTGCTGTTACGATTGTATTATTTGCATCTTGCAAAAAATCTGATAATACAACCCCCAATACCACACCTAAAACAAATCCGATAACACCCAGCGGTGGTACCTATACAACCCTTTATAATTTTACCGGAACAACCGGAGGCGCCCCTAATGGATCGTTAATCATTTCAGGAAGCACATTGTATGGCATGACGAATGGGGGAGGAGCTAACGGTGATGGGAATATATTTTCTATCAATACAAACGGCACCGGATATACGGATATGCTTGATTTCAATAATACGAATGGCTCTGAACCTGATGGCGATTTAACTCTTTCGGGAGGGCTTTTATATGGTATGGCATACCAGGGAGGCTCCTTTGGTTATGGCGTTATTTTCTCTATCAATCCCAATGGAACCGGGTACACCGTCCTTCATAATTTTGGGGTTAGCGGCAACAGCGATGGAGTTCATCCCCTGGGGAATTTAACCATTGTCGGAAGTACCATGTATGGTGCAACTTCAGGAGGCGGAATAAATGGACTCGGAAATATTTTCTCTATTAATATCAACGGATCGGGATATACGGACTTGTACGATTTCAAAAATAACGGGGGAGCCGAACCCGAAGCCAGCTTGGTTGTTTCAGGTACTATGATATACGGAACGGCCTATTTGGGAGACCCGGACAACGATGGAATCGTATTCTCCTTTAATATGACCGGAAACATATTTACAACCCTGGTTAATTTTGGTGGGGTAAGAGGTGAAAACCCGGACGGTTCGTTACTACTTGCAGGTAGCACGCTATATGGTATGACGAATGCCGGAGGGAAAGATAGCCTTGGAAATATTTTTTCTGTAAATACCGACGGAAGCGGATTTACTGACCTGCTTGATTTTAATGGAACGAACGGTTCATCTCCTTATGGTGCATTAATTCTTAATGGAACCACCTTTTACGGCATGACAACAAGTGGAGGAACTCAAGACGGTGGTAACGTATTCTCTATTAATACAAATGGAACCGGAATTACCAATCTGGTTAATTTTGGTATTGGAGGCTCACCCGGTGCATTTCCACATGGCTCTTTACTATTTTCAAACAATGTGCTTTACGGAATGACTGCTGGCGGGGGCGCAAATGGACAGGGAGTTATTTTTAGTTATTCACTGTAAAAATAAAACCTTTAACAGGCCTTAAATTACTGGGACCTTGTAAAAAATCCCGCCATGAAAATGGAGGGATTTTTTTATTGTCTTAAAAATTAGACAGTAGTTTGGGATGGCAAACTTAAATCTCGTAGACCTTTAAAAACGCCCTTACCATGTCATCATTTGTAAGCAGTATGAGTGGCTCAAAAGTCTGCTTTACAGATAGTAATTCTTTTAGCTTTCTATACATTTCCTCTTTGCTCGTACAAGCCCAAATCCTTCCGTCGACATGTACTCTTCCGATATCAAAACAAACAATAGAAAGTCCATTGGCTAAAGCCTCCATAATAACCGTTGACTGTCCTTCATACTCCGAAGTATGTAATAATATCTTACTTTGTTGCATATATGAAAAGACATCGCTGTGGGGCACTTCTCCCAACATCTCAAGGTTATTTTCGAGTCCATATGCTTTAATAGCCTCTTTTATAACCTGCGCCTGCTCTCCCTTGCCAATAATACAAGCTTTAATTTCCGGCAAATCTCTTTTCAATTCATTTAGTAGTTCTGTAAAAAGCAAGTAGTTTTTTAAAGGAATCAAAGCACCCACTCCCAAAACGTCAATGGTTCGTTTTTTTTCGGTTGCTTTTATTTTGTCGGGATCAATTCCTGCCGGAATTATTTGTGAAATTTTAAAGCCTGTTGAATCGTAAAACCTATTGACTAAAGCTTGAGACATTGCTATCGTTTTCATTTTTGAGAAATTAATTAAAGGCAAATACTTATTTGATTTTAAAGCATCTTGTCCTATAACATACACTACATGTTTTATTTTAAATAATTGAACAAGCCATTGGCCCAGAAAGGCGCATTCTGTCATCCAAAAACTATTTATCACAGTAACATTATATTCGCCCTTAATTTTTAAAAATTGAACAAAGATGTTTAACCATGTTAGCACACGGTTATACTTACGGCTCCTTCCTGCGGCACAGTAAACGTTAATTCCGTTCCACAGGTAATATCCTTTTTTATAGGGATATTGAAATGATAGTACACGTAGTTCAATATCCGGACGAATCCTTAGAAAAGCCAAGCAAAATTGCTGCAAAAAGGGCATGCATGCACTATCCTGTTCATCGGCAGGGAAACCCGGTACAAGCAATACAACTGCTTTCTTTTTTTTAACCATCCTTTTAATTCAGTGATGTAAAACTACTCTAGTTTTTTTGCACTAATAATAAAATGGTCTGCCCAGGAACGAAAAGGTGTTTTATCGGAAATACCATTTTCAATAACGGTAAGTCTTTTAAATATTTTTGGATGTTTTATGGGGAAATGTTCAAGGAATGGTGGTGGAACGACAATCCCAAGCCCCTTGACTGAAAATACAGAATAATTTCCGCCGAACATTTTCGTAATGCCGGCACTTGAATAGTACCAGGTAGTAAAATTTATTCCCTCCAGATGAGAAGGTGCACCATTCTTCTTCAATCTGCGGAACGCGAGTTTTAAATTTCCTTTGAAGAGATGAAGTAATTCCCAGGGACAAACCGGAGGCATAATAACTAAGGTAACCGTACCTCCAGGTTTAAGCAAAGGGGTAAATCCTTTAATAACATCTTCTAATTTGTCGGTGCAGTTAAGTCCCCCAAAATTGGAAAAGATATGGTCAAACTTACCCGAATTCACCTTTCCTATTTCCAGAAAAGAGCATCGCTGAGTGGTTATTCTATTTTCTAAATGCATTTCAATTATTTTCTTGTTTAACACAGTAAGCATTCCCGGGGAATTGTCGGTGGCATGTATATAAAAATCCTTTTCTGCAAAAAAAATGGCATCAAGTCCCGTACCTGCATTCATTTCCAATATGCGTTCACGGGGTTTCCAAATACCTAGAACATGTTCCCTTACTCGGAAGCGCATCCATTGAAGAATAGGATTTTGGTTGTCAGCCTCATCAAAACAGGTCGATTGTCTTGAAAAAGCTTCACTAACTTTCGCTTCCTGTTCCAAATCTTTATGTAACATGGAGTTTTTTTTGTTTTTTAATTTTCCATTTATACACTAGTATGGCAGGCCTGTAATAGAGAATTGACAAAGCTTTTCTAAGTTCGGTTCCGTTAATGGAAAATGGTTTTGCAATGATATTCTTTATGCTGTTTACAGCTTGTTTGCCCCTGTATAATTTGTGGACATATCTATGCAATTGCTTGTAAAATTTGGGCGGATATGTATTTCTGAACATCAGGGCAAGTTCATCAGAATCGGTCCAGTTTGCCTTTTGCTTTAATTGCTCTTTTACATTTTCGTAAAAAACAGTTCCAGGTAAGGGATATGAAACAGATATTCCAATATCATAGGGCATAAGCTCTAAAAGCATCTTTAAGGTTGCATTAATATCTTCCCATGTTTCCCCCGGATAACCAAACTGCAGAAAGAAAGCCGGTTTAATTCCATGTTTTTTTAATAGGTTAGTGGCTTCATATATCTGCGGCACTTTAGTGCCTTTATCCATAGCATTTAATATTTTTTGAGAACCCGATTCGGCACCCATCCAAACGCTTTCGCAGCCTGCCTTTGCCAAATCAGCTATATAATCTTCCTGTAATAATAAATCGGCCCGGCACTGTATTTTAAATCGTATCTTGAATTTTTGTTGTTCTGTAATAACTGCAAATTTATTTACCCAGCCTGGCTTTAGCCCGAATATATCATCGCAAAACCAAATATGGTCAGGGGCAAAATGCAGGTTTAAATAAGATATTTCCTCTGCCACTTTTTCCGGCGAGCGAGAATTGTACCGGTTGCCGTAAATAGGTTTTGCGCACCAGTTACATTTAAAAGGGCATCCGCGAGTGGTTGCAATATTGATAGAAAAATAACCCCATCTGTTCATCCAGGCTTCTTTATAAGGCTTGATATTAATCAAATCCCAAGCAGGCATTGGCAGCGTGTCTAAATCTTTAAGCACGTCCCTTTTAGCTGTTCGTTTGACTTGGCCGTTTTTCATGAATTCAATTCCGGGGATGGCTTCAATAGTATTGTTGTTTTTCTCAAGATGTTCAATAAGTTCGAACAGTGTTATTTCACCTTCTCCCAGAATAATATAATCTGCCCCATGCTCCATATATTCTTTTGGATGATCGGTTGAATCGGAACTGGAAACGATTACCTTGCATCCATAATTTTTCGCAATTTCAGACATTCTAAAAGCAGCCTCACGCATAGTGGTAAGGCACATTTTAGTGAGGTAATTAAACCCGTCATCATAAATAACTAAATATTCAGGCTTTTCTTTTTTAATAACCGGTATTATTTCTTCAACTGTTGATGCAAGCATAGTATCGTGCAGAGCAACTGAATATCCTGCTTTTCTAAGCACCGCAGCGCTGTATATAGTTCCAAGGGGCGGATAAGGTTGCTGCTGTTTCCATTGCTTGGAGTCAAAACGAAGAAAATAAGAATGTGTAAACAATATTTTTGCCATTATCAACTTAACTTAATATGAAATTTTTGTTCAAAATTTTTCACTTTTTCGTTGAATACATTTACTACTTTAATCTGAAAGCCTTGAGGATGGTGCTTAGAAACATTCTTTTTTGAACGTAAATTTAATTCTAATTCTTCTTTGGAAAGGCTTTTGAATTTTTTCTTCCATTTTGCGACTGTAATTTTGTAGCAGTAATTATCCAGCTTGTCACCGAATTTTCCACTGAGAATTTTTTCCCCGGCTAATTTCAACCATGTTTGATTGCCCGGTATGGTTTCTTCGCCTGAAACACCTTCAAATAATGTATTCGGGAAAAACTCTTTTAGCCAGGCATTGGCCTGCATTAATTTCCAGTAAAGGGATGTATTGCAGGTTGGAATTAAGGTTGCCAATTCGGTGGCCGTGAAGATATTCTTATCCTGTATTTCCAATCCTTCTTCATCTATAAAGTAGTTTACACAGAAATATTTGTGTGAATTAAAAAGGAATATTCGTTTAAAACCTACAAGAAGCATTCTGCATATCCATAACCTGCCGGGTTTTGTAATAATAAAGTAATCGGCATCGCTTTTTTCATCGGCGTAGCCTTTGGAAAGGGATCCCGAAAGATAAATCCCCCGGACAAAAGGAAAGCCTGAAATTAATTTTGAATACCGCTTTACTGTTTTTAGCATTTTATCGGCTGTAATATGGCCTTTTTTTCTCCTTTCAACAATCGAATCAATATCTTGTTCGGCGGTAGAATAAAACCCAGATTTATGTTTCACGTAGCCTGCCTGTACAAGCCATATTAATTCATCCTCCACCTCTTTAATGGTTGTGGGTTTTCCGCAAAAGCGCTTTAGTTCATTTACCTTAAGAGGAAATTGAAATATCTCAAAATATAACAAGGACCTTAACAATTCATGGGGAACTGGAATATTCCTTTTTTCGGATGCCGTTCCTCCAATATAGGTATCGTGCGTGTGCATTTCGGATGCAATATATGTATTTTAATATATAATATTTATAAAAACGCAATGTCTTTCTTATTTAATATAAACCTTCGCTGAAGGAATAAAGTGTGCAAATTGAATTTAGTAATACCCATAGCTTATCTGGAATAACAATGCTTTATTATAGAAAACAAGTTTAACTTTGGTCTTGCCGGAATTATGAATATATTAAAGAAGCTCTTATATCGGTTACCATCGTCTCTGTTTTCTTTAAAAGAAACGGAACCGGAAGATGCATATAATACCTGGTCGGAATACTACGATGCCCAACCTGATAATTTAATGCTGGCGCTAGATGAGGCCTTATTTACTAGTCTCATAGATAACGTTGATTTTCATAATAAAATTATTGCAGATGTTGGATGCGGCACCGGCCGGCACTGGAAAAAGGTATATGCAAAACATCCT
>Ga0302197_10003019_pt1 | contig 15398 bp, 17 predicted proteins | sample II_Bog_N2_1_FD_193526 | JGI IMG/M metagenome (GOLD analysis project Ga0302197, IMG submission 193526) | Peat permafrost microbial communities from Stordalen Mire near Abisko, Sweden - II_Bog_N2_1 | ecosystem: Environmental > Terrestrial > Soil > Wetlands > Peat | place: Sweden: Abisko...
AGTTGATGCAGACGATGAGCGAGACTGAGATGCGTGTAGGGATAAGCTCGAGCGACTTCGGCGACATATCGATTCGCACATCTGTTTCAAATCATCAGATGCTCGCGCAGATTTCGGTTGATCACAGCGAGTTGAGCCAGGTGATCTCAGCGCACGCTTCCTCAGTGCAGGCGAAGCTTGGCGACGAGTATGGCTTGCACACTTTGATCGAAATCAACAATGTTGCATCCTCAAATTCGAGCGAACAGGGACAGTCCTCACAACAAGGAGGCGGAACTCCATCCGGTTCATTGACGACGGAGGACATTGCGGCTCCAGCGGAAGAAGAGATCGGTTTGATCCCAGGAGCAATTCTGGTGGCAGGCACGGAGAACCGGTTGGACATCAGGGCATAAGGCAAAGACAAAGCCAGAAAGGTCAGAAACGTGAACATTCAAGGATTCAGCCCAATGATTACAGCGCCGTTGCAGGCGGGAAGTGCGCGGCCAGCCGCGACGAAGACGAGCACCACTTCCGGGACTTCCGGGACCAGTTCGAGCAGCAGTACGGGAGGGCTCTCGGCAACCAACCTTGAGAGCACATTTCTGAACCTGCTGGCAACTGAGTTGCAAAACCAGGATCCAACCTCTCCTGTCGATCCAACGGAAATGGTTGGCCAACTCGTGTCATTGAACCAGCTGGATCAACTCATCTCAATTAACTCGACACTTTCAAGTATGACCAGCTCGGCAACGAGCCCCTCAAGCACCACGCAAAGCTCAACGGCGAAGCCGTTTGGCGCAACCAGCATAGCGGACGGGTCGACCAACACATCGTCAAGTCTGGCTCAGTCTCCAACAGCGATACCGAGCATGCTGCAACCGGCATACGCCACAACTCCCAGTGCAAATTCGCTCATGAATTTGTATGGCAGCTTTGCGGCTCCCGCCCAAACTCAACAACTTTCACCAACAGGGGGTAGGTAAATGGCGTCCTTTGCAATTCCACTTTCAGGCCTTGAAGCTAACTCAACTTCGCTGAGCGTTATCGCGAATAACCTGGCGAATCTCAACACCGACGGGTACAAAAATGAGACCCTCAGCTTCGGCAATCTTCTTTTTCAGATGCAGGGAGCTTCGGGAAATGGCGATCCGATTCAGATTGGTTCCGGAGTGCAGGTCGATGGCACGACTTCCAATTTCACCAACGGAAACGTTAATACAACCGGTATTGCGTCAAATATGGCGCTTCAGGGCAATGGATTCTTCGTGGTAAAGAGTGGCAGCGGGCTGGACTATACACGGGCAGGCGATTTCACAGTGAATTCATCGGGGCAGCTCGTAGACCCCAGCGGCGATCTGGTAATGGGATACCCGGCGGTAGATGGGGTGGTCTCCGCAAGCTCTGCTCCTGGCCCGATCACGGTAAATCAGGCAGCCACAATTCCGGCAGTAGCCACCACCAGCTTTGAGACCACGACGAATCTTCAAGCCGGGTCCTCGGTAGGCGCCACATTCAGCACCCCGCTTAGCGTGACCGACTCGCTTGGGGTCTCGCAGACACTGAGCATCAACTACACGAATACGGGCACAAACACCTGGACCTACAACATCACTTTGCCGGCGTCAGCTACAGGAGGCACCGGAGCGCCGACTTCGCTGGCCACCGGTTCTCTCACCTTCAACTCATCCGGTGCTCTGACCTCGCCCTCCGGGTCGGTGACCGGCATCAAAATAACTGGCTTATCGGATGGCGCCGGACCGATGAACCTGACCTGGAACCTGGCCGACGCATCCGGAAATCCGACCCTAACGCAGCAGGACTCCGCGAGCGCCACCACCGCCACGAATCAGGATGGCTACGGGGTGGGCACGCTCACCGGTTACTCAGTGCTGGCTGACGGAACGGTACAGGGCCAGTTCAGCAACGATCAAACTCTTGCGTTGGGGCAGGTAGCGGTGGCCGGCTTCGCAAACGTACAAGGGCTGACGCAGTTGAACAACGGCGATTTTCAATCCACCGTATCCTCTGGGGCTGCGGTTGTGGGACAAGCGGGCATAGGCGGGAACGGAACAATCACCGGAGGAGCGGTGGAGGGATCCAACGTTGATCTCTCCACTGAATTCTCAAATATGATCGTGGCTCAGCAGGGTTATGAAGCCAACGCGAAAGCCCTTACAGCATTCGATCAGGTCTCCCAGGCGACACTCCAGTTGATCAGCTAGGCTGCGATGAAGGGGTGCTGTTGTTAAGTTCCGATTAGAAACTTCCGCCGGGCGAAACCAACGCCCGGCGGCCTGCTCTATTGCGTCGCTGGTTCTCATGTCTATCTCACCGTGAAGCCGAGCCGCCTGTACATCCCGATGTGACATTTAACTCATTGCTGCACAACAACCTGCATGCGCTTCATTGCAGGTTGAGGAGAGCCTCGTCCGCAACTTAAATTCCGGCCATCGGATTGCAATTACCTTCTCGCGAACGCTCCGCATATTTTCGTTCCCAGCCGGCTCGCTTGAAACAGGCGCCGGGATGGCGATACAAACGGAGCCTGAATGCGTGAGAGGCCAAATGAGTACTGCAGCCCAAAATTTTGAACCGAGCCCCACCGAGCCAAACAACCCTGCGTCTGCCGGGGGCAAGGTTGATCTGCTTGCGAGCATGCCATGGTTGCCATGCACGCTCAGCCTTGAGGTACCCGTTCCGCAATTCACGATCGGCGACCTTCTGATGCTTTCCAAAGGTTCAGTTGTAGAAAGTTCTTGCCATCATACCAGCGACGTTCCGCTGCGCGTGAACCAACTGCTGATCGGCTGGACCGAATTTGAAGTTATCGGCGACCGGCTCGCCGTGCGCATTACGGATCAAGTATGACAATGACGAACAGAGCATTTGACCGTGCCGTGCCGGTTTGGGAGCGGCCAGCGGCCCGCATTGAGCCGCCCATTGCGGCGCCCATTACTCCGCCCATCGCACCGGCCACCGCGAATCCTACCGCGCCTCCCATTGCACAGGCCATTGCAGCGCCCATTGCGCCCGATCCGATACCCGCGTCCGAATTTCATGCTGTGCTCAAGGAGTGGGAGAGCAAGCCCGTACATAAGCCAGACCTAAAACCGGCCAAGACCGGGACCGGGTCGCGCGTGTGGTCCTGGCTGACCAGGAGTTATTCAATTTCGAAAAGCAAGCGAATGCGCGTAGCCGAATCTATTCCCCTTGGCGAAAAGCGCTTTGTAGCTCTTCTTACTGTCGATGGCCGCGAGTTCCTGATTGGAGGAGGCTCATCGGGTGTGTCTCTGCTCTCGCAGTGGAATTCGTCAACAGAATCCCCGGCTTCTGGCAAGCAGAAGTTCGGCTCCAGAGAGTCTTTAGAATGAAATTCCGAAGCGCTGCTGAGCGCCTTGCAATCCATCTGATGATTTTTTTTGCGCTGTCGGTTCCCGTCTATGCGAGCGGCCTTCAAGCGAGTGCGGCTGCTCGACTGCTAAAGACCGGAGGCGGCGTGAGTGCGTCCATAGCCGCCCTATCGGCCTCCCCCCGAAGCAATTCCAACTCAACGCGAACGATAAGCAAATCAAAGGTGCCGGCGTCATCGTCCGCGGCGGATGGCGCCTTGTCGTTCAAGATCCCCGGAGTGGGCGGCGAGCAAGTCCCGTGGTCCATTGTTATCTTGCTCACGGCTCTCACGCTGATTCCAGCAATTCTTGTATGCATGACACCGTTCGCGCGACTGTTGATTGTCTTCCACTTTCTTCGCCAGGCTCTCGGACTTCAGACCACCCCTTCGAATCAGACGCTCATCGGGCTTTCGGTGATTCTGACATTCTTTCTAATGCAACCGGTTGCAACAAGTATCTATCAGACCGCAGTCGTCCCAATGCAGGCTGGACAAATCACGGCCATGGACGCCGTGACTCTATCGAAGGACCCGATACGCCATTTCATGGGTCACTATGTACGCGAAAAAGATCTAGCACTGTTTCTTGAGTTGGCAAAGGAACCCACGCCAGCATCGATGAACGATGTGTCCCTGCGTGTGATGCTGCCTGCCTATATTCTTTCGGAGTTAAAAGCGGGCTTTCAAATCGGCGCCGTATTGTTTCTTCCATTCCTGATCGTGGACATGGTCGTGGCATCGATTACTACCTCAGTGGGCATGCTTCAGTTACCCCCCGTTGTCATTTCCACGCCGCTGAAGCTGCTACTTTTTCTGATGGTGGATGGCTGGCATCTTTTAATCGGATCTTTGATGAGGAGTTTCTACTAACGCCATGAATGTCGATCAAGTGGTATTGCTCGGAAGATTGATGCTGCAGGAGGTAATGATTCTTGTCGGCCCGATATTGGCAGTTGCCATAACTGTCAGCCTGGTTGTGAACATTGTTCAAACTCTAACATCGTTGCAGGACAGCACAATCTCGACCGTGACTCGCCTGCTCTTCACCGGGGCCGCACTGTTTCTCATGATGCCCTGGATGTGGCGCCATCTCGCGCATTACACTCTGACTCTTTTCTCTGATTTTCACGTGTATCTCACATGATCGAAGTTCCTGTGCTTTCAATCATTTCCGGTCTGCTGACTATTGGCGTGCGCCTCTCCGGGCTTATGCTGTTCGCGCCATTGTTTGGAAGCACGGCGATTCCCGCGCGAATCAAAGCGGGCCTGGTTATGGCTCTTACACTGCTGTTGATGCCGGTGGTTGGCAAAGGAATCGAGACATTCACGCTCGCCGATTGGCCAATCCTGATCCTCACGGAGTTCGTGATTGGCATTGGAATGGGTATCGCAACCAATGTTGTTTTTGAGGCAGCACAAATGGCGGGCCAGGTGCTGGGCATTCAAATGGGTTACTCACTGGTCAATATCCTGGATCCGAATACCCAGGTTGAAACAACAGTGATCCCCGTCTTTTATCAAACGATGGCCATGTTGCTTTTTCTCAGTATGGATGTGCATTTATGGCTGTTGAGAGGAATTGCTAACAGTTTTATTTACCTGCCACCTGGCACTACAAAGTTGAGTAGCATGTTTACCCAGGCGGTGCTTTCAACAGGCGGACTCTTGTTTGGATTGGGAGTGCAGATCGCCGCGCCTGTACTGGCGGCTACGCTGGTAGCGGATATTTTGCTTGGGCTGCTTGGCAAGGCGTCAACGCAAATGCCGCTGATTGTTCTCGGTCCTGCAATCAAGAGCCTGCTTGGCATCTTCGTATTGATCGCAACGCTGAAGTACTGGCCCGATCTTTTTCATCACTTGTTTCAGAACTCAACTGCAAACGGCGAACACATTCTTCGAATCGCACGGTGAGGCGCGATGGCTGACTCAAGCAAAACCGAAAAAGCGACACCCCGACAGCGACAGAAGGCGCGGGAGCGGGGCCAGGTGACTCGATCGCGCGAGCTTACCGGTGCTCTTTCCATGTTTGTTGTTGCCGGAGTGATTGCCCTGAGTGCACGGCAAGGGGTAAATGATTGGACAGAGTTCTTTCGAAATTCGCTCGAATCCGCCAACGCCGACACGATCGGGACAAACGGCCCGCTGCTGTTCTGGGCCAGCGTGGAAGCAATGCGGTGGATATTCCCAATGCAATTGGCTGCGCTGGCGGTATCGTTGGTTGCCGGAGTTGCACAAGGCGGTTTTGTATTCGCTCCTGAAGCGATGTCGCTGAAGTTTGAGCGTCTCAGCCCCGCGAACAGGTTGAAGCAGCTATTCTCTCCGACGGGGTTGAGTTCCATTCTGAAGTCATTAATTCCGTTCGGGGCCATTATATGGGTTGGATGGGATTGTGTGCGCGGCCATTGGGGCGAGATCCTTGCCAGCTCGTATGCAGAGCCCAGGGCGTTTGTGGGCATTGCAGGAAACCTGCTTCTTGAGGTTCTATGGAAGTCCGGCCTTGTTCTTCTGGTATGGGCCGGTGTGGACTATTTTCTGCTTTGGGTGAAAAGTGAAGGCGACCTGAAGATGAGCCGCCAGGATTTACGCGATGAGCTGAAGAGCACGGAGGGCAATCCGGCGAGCAAAGCCAGAATCAGGAAGTTTCAGCGGCAGGCGCGGCGGAAGCAGATGATCAAGGCCACGGAGACCGCATCGGTAGTGATCACGAATCCGACGCACTATGCAGTTGCGCTGAAGTTTGAAATGACGATGCAGGCACCGGTCGTAGTAGCAAAAGGCCTTGACCTGCTGGCGGCGAAGATTAAAGAAATCGCGCGCGAACGCGACATCCCAATCATGGAAAACCGGGCTTTGGCTCGGGCTCTCTATAAAAGCGTCGAGGTCGGGGACGCAATTCCGTCCGCGCTGTATCATGCCGTCGCTGAGATTCTTGTACTGGTCTTCAAGGCTCAGCAGGAAGTTCAACGAAGAGAAGCTCAACGAAGGGCCTCCGCTAACTCGTATGAAAGAGTGACAATGCTGTGAACAAGAAACCTGGGCTGCTGAACACGCTCCGAGCATCGTCCGATTGGTTCATTCCAACGGGTGCTGTCGCACTCGTGTTTGTGATGCTTGTGCCTTTGCCGAGTTTTGTTCTCGACCTGCTTCTTACATTCAGCATTACCGCGTCGGTGCTTGTGCTGCTGACTGCGATTCAAATACTCCGGCCAGTTCAATTCTCTGTATTTCCGAGTCTCATTCTCTTATTGACCCTGATGCGGCTGTCGCTTGATCTGGCAAGCACGCGTCGAATTCTGCTGCATGGAAGCGAGGGCACTTCGGCGGCCGGAAAGGTGATCGAGGCCTTTGGGCAATTTGTAGTTGGCGGAAACTATATTGTTGGTTTCGTAATCTTCGTCGCCTTGATCGCCATCCAATATCTTGTGGTGAGTCACGGCGCTGTTCGCACGGCAGAGGTAACTGCGCGCTTTACTTTGGACGCGATGCCCGGCAAGCAAATGGCGATCGATTCTGACTTGAACACCGGCCTGATCAACGCCGACCAAGCTCGTCAACGTCGTGAGCAAGTGGCACGGGAAGCTGAATTCTGCGGTTCCATGGACGGCGCCGCGCGGTTCAGCCAGAGAGACTCTCTGGCCACTATTTTAATTCTGGTCATCAACATTGTTGCAGGATTCCTCATCGGCGTGTTTCAGCACGGCGTCCCGTTCCAGCAAGCGCTCAAGACCTATACAATCCTCACCGTAGGGAACGGACTGGTTGCCATCATCCCGTCGCTGCTTGTCTCAGTAGCGGGCGCCATAGTGGTGACGCGCGCCGGCTCCGACCGCTCTCTCGGCGGTGACATACAAAAGCAGATGTTCTCGACATCGCGTCCATTGTGGATTGTCAGTGGAGTCCTGCTGGCCCTCGCGTTGATTCCCGGGATGCCGAAGTTATCGTTTTTCGCGCTCGGCGGAATCATGATGTTCACAGCCTGGAAGATGAAGCCTGCTGTGGTTGAAACCGCGTCGGGAGCGAAGGGCGCGGCGGGCAAGGGTGGAGCGGCTGGGACGCCTGCGATCGATGCCATGGATGCGGCCCTGAAGCTGGATGAACTGATGCTGGAGGTGGGAGTTGGCCTGGTGCCGCTGGTGGACATGAAAAAAGGAGGTCAGCTGCTGGCGCGAGTGAAATCACTGCGCAAGAACATGGCGCAGCAGCTTGGATTCCTGGTGCCCTCCATTCATATCACCGACAACCTGTCGCTGAAAGAACGCGAGTATGTAATTTACCTGAGAGGGGTGGAGATAGCGCGATGGGAGATGCGGCGCGACCGGTTGCTGGCAGTGAGTTCGAACCCCAAACCTGGAGATATTGCCGGGCAGGAGACTCGCGAGCCGGCTTTCGACTCCCCAGCCAAATGGATCGCTCCAGAAAATCAGGCACAGGCAATTTCGGCCGGCTACGCCGTTGTGGATCACACTTCCGTACTGGCTGCGCATTTAGCAGAAGTGATCAAGCAGAACGCGCATGACCTTCTAACTCGCCAGGAAACAAAGAGACTCATTGACCGGCTCGCCGACTCGCATCCGAAGCTCGTGGATGAATTGATGCCGAAGCTAATGACCCTGGGAGAAATCCAGAAGGTTCTTCAACAGCTGCTTCGGGAGCAAGTTTCAATCCGGGACTTCGGCACAATTCTGGAGGCTCTGGTGGATACAGCCTCTTCAAACAAGAATCCCATTGTGCTTGTTGAAGCCGTCAGGCACTCTCTGGGACGTGCACTGATCCGTCCACTTCTGAACGAGAGCGGTCTGCTAAGGGTGGTGACGCTGGACAGCGCCATCGAGGAAGAGTGTGTTCGCAGCTCGACGCAGGCTCCAAACATGGCAGGCGGTGGTGCACTGCAGATATCGGTGGCCCACAAGGTGTTGGCAGGTCTCCGTGCGATGCTTGGGAACCAGGTGACCATGGCGCCCCCGGTACTTCTCTGCGCCTCTCCGGGCAGATTCTACTTGAAGCGTCTTCTGGATCCATTTATTCCCAAGATTGTTGTGATTTCTCCCTCTGAGATACCTCCATCAATCCAGGTTCAGTCCATTGGTGCGGTGCGATGAAGGGATCTACATGTGGGTGATTAACGAGGTGAAGCAATGACGTCAGCAGAGATGGCGTACAAGACGAGCGCGGCGGAGATTGACGATCGCAACGAGCTCGTGATGCAGGAACTATCGCAGGTGTACTACATCGCCACGCGAATCCGGGAACGGCTTCCGCACTCCGTGGAGTTGGATGACCTGGTGAACGCGGGTGTGATCGGTCTGCTGGAAGCCAGCCGAAACTTCGATAGCTCAAAGAATTCCCAGTTCAAGGCATTCGCGAAGTTCCGCATTCGCGGAGCCATTCTGGACAGCCTGCGCGAGTCGGACTGGGGATCGCGCTCGCTGCGCAGGCGGGGGCGGGAAATCGCCGAGGCCACTGCGAGCCTGGAAGCACGGTTGGGACGGCATCCGGTAGAGTCGGAAATTGCCGAGGAGATGCATCTGGAGCCGGAGCACCTGCAACGAATTATCGCGCAGATTGACGGCCTTCATGTCGCAGGCCAGCAAGCCGCGTATTCGTCGGATCGCTCGGATTTGATAGATGTGATTGAGTCGGCGCCGAATCTGGACGATCCGGATCCTTTCGATCTTTGCCTGCAGGGAGAGGTGAAGGCTCATCTTGCCGAGGCCATATCGAAGCTCAGCGAGAGGGAGCAACTGATTCTCTCTCTTTATTACCGTGAAGAACTCACCATGAAAGAGATTGCAGAAGTGGTGGGAGTGGCGCTTTCACGCGTGTCGCAAATTCGGCAGGAGATCATGAAAAAACTCAGAGTTCTGCTTGCACACCTTAAGGAGAACCCCTCAACAGCCGGAGCACCGGCAGGGAAGGTCGCATGAGCATGCGTGGCAGAAACGAATCAGAGGCCGGAATCCGGGAAACAAGAAAGGCGAGCGAGGGGAAGGTTGCGGACAAAGAGCGGCCGGTTCGCGTCTGCGATTTCAGATCCGCGGGCCGGCTATCGAACGAGAATGCGCGAGCCATGATCGCGATGAACGAGACATTTGCGCGCGGTCTTGCAAGCGGTCTGGACGCCTATCTCGGAACAGGACTGGAGTTGAAGGTGAAGGCCCTCGAGCAGGTTCTCGTCAAGGAACACATCGCAGCCGTTCCTCCTCTCAGCTATATCGTGCCGTTTTCTTTAAGCACCATACCAAGCACGATGATCGTTGAGATCGAATTAGACTTGGTGTTTCCCATCATCGAACTGCTTCTGGGAGGGACGGGAACATCCAATTCCGGCGCCCGCGATCTTTCGGAAATTGAAGAAGAAATCATGCAGGACGTGACTTCTCTTTTTGCGCGTCACGCCGAAATGGCATGGCACATGCCACGAATGTCGCTGGAAATGAGCCGCCGCATCAAAGCTTCTCAGCTTAATCAGTATTGCCCACCCAATGAAAAGGTTACCGCGATTCGCTTCGAAGTGGACATTGCTGGAGCGACGGGGTCATTTCAGCTTGTGTTTCCTGGCGCGTTTGTCAATGCTTTAATCAAGCAAATGAAACTGGAAGAGCCTCAGAAGAAGGGCGGGTTGCGGAGTTTTCCAGCGCCAAACATTCGCGAGCGCATTCTTGATTGCGACGTTGTGCTTGAGGCAGGGGTTCCGCGTGTAAAGGTGGCAGTACGCGATCTGATCGCTCTGCAGCCGGGATGCGTTTTGAAGCTGCGAGCTCCGGTCCGCAACCCGGGAATTCTGACGGTAGAGGGCATGGAAATGTATGAGGCGGCTCCGGTCAGAAACGGGTCGCAGAAGGCAGCACAACTTGGCCGGCGCGTTCAGCCGGCGCGATGGGAAAGAGAGCGCAAAATATGAGCAATGAGGGAAATCATCTAGCGGCGCGGAGATTCTCCAGCGGCTTTGCACAATCGCTTTCAGAATCGTTGACCGCAGCGGCCGGCGATTCATGGAATTTGCAGATACTGGACAGTCCATCCCCTTCGGCACGGCCTGGTTCGCCGGTCTACTTCCGGCTGACGATTGAGGGATTGCTTTCCGGGGACTTCTTCGTCGAGTTTAACGAACCGCAAGTGAGCGAGCTCGCATCCGCGATCTGCGGTCATGCCCTACAGGCGTTCAGCAATGAAGACGGAGAAGCATTGCGGAAGGTGGTCTCCGCTGCGATGTCCCGGTTCTCCTCATCTCTTCCAGCGGAATGCAATGTGACATCTGTCAAGGTTCAACGGGTGCCGAGTCTTGCATTCAGTGATCTTTTTGAAGTTCCGCTGATCGCAAACAGAGAAGATCTCTCCGGCATGCCTGTCAGGTTTCACTTCACTTCAGAATTACTCGAGTCTCTGTCATCGGGGCAAGGTGCAAAGAATGATGCCGGGGGGAAGCGGTCTCAAATCGATCCTGTAAATCTGAACCTCGTCCTGGACGTGGAGTTGAATATGTCGCTTCGATTTGGCCAGCGCCAATTACCGCTGCGAGATGTTCTGGAACTGGCGAGCGGGTCTGTTGTGGAACTGGATCGTGAGGTTGACGACCCCGTTGAATTGCTATTGGATGGCAGGGTAATTGCTCGGGGCGAAGCCGTCATTGTCGACGGCAACTACGGTCTGCGCGTAACGGAAATCACGGAACCGATCACTTCAAACTTTGTCCGCTGAACACACGAGGAGGCAAGTAGCATGAATTTGAAACTGCAGCACATTCAGTCGGCAGTAAGACGGAGTTGGAAGGACATGCACGCAGTATGCGCCCACCGGGCGTGCCGCAACACAATGCTGATGCGGAGCGTGCCGCAGAGCCGGGTTGGAATCCGCGTGGGAGATATGTGGTATTGCGGCGTCGATTGCTTTGCGGAGGCTGCTTTCGTCCGGTTTTCCGCACTTAGAGATGGCCGGGTGGTGGAAATGCCGCACAACCCACGACTTTCCATAGGACTGGTCTTGTTGTCTAAGGGCTTCCTGACCGACGATCAGCTCCGATTTGCAGTGGCTACGAGCCAGCAGAATGGCGAGGATCTTGATCTGACTCTGGTTCGCCTGGGACTGGCCAATGAGAAGCAACTAGCCACGGCCAGGGCGGCGCAATGGGGGTGCCCGGTTCTTGGAGGGGAGAGCGTCCGCCAACGAGTCGAGGCAGATCTTCCAACCACATTGCTGCGCACATGCTGGGCAGCGCCTCTGCGCTATTCACACAACGGGAAGAGCCTTTTGATGGGCTTTGTCTACAGAGTGGAGCATCGGCTTCTGCTTGCACTGGAGCAAGTTACGGGTTGCCGGGCAGAGCCATGCTTCATTACTCAGACGGAGTTCGAAGAGCAAATGAAGTGGCTGACAGTGGTGCCCGAATTCGATGAAGTGGTGCACGACGAGCCAAAGACCGCCAAAGAGATGGCGAACATTGTGGCGGGGATCGCAATTGAAGCTGCGGCCAGAAAAGTCAGCTTCGTGCAGTGCAGGGACTATTTCTGGACCAGGCTTTTTGGCAGGCGGCGGACCGTCGACGTGCTGTTTCGCACCGCGGATCGATGGATTTGAGCGCGAAACGGGAGCGGTCTTCCAATTGTGGAAAAAAAGTTGAATTCAGGGGTAGAGAGATTGTGAGTAGTTGCCGATAACTGTGCCGTGAGGGCACAGTGCTCAACAAGACCACCCGCCGCGCCGAATCAAGATTCAACCCATTCACGGACTTCCAACCGTGGCAGGCCGATCTCTCCATTGATTGGCCGGAGATTCCTGTCCTCCCTGAAACTCTCCTACTGCTTGACCTGGAGGTACAGGAACGCTCGGTGGATCTTCGGGCAATTTCTGAACTGATACTGAGCGATCTGGGCGCCACCCTGCAAATACTGTTATTGGCGGGGCGTGAGTACAGCTGCGCGGAGTTTCGTCCAGACAGAATAGAGGACTGCATCTCAGACCTCGGCGTCCGTGCTTGTATGGAGGCAGTGTCAGCGCACACGGTTGCTCACAGTTGCGAGAGCAGCTCCATTACGGAGACGTGGGCGCATTGTAGAGAGATCGCTCAAATCTCAAAGCAAATAGCAGAGGAAATGCAGGATGTAGATCCAAATCAAGCCTATATGGCCGGACTGCTTCATGCCATTGGACTTCTGCCCGCAGTACTTGGATGGGCGGCCAGCAAGCAAGGCATATCCGATTTTGCGCTGGCCGGGTTCAAATTGGCGAAGAAGTGGTCGCTGGCTCCGTTCCTGGTGAAGTTTCTGAGTGAAATGCACGAGGAGAGATGCACGACCCGGTTGCCGGAGATTGTGCGGAAGGCTCATCTTTGCGCGATCAGGTCAGCGATTCAATGCCCATTGCAACAAGGCGCGGGCCCTCTGCTTTATAGATCGTTTTAGAGACAGCACGGCCGTTCCAGGCCGCCGCCAAGGCCGCATGGCTTTGGCGGCTTCATATTGTCTTCAGATGAGAGACGATTGGCCGCGCCTGGACCACAAGCGCGGCAACAGCGCCTTTCTCATTCTTCCCTCATAAATTTTGCGGTTTCTGACCGTTCAGGCATGGTTTCCGGGCAAAGATTGCCTAGCGGAATGGCACGCGCATTGCATTGATGAATGGCAAGAGGGAAATATGGACAGTGGATACTATGCCGCGTGTACAGCTCTGGCTGCTCGAACGCAGGCATTGGATACGATTGCCAACAACCTCGCCAATGCCAATACACCTGGATACCGGGCAGAGCATAACGTGTTCAGCGCCGTGCTTGCGTCCACAGCAAGCGATTCCGGTACGGGCCTGAACAACGCTGTCAACAACTACGGCATCATGAGCGGAACGACGCTGGACCTTAGCCAGGGCGCGCTGCAAAAGACCGGCAACAATCTCGATTTGGCGATTCAGGGTCCGGCATTTTTCGTTGTTCAAACCGCAAACGGCCCCAGGTATACGCGGAACGGCAGTTTTCAGGTTTCCGCTACCGGGCAGTTGATCACTCCAGCCGGCGACGCGGTAATGGGCGACAAAGGAACCATTACGATGCTGCCCGGCAGTTCTTCTATCAGTGCGGACGGAACCATCTCTACAAACGGTGCGGTCACTGGCAAGATACGGCTGGTGGACTTTCCCGCAGGGACTTCGCTCCAAAGCCAGGGCGGCTCATACTATTCGGCGCCGGCAGATACCGCCGTGACGGCGACAGGTTCGAGCGTGCAGCAAGGATCGCTCGAAAACTCAAATGTAAATCCCATCATCAGCATGGTGGAACTGATTACCGCGCAGCGGTCTGCTGAATCGATGCAGCGCGCGCTTTCGATGTTTAGTTCAGAGATGGACAAGACCGCGGCCACGGAACTGCCGAAGGTCGGATAAAGGAGCTCCACCATGTTTCATGCTCTCTACACCGCTGCCAGTGGAATGACCGCTCAGCAAATCAACCTGGACAATATCGCCAATAACCTGGCCAACTCCAGTACCAGCGGATTTCAGGCGCGCCGCGTGCAGTTTACCGATCTCCTTTATCAGAACGAGAAGATGCCAGGTGCGGCGGCAACGCAGCTGACAACGGTAGCGTCCGGATTGCAGATTGGACTCGGCACCACGGCGGGAAACACCGAAATTATCCAGCTCCAGGGCGATTTGAGCAGCACGGGCAACCCCCTGGACTTCGCGATTCAGGGCACAGGTTTCTTCCAGGTTCTGCTGCCGAACAACCAGATCGGATACACGCGCGCAGGGTCGTTTCAACCGGATGCGCAGGGAGTACTGGTGACCGCGAACGGCAACGCGCTTCAGCCGGCAATCACCATTCCGGCCAGTGCGACAAACGTGACGATAGGCAGCGACGGCACAGTGAGTGTCACGCTTCCCGGGCAGACGCAGGCTCAGCAGGTGGGAGTTATTCAGCTTGCAAGTTTTGCAAACCCGGGGGGCCTGAACAGCATCGGCAACAACATCTATCTGCAGACCACTGCTTCGGGTAATCCCGTGGTCGGAGTTCCGGGAGGTCCAGACGGCCTGGGCACGATTCAGCAGGGAATGCTGGAGCAGGCGAACGTAAACATTGTGGATGAATTCGTCAACATGATCATGGCTCAGCGGTCATACGAGTCAAATTCGCGTGTCGTCAAGGCGGCGGACGAGATGCTTCAGGGCTTGAACCAGCTGGCTCAGTAAGTGAGTTGCACAATGACGAGATATCGACTGATTTTCGCTTTGTTTGTTTATGCCGCCACACCATGGCAAGGCGCGGCCGCGGCCGGTCACTCTGAGATTTCGACGGACCAGGTGGCGGGGGCGATAAGCAGAGCCGGGATGAGCGTTTTGGCGGAGCAGGTGACGCTGCTGTCGGATGTAGTGGCCCATACCGCGTCACCAAATCTGATTGTCGAGTCGATTGAGCCATGGGGCGAAGGTCGGATGAAGGCTCGTCTTGGCTGCGCGAACAGCGAGGAATGTCTGCCGTTTTATGTTTCTATCCGTTGCAACCAGGCGGGCGGAGAAAGGCCTGGCGGGGCACTGCTGGATCAGTCGTATGCGCCGGTGTCGCGGCCGGCGCCCAACCCAAGATCGTATGTTGTGCGCTCAGGATCGCGGGCCACTCTCTTGCTGGATAGAAACCACGTGCACATTCGACTCTCAGTTATTTGTCTTGAGAATGGCGCCGCGGGCCAGAGAATTCGCGTTGAAAGCAAGGATCCAAAGCAAACCTACGTGGCTGAAGTGGTTGAGGGCGGTGTTGTGAGGGGAAGTCTCTGATGACGATGAGAATAAACACTCGCAGGTTGCAGGTGATTTCGATTGCGATATTTGTTTGGTGTTCCATCGCGGCTCCAAACTTATGGGGCAGTTCGAAAAAGCCGAAGAACTCCCCGGAGCAAACTCGGGCGAATTATATAAGCCTCCTTCAGGAACATGGCGTTCCTGCCCAGTCCGATAGGACGGTAGGCAGCCTCTGGTCACCCTCCGGGAACGCGCTGGGCGACATCTCCGGCGACTCCAAGGCAAAAAGACTGTACGACACGATCGT
>Ga0302197_10003054_pt1 | contig 15324 bp, 9 predicted proteins | sample II_Bog_N2_1_FD_193526 | JGI IMG/M metagenome (GOLD analysis project Ga0302197, IMG submission 193526) | Peat permafrost microbial communities from Stordalen Mire near Abisko, Sweden - II_Bog_N2_1 | ecosystem: Environmental > Terrestrial > Soil > Wetlands > Peat | place: Sweden: Abisko, Stordalen...
GACGCTGATTGAGATGGAAGCGATCGAGGCGTTGCGACGCGACTACCAGGTCGATCTTGCCGCCGGAGAGGCGCGCCGCAATATTGTCACGCGCAACGTGGCGCTCAATCACCTTGTCGGCAAGGAGTTCTCAATTGGCGAAGTGCGGATTCGTGGTATCCGGTTATGTGAGCCGTGCGCTCATTTGCAGAAGGTTTCGGGCAAGCCGGTGATCAAGGGTCTGTTGCATCGCGGCGGATTGCGAGCGCAGATACTGACGCAAGGGACGATTCGGGTGGGGGACTTGGTGACGGCGGACGCAGGTGCGGTTTAGCGAGGTCACGACTTAATTTCTCCCCAGCCTCTCTCAAGAGGCCGCGGTAGCGCGGGTTTCTGTGGAGTTCCAGTCGCGTGCTCCAGTTATCGGGGTATACACCTTTTCTTCATCAAACCTTCATCGGAAAGGAGGCTCTCAATGCCAAGATTTACATCTCGCACTCTGCTCGCTTTGGCGTTTACGGTGGTTGTTTGGGCCTCCGCGTTTGCGGGGATTCGCGCGGGATTGCGAGGGTACTCGCCGGCCAACCTGGCGATCCTGCGATTCTTGATTGCGTCGAGCGTGCTCGCGCTTTATGCGGGGATCGCGCATTTTCGGCGTCCCGATGTGCGCGACGTTGCAGGCTTGGCGCTAACCGGAGCGATTGGAATCAGCTTCTACAATCTGGCGCTGAACTACGGCGAGACGCACGTGACCGCAGGAGCGGCGAGTTTGTTGATTGCTTCGACTCCGATCTGGACGGCGCTGGCGGCGCGCTTTCTGTTGCATGAAAAACTTACTGCGATCGGATGGTGCGGCGTCTGGTTAAGCTTCGCGGGGATCGCGATGATAGCGAGCGGCGAAGGCGAGGGCATCCGGTTGTCGCGGCAGGCGCTAGTGGTGCTGGCGGCGGCGGTTGCGTCTGCGCTCTACATGATTTTGCAAAAACACTATCTGGGAAAATACAGCGCGCTGGAATCGACGGCATACTCGGTTTGGTTTGGGACGGTAATGATGTTGCCGTTTGGTCACGGCTTTTTTCGGGAGGTCCGAAGCGCTCCTGCATCGGCGACCGCTGCGGTAATTTATCTGGGAGTGGTTCCGGGGGCGCTGGCCTATGTAGCGTGGTCGTATGTCCTTTCGCACGGGGCTGCGGGACGGACGACGAGTTTGCTGAATCTGATTCCGATTGTGGCGATTGGCATTGCCTGGGTGTGGCTGGGTGAAGTGCCGCGAGTTATTTCGCTGGTCGGTGGCGCGATTGCGATTGGCGGAGTGGCTCTGGTGAATACGATCGGCAAGCGAAAAATAGATGGAAAGAAGCCAGCAGACGGGGAGAGAGTCTTGGCTGCCAGAGCCGCGAGTTGATTCGCGATCAGAAAGCAATGTCGATTTGGACCAAGTCGGCGGCGGTGACGAGGATCACATAACGGGAGCGCCGAATCGGCTACGGTAAAAGTGGGGAGATGCCATGTTTGCCGGACGCCTGACGCAAGCTGCGGTGCGCGCGCTGGATTGGCTGGCGTTGAAGACGCTGCCTCCGGATAACTTGCCCGCACATCAAATCACCGGCCGTCGTGGGGAAGAAGAGGCTTACTTCTATCTGCGGCGGCATGGCTACACAATCATCTCGCGCAATTTCCGTTCGCCCAATCATCGCGGAGAGCTCGACCTGGTCGGCTGGGATGGCGACGTTCTCTGCTTTATCGAGGTGAAGACGCGCAGTTCGCGAGATTTCAAACCTGCCGAGGCGGCGGTGGATCACGAGAAGCAGCGTGAGCTCTCCATGGTGGCCCGTGACTTTTTGCGACACATGCCCGAAGCTAGCCAGTGGCGGTTCGATGTGCTGGCTGTGTACCATGAACAGGGACGGAGTCGCCCTGCATTCGAGCTGTTTCAAAATGCGTTTTCCGTGTCGTACAATCGTAGCTTCGCAAACAGCCACTGAAAGGATTTAGTACGTGCCTGAATTACGGAAAGATCCCATCGTAGGCCGGTGGGTGATCATCTCGACCGATCGAGCCAAACGGCCTACGGATTTTCTGCGCGAGGGTATGAAAGTGAAGGGCGGATTTTGTCCCTTCTGTTACGGCAACGAAGGTAAGACCCCTCCAGAAATCCTGGCGTATCGGCCAAGCACCAATGGCAGCGCTCCGCAAAAGGACACACCTGGTTGGACGACGCGGGTTGTGCCGAATAAGTTTCCCGCGCTTGGGATTGAGGGAACGTTGAACAAGCAGGCGGAGGGCATGTTCGACAAGATGAATGGCATTGGCGCGCACGAAGTGGTGATTGAAACTCCGGATCACAACGCGACTTTGGCGTCACTGTCGCCTAAGAAAATTGAAGATGTGTTGTGGGCCTTTCGCGACCGTATTCTGGATTTAAAGAAGGACCGGAGATTTAAATACATATTGCTTTTCAAAAACCATGGAGAAGCCGCAGGTGCGTCGCTCGAGCACTCACACTCGCAGTTGATCGCGCTGCCGATTCTTCCGATTTACGTGACGGAAGAGTTGCAGGGGTCGAAGCAGTATTACATCTATAAAGAGCGCTGCGTGTTTTGCGACATTATCCGGCAGGAAACGGATAACGGGATTCGGGTGGTGGCGGAGAACGAAGACTTTCTGACGCTGGCACCGTATGCTCCGCGGTTTCCCTTTGAGTCGTGGATTTTGCCCAAGCGGCACGAGTCGGCATTTGAAAATTCGTCGTCGCACATGTTTGAGAATCTGGCGAAGGCGCTCAAGACGCTGCTGATGAAGGCTGACCGGGTGCTCGACAATCCTCCCTACAATCTGGTGGTGCATACGTCGCCGGTGCAGGATCCGACGAATGAGTACTATCACTGGCACATCGAATTCATGCCGAAGCTGACGAAGACGGCGGGATTCGAGTGGGGAACGGGATTCTATATCAATCCAACTCCGCCAGAAGAGGCGGCCAAATTTTTGCGCGAGGCCAGCATAGAGGAGACGGCTCCGACCGCAGTGGGCGCCCGCTGAGATTTGGCTGTTGGCCATCGTCCCGCTGAAGGGCCCGATTTTGAGACCGTAGAATTTCTTCATTCCAAAGTCACTTTTCAGGCGAATGGCGTCGCGCTATAGTTAAGTTTCCCCGTGAAGTTCTTCCCGAAAAATCTGCGGCGCTCGGCCATCCTTGTTCTCTGTTTTGTCAGCTTAATTTTCTGTGCCAGTTGCAAACGCGGCGGCGGACGCGTCCTCGAAATTGCTTACGTTTCTGGAGTCCAAGCCAACCTGCGGGATCACGTCGCCGCCGTCTACGAAAAAACGGGGGTCATCAAGAACGGCGACCGGGTTGAAGTTCTCGACCACGACCGCCATTTCGTAAAAGTCCGTGCCGCCACGGGAGAAATGGGTTGGGTCGAACAACGCTACCTCGTCAGCGCGGACGTTTATGATCGCATCCAAAAATTGACCGCTGACAACCAGACCGATCCAGTGCAAGCGCAGGGCATCGCACGCAACGATACCAACCTGCACGTCGAACCGGGACGCGACACTGAACACCTCTACCAGATTTTGTCTGGGGAAAAATTGTCGCTGTTGAAGCGCGGTACTGCCGAGAAACCAGGAGCCGTCATACCCGCGTCGCGCAGCAAGTCGGCCAGTAGTAATAATGATGATAAGAAGCCCATCCCGGTAGTCGAAGATTGGTGGCTGGTTCGCGATTCGCATAATCGCGTGGGATGGGTTCTGTCGCGAATGGTAGATGTCGATTTACCGCTCGATATCGCCGAATACGCGGAAGGTCAGCGGATCGTCGCTTTCTTTGTCCTCGACCAGGTGCAGGATGGAGACAAGAAAGTCGCTCAGTATTTAACTGTGCTGACGGAACCGAAAGACGGACTGCCCTTCGACTTTAACCAGATCCGCGTTTTTACCTGGAACGTGCGCAGGCACCGTTACGAGACGGCGTATCGCGAGCGCATGGAAGGTGTTTTGCCCGTAACCATCATGCAAGAGAATTTCGATAAAGAAGGTATGCTTCCGGTCTTCGTGGTGCGTGTCAAAGACGACAGTGGAAACGTGGTTGAGCGCAAATACAAACTCAACACTCCGATTGTGCGCAGGGTGTTAGCTCCCGGGGAAGTACCGGTAAGAACATCGCAGAAGCACGTAACTCGAAAACGGCACTGAACGAACCACCGGCGAGTCGCCGAGTTGTCTAAAGTAGTCTCAAGTGTAAAAGTCGGAAATGCTCTCGACCACGCGTCGAATCTCCGCGTCGGTTAACTCGGGAAACATTGGCAACGCCAGCACTTCAAGGGCAGCGCGTTCGGATGCAGGCATGTCTCCCGATTTCAATGCGAGATAAGAAAAAGCCGGCTGCAAATGGAGCGGCAAGGGATAATAAATCTCCGACCCAATCTTGCGATCCGCTAGAAACTTGCGCAACTCGTCGCGGCGCTGCGCCCGAATCACATACTGATGAAAGACATGCTTGGCCCGCGGATCACGCGCCAGCACGCCGACAGGCGAAGTACTCAAAGCCGCTCCCGCGTTCGAAGTCAAACCAGCATCCGCAAACAGCCGGTCGTAAGTCGCAGCATGCTCTCGACGCTGGTCGTTCCACTGGGCGACATGCGGCAATTTTACGCGCAGCACTGCGGCTTGAATCGCGTCCAAACGTCCATTCCACCCAAACTCGTCGTGGTAATAGCGCTGCGGACTGCCATGATTCCGCAGTTGCCCCATATGCTTCGCCAGTTCAGGATTCTTCGTCGTGACGATTCCCGCGTCTCCATACGCGCTCAGATTCTTTGTCGGATAGAAACTGAACGCCGCTGTTACGCCGAGCGATCCGGCGCCGCGGCCGTTCCACTCCGCTCCGATGGCCTGCGCGGCGTCTTCGACAATCGCGACCGTCGAATCCTCGCTGCTTTCCCGAACGATGCGCTGCAGCGCATCCATGTCCGCGCACTGCCCATAAAGATGGACCGGAAGAATCGCGCGAATCGGCCCTGTCGTCGCGGCTGAGCGTGTCTTGCCGCTCATCTTTTCTTCGCGCAGCTTCCGTTCCACCTGCGCCGGATCGATATTCAGCGTTCCTGGATCCACGTCGACGAATACGGGAGTCGCACCCGCGCGCACAATCGCGCTCGCCGATGCAAAGAAGCTGAAGGCAGTCGTAATGACCGCGTCGCCGGGTTTCACGCCAGCCGCAACCAGCGCCAGCCACAGGGCTTCGGTTCCGGAGGCGCAACCGACGGCGTGGCCTGCTCCGGTGAACGCGCCAATCTCGCGCTCCAGCGCCTCGACCTCGGGGCCAAGAATGTAGCTCTGCGAATCGCATACCCGAGTGATGGCCGCGAGCATCTCCTCGCGCAGCCCATCGTACTGACGGCGCAGATCCAGCAAGGGAACGGCGACTGGGGCGGATTCGGATACAACTCCAGGCAAACGATCGAGAGAAGCGGTTTGTACCGGGGTCGGAGTGGTTGAGGTAGACTTCACAAGACCAAGATTCTAGCAGGAGCACGAGCGCGCAGCAGCGACGGCGGCGTAGCGCTGACCGAAGCATCGGCAAATCGGATAGCTAGCGACGCACCAAAATTTTCGGCAGATCTGGGCGAACGTCTCGAGAGACATGCTCGGTCGAATCCTCAGTCCGATTCTCCTTCCGCCATTCAATCCGATCTTCTATCTGGCCTTCGCGTTCGCGATTCGCGGAGCATGTGCTTTCGATATAGCGCAGCCAGAGTTCTCCATCGCTCCGCAGTCGCTGAAAATCGATCCAAGAGAAGGAACTTTCCGCGCCATCGAGGTTTCGAAGCCCCCGCTTGAGCACCGAATGCGCACCCACGGCATTTCCCGAACTCCAGTGATGAAAGGCGACAGCCATTTGCACCAATCCTTGCAGATGCAATCGTGTCGGCTGGTCCGGTGGAGCAGTTCGCCACACGTCTTCCAAAACCTCGTGGGCGTCGAAAAAGCGGTGGGCGTTAAAGAGGTCAAGTCCATCCAGGACATCGGACATTTCAAAAGGGATGGTCACGGATTTCAACGCAGATCGGAACCATCTTATACGCTCGCTGCTACGCGCGGGTGATACAGCTTTCCATAGATTATCCGGAGATCGCAATCCCGAAAAACGTAGACTGCTTGTGCCGAAAACGTATGTTGCACATAAGAAAAGACTTGCGAGGGCATGTTTTGGAATGCAGATTGCATTTACCCATTCGCCAAGCAAAAAACTTGTCGCTGGGGTTGCGTCCCGATGCGCCGCTTCCCCGGAGCGATATTGAAGAGCAATGAAACGTAACTGAACACCCTGACTTCCAGATTCAACAGGAGAGATTGAAATGGTATCTGCCTACCGCAGCACTTGGACTTGTTTCCTGCTAGCGTTCCTGGTTCTAGCCCTAAGCGTGGGAGCCTTCGCGCAAGGAGCCGGTGAACTGACAGGTCGGGTCACGGATTCGACCGGCGCCGTTGTGTCTGGGGTTGAGGTCAAACTGACGAACAGCGCGACGGGAGAAGTGCGTACTACTACGACCACTCCAGCCGGTACATACAATTTTCCAGCTTTGCCAATCGTTGGTTCGTACACCTTGGAGGTGACGAACAAAGGATTCAAGTCTGTCAAAGTGCAGAACGTTGTCGCCACCGTCGGTCAGATCACCACGCGGGATGTGAAACTCGAAGTTGGCGCAGCTACGGAGCAGGTCACTGTTGAAGCCGGCGCGCAACTCGTGCAGACGGAAGATTCTTCACTTTCCGAGTCTGTCAATCGGCGCGTCTGGGAGGACATGCCGCTGGAAGATCGGAACTCGAACGACTTCATCGGGTTGCTGGCGGGTGCGGAGCCCTCTGTGGTGTCGCAAGTGGTGGCAGATAGAGGCCCCGCCGTTAACGGGACGCGTCCCGGCAGCGGCAACTTTATGGTAGAGGGCTACAGCAATAACGATCAAGGTCAAGGCGGGGGTGGTACGGTTTTCGGCTCTGGTGGTTCGAATACGACAATTTCTCCGGATGCGATTGAAGAGTATCGCGTGATCGATGGTACGCCCTCCGCAGAATATGGCCAGGCTGGGGGGTTTGTCACTGATACCGTTCTCAAAGGTGGAACCAACCAGTGGCACGGCTCGTTGTTTGAATACAATCGCATTCAAGCTTTAGCGGCGAACAGTTTTTTTTCGAACTTAGATGAGGAGAAAGATCACCTGATCCGCAACCAGTTTGGTGGCAGCGTCGGCGGCCCGATTGTTAAAGACAAAACGTTCTTTTACTTCACAGCAGAAGCCCATCGCTTGCGGACAACGAGTCCGACAACTGCCAACACGATTACTCAGGATTTTTTGAATTTTGTGAATACTGGTGGTTTTGAGCAATTCATGGAAGGCACGGGTGCCTATGCTGGTCCTTACAACGTGAACAGCCCAAACACAACTGGCATTTGTAACGCGGAACTGGGTGCCGCATGTCCGGGCGCGTTCGCCGGAAACGCAACCCTGGGTCCCGTATTCACGAAATTGCAAGCCGCCGAGAACCTTCCCCAATGCGTAACTGGGGCGGCCAACTGCCAGACAACGCCGTTGACCTATGTGAATGGCAATCCTGTAGGGAGTCAAGTAAGCGGAGGTCTCTGGACTTCGCCAAATGTGATTGGGCAGCCCTACGAAATCTATCCGGTTAACGAATTCGGAACCATTAACGTGCCGGGGGGGCAAACGACCAACCAGATGCGATATTCCGCCAAAGTCGATCATAAGATCGATTCCAAGAATGCCCTTAGCGCGTCGTTCTTGTATGACAACGCGGATAGCACTTTTCCGTACGGAGGAAACAATGCGTTGGGACCGACGGAGTTCTTTCACGGTCGAGCCCAGAACGTCGGTGTCACTTTCACCCACACATTTAGCCCAACCATCTTGAATCAAGCACGAGCTGATTATGTGCGGCATACGGGAAACTTCCCCGCCGACCCGAGAGTGGCCGGGGCTCCTTCCATAATTTCGTATTTCGATTCACCTAATATCGGATACGGCATGGCCGACAACCTTCCCCAGTTCTTTACTGAGAATGAGTTCATTTACAAAGACGATCTCTCGGTGACCAAAGGGAAACACAACTTCAAAGGCGGAGCGGAATACCGTCGCACGCGGAATGGCAGCAGTTTTGATGTAGAAGAAAATGGCTACATTGATGCCATGGATACGGAAGACCTGATTACCGATGCGACTTTCACTAATAACTTCGAAAATCTCGCTTTCGGCGGCCAGTATTTCGGAGGAATCGCCTTGGCGGGCGCTTCCCTGAACCCTACGACCGGGGTTCGGCCCGATTACTACCGCGGCTATAGGGCCAACGAAGTTGCCATGTACATACAGGATGATTGGAGGGTTTCTCCTCGCTTGACCGTGAACGCCGGCGTGCGCTGGGAATACTTTGGGCCTCCACACAACTTCCAGAACGGTCTTGATGCGAATTTCTATACAGGCGTGCCTGTGACTCCATTCCCCGACCCGTGCTTGTCGGCCGGCGGTAGCTGCACAGGTCCTACTCCGCTTACTCCAAATCCATTCTATCCGGGAAATATTCCGGTTTACGCGTCGATCGCGACGGGTGCGGTACAACAAAGAGACCACTCTATCTGGAACAAGGATCTTAATAATTTTGGTCCGCGCTTTGGATTTTCCTATGATGCGTTGGGAAACCAGAAGATGGTCGTACGTGGCGGATTTGGAGTCAACTACGACCGACTCTATAACAACGTGTTTGAGAACATGCGCTTCAATCCACCGTTCTTTGCGTTGGGCCTGAAGGCATCATCATTGTTCGGGTTCCCGGGTATCAGCGAAGCTGAAACTTCTACTTTGTACCAGTATCCATTCACGGCGGCAGGTACCGCATCCTTCGCTGGTGCGGGTTTGACACCGTCGATTCGCGCGATTGACCAAAACCTGGTTACGGCGTATTACGAGCAGGCTCACCTCGGCGTGCAATATCAACTGGGCAAGGATATGGTGTTGGAGTCTAACTACGTCGGTACGTTTGGCCACAAGTTGGAAGGCATTTTGGGCAAGGCAACTTACGACGGCCGGACGGTGGGCAATGGTTATGCTGATTCTCTTGTAAACCCTCTTTATGGAAGAATCAGTTTCCGTACGAATTGCTGCAATTCGAACTATCACGGATGGCAGACTACTTTGCGTAAACGTTTTTCAAGCGGTCTGCAGTTCGATGTCAACTACACCTACGCCAAGGCAATGGATGATCTGAGCGACGCCATCTCCGGCGGAAAGAACAACGCAAATGGTTATCCGACGGATAGCATGAATCCGCGATTTGACTATGGCGCGGCGGATTACGACGTGAGACACCGCGTAGTAGCAAACTTTGTTTATGATCTGCCGTTTGCCAAATCGAACCGGTGGATCGGTGGCTGGAATGTTTCTGGAATTGTGTCCTGGCAAACCGGAGTTCCCTTCTCGGTAACGAGCGCCTCGGTCGACAGCAACAAAGATGGTGAATTTGACGACCGCGCTAACTACATTGGACCCGGAAAAATCACCGATGCGATTAACCACAATCAAGAGCCTTGGAGAGGGTATCTGAACACCGGGCCCAGCAACTGGGGATTCTTGAATGCTTCGACGACAGGCGCTTACACGGGAATAGCGTGCCCCGCGAGCGTCAATCTCGGGTTGTGGTGTCAAGGAACTGCTCTTGGCCAGATGGAGCGCAACAGCTTGTACGGGCCAGGTTTCTTCAATACCGATTTCGGTGTGAAGAAGACTTTCAAGATCAATGAGAAAGCGACATTCCGTATCGAGGCGAACTTCTTTAATATCTTCAACCACCCGAACTTCCTGCTTCCGGACAACAAACTAAGCGACGGTACCTTCGGACAATCGCAGGCTACGTTTAGCAATCAGCAGTCGGGCGGCCCTCGGATTACCCAATTGACGGCGCGCTTCGACTTCTAAGAAACTCGCTAAAGAAAAATCGAGCCGGCCCGGAAGGGTCGGCTTTTTTGCGTTGCGCTTGTTCTGGGGGTTTGGCTGCGAACTGCCCCAATCAGACATGTGCTAGACTTTTTTCGTCCATATGCATTTTTTTCGGCGAATCCTCTTACTCTTTGTTTTCGCCGTGCATGCGAGCGGCTCGCCTGCGAAGCCGGTCGGTACTCGGCTGACTGTAGCTAAACCACCAAACATCATACTGATAACCCTCGACACGACCCGTGCGGATCGGGTGGGTTTTCTAGGCTCATCGCGAGGCTTGACTCCGAATCTTGATGCGTTAGCGACACATAGCATTGTATTTGTTCGAGCCTACGCTCAAGCGCCACTAACAACTCCTTCCCACGCTGCTCTGTTGACGGGAACTTATCCTCAGTACAACCATGTGGAAGACTTGGGATCTCCCTTGGCCGCGGACACTCCCTATCTGCCGGATTTGCTCCATCATCGCGGATATCACACGGCGGCGTTCGTTGGGTCGATTATCCTCGACCCTGAAGACAAGGGTGCTCCGGGTTTTGACCGGGGATTCGATTTTTATGACGCTGGTTTCCACAATCCCAAGCCCGGCGAAGATCGCTACCACAGTCTGGAACGCCGCGCGGAGGAGGTTGCCAATCGTGCCATGGGATGGCTTAGCCAGCATCGCGAAACCCCATTCTTCATCTGGCTGCATTTCTACGATGCTCATGAACCCTACGACCCGCCGGAGCCCTTCAAATCGCACTTTGCGCCTGAATTCTACGATGGAGAGATCGCCTATACGGATTCGGTCGTAGGTAGCATCCTCGATGTGTTGCAGCGGCATGGCCTTTATCGAAACGCCGTCATCGCAATCGCTGCGGACCACGGAGAGGCGTTTGGTGAACATGGAGAGAAGTGGCACGGGATGTTTCTGTACGACGAGACAATCCATGTGCCGTTGCTGTTAAAGCTGCCTGGCGAAAAGTTTGGCGGCAAACGAGTGGAATCCCGGGTCGCCCTTGCCGACCTTGCACCGTCGTTGCTGCAAGCGGCGTCGATTCCGATTCCAGCCTCAATGCAAGGGCAATCGCTGCTGGACTTGATAGATACTCCTAGAAAGACGGCCGACTCACGAAAGCCCAGTAGCAGTGCGAAGAAGCCAGACGACCGAGCGATCTATTCCGAAACCGACTATCCTCACCGGGCTTTTGGCTGGAGCGCGTTGCACTCGTGGCGAGCGCAAAAATATCTGTATGTGCAAGGGCCTAGGAAGGAGCTGTATGACGAGACGACTGACCCGGGTGCCGTCCAAAATGTGGCTGAATCTGCCAAGGCGGTCGTGAGCACTCTGGATGGCCAACTCGAAGACTTCCAGAAGAAAACCAGTAGCGCGGCGGTTGGAGGGTCGAAACTGGATCCCGAGCAACAAGAGAACCTCCGGGCCCTCGGGTATCTGAGTTCTGGCAATGCAAACTTGGCAAGCAAAGATGCGCCGCTGGTGGATCCAAAGGATAAGATCGAGTTCGCCAATCAGTTGCACGAAGTTCTGTTCGACGAAGACCAATACGAGAAGTCGCTGGGCAAGCTACGCGATTTGGTTCAGCGATATCCGTCCGAGGAGGCAGTTGCCTATCTTGAGTTTGGTAAGACATTGATTCATCGCGAGAAGTACGAAGAAGCGGTCACCGCATTGAAAGTGAGCGTCAAGAGAGTACCCAATTCCTCGACAGCCCATTACGAACTAGGACTCGCCCTCGTTAAATTAGGACGCTGGGATGCCGCGCAGCCCGAGATTCAAGCGGCAGTTGACCTCATGCCGACGTCTGCGGTGATGCACTACTATGCGGCGACGATCCACGCTCGGCTGAAACAGATTCCAGAGGCAACGAAGGAATTCGAAAAAACTTTGGAAATCGACCCAAATCACTTCCAAGCTAATCTGTCCTACGGGCGACTGCTTTTTCTTGAGGGGTATCCGGAAGCAGCGCTCATAAAGTTAAATCACGCGGCGACCGTCGACCCTGATTCTTCGCAGGCGCACACGTTCTTGGCCGATGCTTACCAGCAACTCGGGCAAGGGCAGAATGCGGAACGGGAACGAGCCGCGGCTGCGAAACTGAAGGGGCAGGCGGGGGAGCAGGCGGCACCTTAAATCACCGCGTCATTTCTATCGTACTTTAGGCCTTGAACTTAGGCGTTGAAATCGCGAAATCATTTATCTCCCGCCTTAACCTTTTCTTTCTTTGCGTCGTCGGATCGTCCCGTGTGTTCGTAGGCTTCGGCTAGAGCTGTATGCGTCTCGGAAAATCCTGGTAAGCGTCCCGTGGCGATTTCAAGGTGGATGACTGCGGTTTTATAGTCTCCGGTCTTCAGCAGGGCGGCGCCAATTTCGTAGTGGGCCCACGCCGAGTCGGGCTGGAGTTCGATCGCTTTGTGCAAGTGTTTGGCGGAGTCGGCGTATTGTCCTTTTCTGGCGAGGGCTTGTCCTAGCGCATATTGGGCCAAGTAAAGGTTCGGGTCGGCGGCGACGATGGGATCCAGGGTGGCGATGGCGCGCTCGGGTTTCGATTGTCCGCGAGACGAGGCGGCCTCGATTACTTTGCTGGCGGTTGCGATCTTGTCTTTCGGATCGGTTCCGGCCACGGCGGTCGTGGCTCCCGCAGATTTCTGGATTCCGATGTATCCCAAAGAGGCCAGTTTTTGCATCTCGGCGGAATTTAGTTCGGCGGAGCCTTTGGCTGTCTCTCCGCTGAAGCGGCGATCGAAGCTATCGAGCTGGCTCGCCATCGTATCGACAATGCCTTTTGAAGTTTGGGCAAGGTTGTGGGCGGCGAGCGGGTCGGCGGTCAGGTCGTAGAGTTCCGGTTTCGGGGCGCGGATGTACAGATATTTGCTGGCGCGCCAGGATTCCAGCGGGCTCCAGCCGAAGCCGCGCTGCGGCAGGTCGCTGCGGGAGTAAGCTGGCTGATCGGTACCTGTGCCGGTCTTTGCGGCGCGCAATAGCGACTGTCCGGGCATTTGGGATGGCACCGGAATGGAAGCGATCTCGAGCAGGGTTGGAGCGATATCCACCAGCCGGACCTTGGCGGCGACTCTTGTGGCGGGCTTCGCTGCGGCTTGGCCTTCGGGAAGTTTGACGAGCAGCGGAACGTGGATGGTTTCGTCGTAGAGAAAAATTCCGTGGCTCTCTTCGCCGTGTGCTCCCAGACTTTCGCCATGATCGGCGACGACCACGATGGCGGTGCTGGCGTAGAGTTTGCGTTGTTGCAGGGCCGCGACTACCTTGCCTAAAGCGGTGTCGGCCGCGGTGATCGCAGAGGTGTAGGAAGCGGACGGCGCGGCTGGATCGCTGAGGTTGATCCAGAGAAAAAATGGGCTTGGGCTCGACGTATTTTGATCGAGCCACGCGATGGCGCGCGTGACAACCTGGGCTCCGGAGCGTTCTGTTAGGGGGGGACGCGGGTCGCCGGGAATCATCGGCCGAAATCCTGCGTCGTAGGTCTGGAAGCCGCGATTGAAACCTTGCGCGAGTCCATTCTGCGGGTCAAGATCAATGGATCCAACAAAGGCGGCTGTTCTGTAAGACTGGGCCTTCAGCAGGTCGGGCAGGTAGAGCAGCGAAGCGGGGAGAGTGCCGCCAATTTCGCTCATGCCGGTGCTCTGCGGGTAAGCGCCCGAGAGTATGGTAGCGTGCGAGACGACGGTGCCGGGAGCCTGCGCGTAGGCGTGCTCGAAGATGATGGCGTCGGAAGAGAAACGATCAAGATTCGGAGAGAAGGACCCCTTGGCGCCGAGAAAACCCATGCGGTCGGCGCGGGCGGAATCGATGGTGATCAGGACGAGATTGGGCTTGGACGCGGCGACTGCGAACGAGAAACCTGAGAGGATCAGGGCCAGCCCGAAAACGAACTTTCGTATCATGACAGTTAGTGTAAAGGGTGCCGGATGATTGATCAAAAGGCTTGGCGGGCGCCAATCCGCTCTGGCAGCTACGGACGCGAAGGCCTTGCCCACCTCCAGTCTTGACGTTCAGGCAAGTCCTTGTACAATCTGAGGTACCTGCTCCTCGGGATCTCCTCCAGGGGTGCTGTAGTGGCCGCCGCCCAGCGTTAGCCAGGAAGCCGGACAAACTTTTTGCAGTCATATCTGAGTGACATGCCCTTGAGAAAATGCGTTTGGCTCGTGTGCTTGCTGGCCTTGGTTGCCGGGAGCCTGACCTTGCTTGTCTCCTGCCAACGGGCGCGGGACGGGGCAACTGCGTCTCGGAAGATGATTATTCTGGGCATCGACGGGCTCGATCCCGACTTGCTTACCAAATTCATGGCCGACGGCAAGATGCCGAACTTCGCGCGGCTGGCGCAGCAAGGGTCTTTTAAGCGGCTGACGACGAGCATTCCGCCGCAGAGTCCAGTGGCGTGGTCGAACCTGATCACGGGGATGAATGCGGGCGGGCATGGGATCTTCGACTTTATCCATCGCGATCCAAAGACGTTTGACCTGTATTTTTCGACTTCGAAAGTCGAGGGACCGAAGCATAGTTGGCACATCGGAAGTTGGGTGGTTCCTCTCGGCAGCGGGTCGGCCGAACAGTTGCGGCACGGTAAGGCATTCTGGGAATTTCTCGACGAGAATAGCGTGCCCAATTACGTCTATCGCATTCCGGCAAATTTCCCGCCGATTCCTGCCAAAGGGAAGACGCTTTCGGGCATGGGGACGCCCGACCTGCGCGGTACGTACGGCACGTTTACTTTCTACACTGACGATCCGACAGCCGCCGCCGGTGAGGTGGAAGGCGGAGAAGTGGTGCAGGTGGACGTGAAGAACAATCGGGTCGCAACGAACCTGATTGGACCCGCCAATTCCTTTCGTAAGGATTCGCCTCCGGCGACGGAGCCGTTCACGGTGGATGTCGATCCGCTGGAGGCCGTGGCGCGCATCGGTTTGCAGGATCAGCAGATTGTGCTGAAAGAGGGCGAGTGGAGCGGATGGATTCCGGTTGAATTTCAGCTCATGCCGATAATTGGCAACGTGAAAGGCATCTGCCGCTTTTATCTCAAGCAGACGCATCCGCGGTTTCAGCTTTACGTGTCGCCGATCAACATCGATCCGAAGAATCCTGCGCTGCCAATTTCGACTCCGACGAGTTACTCGAGCGATCTGGCCAAGCAGATTGGCGAATATCATACGCAAGGGATTGCCGAAGATACGAAAGCGCTGATTGCCGGAGTGCTCGACGATAAAGAGTACCTGGAACAGGCGCATACCGTGATTGCGGAGCATCGGCGCGCCTTCGATGTGGAGTTTCCGAAATTTCACGATGGGCTGTTCTTCTTTTATTTCTCAAGCCTCGATTTGA
>Ga0302197_10003071_pt1 | contig 15279 bp, 5 predicted proteins | sample II_Bog_N2_1_FD_193526 | JGI IMG/M metagenome (GOLD analysis project Ga0302197, IMG submission 193526) | Peat permafrost microbial communities from Stordalen Mire near Abisko, Sweden - II_Bog_N2_1 | ecosystem: Environmental > Terrestrial > Soil > Wetlands > Peat | place: Sweden: Abisko, Stordalen...
GACCGATCTGAACACTAACATCTTCGCAGGACTCTACAAAGCCATCTATGTTAAGGTTCAGCCCAGCGCCAACCCAGAATGTTTATGGGAGACCTACACTCAACAATAAAACTGTGACTTCTTGACAGCACTCTTGGCTTCTCTGCACGCACACAATAACTTCCACAATACAATTGGAGTGTTCTCAACAGCAAACATTTGGGCAAACTTCTTCGGCACCACTTGCGATTCTATCGGAGCTGCCTATCCCTCTCTTTGGTATGCAGACTACGACATTCACGGTCAAGTGAATCCAGGTCAAGATTTTAACGACTTTGTATCCTTCGGAGGATGGACTGCTCCCTCAATCAAACAGACTCAAGGAAACACAACTGCTACAAGTTTGTGCAGCAATGCTTGGCATGTCTACCTGGACCGAATTTGGCTGCCCCATCACCTTTGATCTCCACTAAACATTTAATCGCTCCTTTAAATTTTTGAGTGTCCAACCTTTAACTTAAATTATTTAAATTCTCTAAAAAATTTCAGCTGGGTAAAAATATGAAGTGAATTCGTTCGAAAAGAAAGTTTTAATATCTTCCCAAGCAAATAATTCAACAGAATGATGTAATACTGCTTTTAAAATCATCCACTATGAATGGAAGATAATTATCCCATTGTCAATCTACTAAACAGACTAATAAATATTTTTTAAATATTAGTAAATCACGTTCTGCAAAAAAATATTCATTGCCATTTTAATGTCTTCTTCAAAGTAATCATAAGCACCAAAAGATTTTATTTTAAAAAAATTAAAAAGAAGATAATTATGGATATCTAATGAAAAAACAAAAGATAGAGTTTGGTGAGCATGATGCATATTTAAAGAGGACTCAACATCACAATCAACATTCCAGGAGAAAAAATCAGTAAAGTATGAGAAAATTCTCAAAAAATAGAAGGTTAATTCAAAAAAGAAATTAAGAAAATATTCTGAAATCAAAAGTAAATTGATTCGCTTTCCTCAAAACTAACAGTGCTAAATCAAATTTTTAATTTTCTTTTAATACAATATATTAACTAATAGATTAGATTCACAATGGAGGAGTTAATTATCCAATAAGTACTTACACGAATCAATTATTTATTAATTTTCAAATCTTTGTCATTTTAATCATTTTTTCAAGATGTATCAGTTATTATTATTACGCGTGGGTGTTCAGGATCAATTAAACTGTTAGGCTTTACTACTGCGAGTTTCTTCATCTGTTATTTTAGAAGGGCTCTTAAATCACCTTCGTTCCGGACATTTAGAGGAGTATAAATTTTGTTAACTATATATTGAAAATCGTCTCCTCCCTAAAGTTAAAAGTCAGTCAACCCTACTCTATAAATTGTACCATTGTTAATATCAGTCCCATTCATTAAAGATGCATTAAGAAAATGCTTAACTCCTTGATTATCAATTTAAATATATTGCTTTAATCCGTAGGCAGGGTATGTTGAACTAGTACTGGTCTATAAAATTGTTAAAGTGTTTAATAGTTCCTAGCCAGTCATGTCACATGACATAAAACTACCGTTAAAAGGTATCATGTTGAAAAGGTGCTGGTATTAAATGATTCCTTGGGGCCATACCGAACGAAAGATTCCGTTATTTAAAATTACAATATCGATATTAGGACATGCATTATGGAAAAGGTTCGTCATTAGGTTCCCGAGTTTACTCTCGACTCCTTATTACCTTTGTAATTCTCCATCTTAGTTGTCCAACAAAGGTTCTAAATAGTTTCCCATCATAGGCACCCACTTTTCATTATAAATTTGCTATAAGTCAAGATCAGCTGATACTGTCTCTCCGTGAAATTGCCAATTTATCAAATCACCAGCTGTTTTAAGTTCTTCGGAGAGGAGATATTTACAGGTTTTTGTATTTTGGAATATTTTTTAACAAACTGGAATTGGTCCCTCTATTGTTTGTTCATACAGTTTTCCCTTATAAAATTTAAGGGAAAGAATGTTGAAGTAAAGCCCTCTGTCAATTGTTCCAACGACTGGAACATTGTTAATAAAATGATGAGAAAAAAAATGCCGATGGCCTTGCAGAATTCCATCGAGAGTTCCTTTTGGAAGTTAATTCAATAGTTTGGATATTTCGTCTGTAGGATCACATTTTCCTGTTTGGGGAGTATTTTTTTTCCAAATTCCATAAGTTTAGTTACTATCGCAAGTATTTCCTATGTGACAAAGCAGGAGTACTGCATTAGCTCCTCTCTTTCTTAACTTAGCACTTTATTTTCTGACTATTTTCGAATAATTAAGAAATTTATAATCAGGAAAAAGATGGCCTACAAATCCTTTGGAACTCGTAAGAGTCTAAAGTGTTGTTAACCCTATGACTCCGATTTTAAGTCCATTATTTAGAGTGTAAATTTTAGAGTTTTTTTGACGAGGAAAAGGATTTTTGATTCCATCAACATCCTTGAGATTTGCAGTTAATTCAATCGTTTTTTTAATTTTACCTTAAAGAAAGTTATTTAAGAAAGAAGGACCATCATCAAATTCATGGTTTCCAATCGCCCATGCATCGAGGCCAACAGCATTATAAAATTAATTCATGGTTTATCCTTTACTAATGAGTGAGGATGATTCGATGCTTCCTTAAAACTGATCGCCTGCATCAAGATAAAGAACATTTCCTTAGTATTATCTCTGAACTGTTTTGATCATATGAGCCATTAACGATAATCCTCCTTGTTTGTATGTTTAGTTATTATCACTTCTAACAAGTGTTATGGGCAAGGCGACTCCATGTATGTCGTTGGTTGCGATAATGGTTGCTGTTTGGAAATGCCTTCCTTTGATTACGAGAACTAAACTGACAAGGAAAAGTAAATATATATTCATTTACATATAAATATTTTACTATTTTATCATAGGTATTAAAAGCCTATATTAACTCAATAACTATCATCACTAAAAACTCGTTAATTTTGCTTAATGAATAAATTGAAAATTATAAAGATTAAGATCAGTCAGCGGTATGTTTGTTTATAAACAAAAGAGAGCCGTTCATAAATATTTCATTAGGATTATCCTAATTTTGATATTGACAGCTTCACCATAAAAACAAATTAATATTTAATTTCTTTTAAGACTTTAAATAAGATTGAAATTAGATCGCTAGTTTGCAGACATACAAGAGTCATGATAATGGACTAATTTTTGTTGCGATTGTAGACCAAGTATTATTTTGCTTCCTTGGCCAGTAAGGGGAAAATATCTGCTAAAGAGATTGAATATGGTAATCAATAAAAACTAAGTGCATGTCTCAAAGCAATTGGATTACTTAGGACAAATTGGTTTAATTCAAGGAAAGAAATTATTACATACAGTTACGGAACTGCTTTTGCAGTTGGTCCAAATATTATTATGACCTGTCTTCACAACATATACTCATAAAAATGGTAAAAAATTTGTGATGAAGTCATCTTTATACCCAATATAAGCGCTGAATTTATAAAGGATGATATAAGAAAGTACAGAGTTGCAAGGACTTAGTTTATTCAATATAAATTACCTTCTAGAACATTACTTTAGTTTCCTTTAAAAGAAGAGCTTGTATTGATGTACCTTGAGGAAAATGTTAATCTAGACTTTTTTTTAAAGGTTGGATTATTATCAAATAATTCATAATATAAAGATACTAAGTGTTTGATGATAATCGGCTATCCAAGCTGTGATATGAGAAAAGCAAAAATATTGAGTCAAGCCTATCCCAAAAGATAAATAAGAAAAGGAAAACTTCATTCAATCGATAATAGCATAATAAATTATAATATCAACACTTAGGTTGGTTTATCTGGATCTCCAGTTTTGTATTATAATTAAATGAGATAATATGTGGTTGTTGGCATTCATACTCATCGGGGAAGAGAAAAAGAGTACAACTCAGGTTTATTTTTTAATAGGGAGATACTTGAATCTGTTTCTAACTATGAATGGAATATTTATCAGCAAATTAAATTAGAAAATCGAATTTAAGTTAAAATAATGTAGATTATTATTTATTATTATCTATTAGGATATAATTTAGAGCGCAAATAAACAAATAAGATCCTTCCTTTTGAAACATAAAAATATAAACAGTCTTATTATAATTTTATCAAAGATGAATGCCTATAATAAGAATAATATCAAAGAATATAATAGATATATCAAGAGATGAAAGCAGCTATACTAGCTCATATATAAAAACAATAAAGATAATAAAGATCAAAAGTGAAAGATGAAACTCATTTAGATTCTTTAATTGATTCCTAATATCAAGATAATTAATCTTAGAATACATCAGCATCGTCTATTTAAGATGATCCATATTAGAATACGTCTGTATTGTCTATTTTCGATGATTTATATTAGAAAACGTCTGTATTGTCTATTTCAGATGATTCCTATTAGAATACATCTGTATTGTCTATTTTAGATGACAAATTAGACAATTAATAAGAACTAGAATAAGATGATACAATGACCAGAGTGAGTAGTCATTTTTTAAAATAAATGGTCAGTTAAAGATTTACATCTTGCTTATGATTCTTAGTCATTATCTACCAATATAAATAAATTTATAATCTATTCATTTTTAGTTCTGAGCAATAGACTTTAGAATTTTAGTATGTAAAGAAAAATCACATTCAAATTGGTGATTCGAATATTTTTATCAACCATATATGATATATTTTATCAATTTTAATGATTAAAATGATCTTCATTTTAACCATAACAATATTCAATGAAAAATTTGAAGAAAAACAAAAAATAATCACTGATTAAAATATATGCCTGCCAATCCAGCAACATTCTTTTGATATGATATGTTTTTGAAAAAAAACTTTTCAATTGATTATTTGGTTTAAATCTTATCCTGCTTTTGAAGTCTATACATCATTAAATTTAAGGATGGAGTGATATTCCTATCTTGAATTCTCACAAAAAGAGAATCATACACCATTGATATTCAAATTTTAAAAAATAATTTTATCAAAAACACTGACAAAAATTTTATTCAAATTTTAAATAAATACGCTTTCTTGGCAAGAATGCAAGGAAACAGATCAGCAGTCTAATTAATAATTTAATTAAAAGTTAATATATTACCTTTTGGTCAATCTATGAAAAACACGGAAACTTTCCTAAAGTTATTTGAAAAATACAAAACCCAAAATATCCTACAATTTAAAAAATTATGCTTTGAACGAGATACAAATCACAATGACTGGACAATTGCTTGCTAAAATGGTCAACTTTATGTTGTAGAATCTTTCCATCTCCAATTCTACTTTTGGTTCTCCCAATAACAATTTGGCATTAGAAAGCACACATTCTGAGTTTTGCATTAAAATAGGCTTTCCGATATTTACCGCCACTGCAGTTGTCTTTGTCTCTATTTTTTACCTCTTTCCCTGAATTTTCGTCGAAAAATACGTCTTATGGACTTTTTTTCCGAAGTGGTTTATGCTTTTTTCTCAATATAAGATGATAATTTTTTAATAAAAAGATGAGCTCTCCAACAAACAAATAAATAGTCGACGTTCTTTACGCAAATGTGCCGACTTCACGTAATTTCTGTCAGAATTTTGAATTTGCAAACCGATCAATCATTCATTAACATCACGTTGAAGTTGAAAATACAACTTAATCCTTTCCTACTTTAGAAATTCTCAATCACTTTGCGACTATTGACGGGCAAGGCTTACTCAAAATCACTGAAATTCACTTTTCTAACAGAATTATCAAAATTATCGATACATTTTCGATCCCACCCCAACAATTATCAGTTGTAGCATAGCTATCCATTGCCTCCTAAACTTTAAAAAATACTAACAAGAAGCACTTACTGTCCAGAAGATTTTGTAGCGATAGTGGCGCCTCTACTAAATAAAGTGAGGGTAAGCTACGGGATACAAAAAATGTAGTTAAAAACATAATAAGACTTTTCCAGAGTTGGCTAGAAGATAATTGGCAGGAGCAACATCAAATATTAGAAGCCCTGAATGAAATGACTAAAATTGGAAGATACAACAACAATCTTATCTTGAAAATCGCTTGTCTTTCCTTGACTCGCAGAGCGTTTTTAGAATTTACTCAAACAAAAGGCAGGGATTACATAATAAAATCAAAGATAAACGACAAACAATCGCATGTAAAAGCCTTGGGCCGATATTAGAGCCTCTGCATTTAGCAGTAGGAGGAATAGTAAGAGATGGGAGAAGTCAAATAGGAATAAAAAGAATCAGTTGCAAAGCCGCTATCAGTGTTTCCTGATTGCCCTCAATTAAATCAATGATTTTTCACAAATACTATATTAAATTTAAGTTTAAGTTATTCCTATTTTCATCAATATATTTATCGATATCTGATGGCAAAAATGATCCATGTAAAAATAATGGGACAAAAAGATAAGAAATTTATTAATGAGGGCCATTATTTGTATTCACTAATAAATTAATAATACTCCTATAATAATCGCCTATGTTGACCGAGCAGCTTATTCAATAATTATAATTTCTCTCCAATTATGAGACAGACAGTACTGCTATTGTGACTCAGCATTCATCAAGATTATAAACTACGCCATTAATTTTATCACAAACGAGGAAAATACCATGAAGATCAACTGTATTGCTTATTTAATTTAGAGTTTATATAGATTGAAGAAGAGGAAGGTGATCGAATAACAAATCTTGTGCTATTATTAATTTAGGCTCTAGTGCAATATCAAACGAACATTAATGATCTTGCAAATCACATTAAACTTTTAAAACTTGATAAAGAGAGGAGGGAATTCCTGCAAGAAGTATCATTGAATTTAACTAGAAAATTACAACCAATTTGTAAGAATTGAGAAAAGCAATATTTAGGGAAGATCTTCATGATCTCACCAAATTAAAAAGACTTTAGTGGCGATTTTAAGTAGAATTAGCCTCCAAGAACTATAAAAATGACTACAAACCCAATATATTACTAAACTTTAAAATCGATGAGGGCGATAAGCTGACAAATAATCTTGTCAATTGTGACTTTGCTAATCTTAAAAATCTGCAATCATCGCTAAACAATGCAATGAAGCTTCACCGATCTGCAAGATTCAAAACAGCCCGTAATAGTTCTGTATGATGATAGTAAAATTATCATATTTAACATAAATTGTATCATTGCTCTCATCTTAAAAATATTTCTATTAAGTCAAACATATCTATGTTTTTCTCAAACTGGTCATCTAAAATTTCCTCTGTAATGCGATTTTTTGTACTCTGGCTGAGAAGATACTCGCCTTTCTTCGGTTCGGTCTCTTCATTTTTTATTGGATCATCCACATAATCGAGGTAAAGAGGATTTGCTTCATAAAATTTATTGAACTGTTCATAGAAACAAACACCCCTCTATACTTTTATGAAAAAGGTTTTTCTGTTATGAGAGTTTACATGATTTTCTACCTTTTGTTTACAATCTTGACAAATCTTTTACGAGCAAAGATAGCATATTAATATTTTGCTTGTAAAGTTATGGCAATTTGAGCACTCTCCCATTTATTTGTTTAAATCCACTAAGTCATAGGGCAGTTAGAATATTTTGGTTTGCAAATTTTTAACTTTGGTCTTCGCTTGAATGATCTCTTAGACGGTGTTACTATTGTGGTTGTCTTCCTTTATTATTTTTTAAAAGATCAGATAGAGATAATCAAAACATTATGGGTATCCATTATCCTGAAATTTTTACTTTAATTTATATATTTCTATAAGTTTATCTTCTTCTTTCTAAATTGAATTTTCCAAAAGCGTTTCTACAGCATCCTGAATGAAATTTAAAATGTTGGATTATTTTGTTAGACTCTTGTTTGATCGCCATTCATGATTTAAATTGTTGCGATTGATATTAATATTTAATACGTGCATCATTTTGATAACCTGACGAAGAATGGGTAGAAGTTTCAAGGCGAAATATTTGGGATAGTTAAACGCATAAAGCAAAAATTGATAACAGCAAGATTTGTATAGAGATGATTTAGGAGTAAAAACTTCCTCACGCATAAGGTTATTGCTAATAATTTCGCGTTTCCATGAATTATGATTTAATAAATGATGAATCTACATCTCCGTATGAAATTAATTCGTCTTAGCATCTGGAAATAGTATATTTGCTTCACTTTTACATAGAAAGCACTTTATTGATAAATTCTATACATTAACATTATTTAACGACCTTAAACAGTTTTCATGAATCATATGTCCGCATGTTGTAATCAATAACACAGGATCATTGATTCCAAGCATAGCTTTAGTTAAACAATTACTATATCTCAGTCTGCACAAATAATTAAGTCTATTTTATTCCGATGATTTTTTGCATATGATGCACTGTTTACAACTGACAAATGATGGATTATTCTATTCAAGATCTTCATGAGGGATTTAATCTAAAAATTGGGATTGTTTTTCCTTAATTTGTCTTTTTTTTTATTATATTTTCTTTCTCCCTTCTTATTTTTTAAACATTTTCATTGCATTTTATAAACTATTTTTGCCTTACATTTATTATTTGGCTAACAGCTATTCAGCTTTAAGATACATTTCAATAACTTGCTTGCAATCTGAGCTTTAAATGCTATTGTACAAGTTCTTTTTTAGTGCTTCATCAATAAATTATTTAATGGATTAACTTTTTGTTTAAATATGCAAGTTAACAACCGATTAAACAGCATTGATCAGGATCGCATTTGACGTGGCAGACTAATTTTCCTTGAAATAATGTGCGTATCTTTTAAAATAGCTCCTAAAGATACTTACAATTTGTTCGATAACTTTTTCACTGAAAATATAAGTAGAACATTCTGATCGTTTTTTACTTCTAGCTTTGAGCATATATAAGTTATGGATTTATTTGGTTGTTTTAAGGCGCAAGTAATCAGAGGAATAAGAAAGATTGAATATATTCTTTGGGCATTTCTTTTCCATCTATTTTCTCGTTTCTTGTAAATATTTTTTTATATAATTTTCTACTACCAGTGGATCTTTTATGTACGACTCTGCATTCTTTTTAATCTATTTTTTATTGTTTGTTTCGTACGCATAAGTAATAAATTTAAGAAATTAGAAAACGTCCTTCTAGTCTGCATATCCGAGGTAATCTTTAGCAATTAATTCGTTTAGGGTTGTTTCGGAAAGATAAACAAAGTTGTTTATCGTCAGGCAGGTCTCAAGGAAATTAATGCCTATCATTTCTTCCATTCTAGTTTTTGAATTTTCATCTTATAAATACAGATCAAAGAGTGTATCCATTGATCTTTCTTTAATAACCAAATAGGATAAGAAATTTTTAAATCCTTAACTTTAGTCTCTTCTTTTTTCCCTCATTAGAATATTAAGAAAGATCTTTGCGAAAATGTGATCAACACTTATTAACATCTTACTATCTGGATGATTTGATATTTGTTTTTTATATTCATTGTATTTCTACAATTTTGTGAGGCTGAATAGCTTTTTTAATAGCTCATCTATTATTTAGTAAAATTCATATTAATTTTATTCCCCCAACAGTTATAGCAGCCTATCATCCGAAATTTATAATAATTAATCAATATTTCCTTTAAAATAAGCACAGACAGCAAAAGCAAAAGTCCTCTCAACAGAAAAGCTCCAAGTTCTCTTATTAGTTTTAATGAAAGCATAAGTCTATCTGATGATCTTTTTCATAATATTTTAGCCTTCAATAGATCTTTGCAGTGTTTTTATAATTTTAATCAATAATTCAAAGTAAATACTTTCCAAAATGTCTACTATGTCTTTATGCTTCTTTTACTCTTGAATTGAACAGTAATTTGAAAGCTCACAAATGTTTATGTCTTCAAGAAGAAGTGATATAATTGCACTAGAGTTTGTTGAACTTAACAGCGAAGTATATCGTATATATAATCTTTAAAAGCATCTAGCTTTTTAGGCAAAACTTGAAAAATTGCCATTAATTATGAAAGGTTTCAACTGTTTCTTTCGTAGAAGATTTTAGACTAATATACAATTGCCAGCCGCTAAATATTGGAAGGAAATATTGGATAATTTTTGATTTAAAAAATTAGGTTGTGAGAAAATAGCGTCAAAATATTACACTAAGATTTGCTCCTTTAATTTTTAGACTGAATATAGTCTCAGCAATAAAGTACTCATGCCAAGACCAAAAGCCTCTAAATTTGATAGTTTCTTGAAGACAAGGCGCAAAATAGTTACATTATAGATATTTTCTCTTTATTCCATGCTAATTGGAGGATAATCTTCAGAATAGCAAGAAGTCAGCAAAGAACTCACTGCGCATTGATTTAAATAACTCTGATCTATGAATGGATTCATGAAATTTAAAAGACAAAGTCCGAAACTTTCCTTTTTCTTTTGGCTATCAACAAAATTTAACGGTGTCTGACTTATTCGTATGAAAATATAAAATACAAATCGCATCTCCGAGATTATTTTTTAATTATCTTCTCCATTTAATCTTTTGCATTATTAATGCAAAATAGGAGGATTTTATTGATTATGATCTATGCAAAAAGATTTGACTTTCATTGCTTCAGGATTGCCGCAATCACAAACTGCGAAGGTTGATTTAATTACACGAAAATTATGATTTTTATGATTTCCTTTTTGGAAGCATGAATGACAAAGGCAAGAAGTATTAGAGCCAGATTGCAAATTACAGTCAAAGCAAAGGTAATCTAAATTGGAGGGAACTATTACATTTGGTGGTAATAATTTGAGAGCACATTGGGCTTTCAGAATTTATTTTGTCATAAGTAAACTTCTTTAAAGCATCCCTGATAAAAGGTTAATATGTGCTGTCCATTGAATTTTTTAAAAGATGTTTGAGGAGATGTTCCGATATGACTTCATAAAACTGAGCCAACCTGGGACTAATAGATTGTGCAATTTTTGCGATATTATCATTGTTGAGAAAAGCTCGTAGTTCCTCTAAAGGATTATTTGAAGCGGGCGACTGCATATGCGGTTAATAATAAATATTACATTAATGAGTCAACGATAGTTTATAAAAAGATTATTTTACTATATGGAGTCTTAAAAGATATAAAAAATCTTAACATCACTAATTGTTAAATTATCGATGATAGATATTTAATTAATGAGCTTCTATCTTTCATTATTTCATCTATCGAACTTCTAAAACATGCTTTCTATTTTGGATTATTAGATATGATAAATACCATGAATATAATTTCCAGAAAAGAATGTTTTATATTTATTCTGAGAGAAATAACCATTATTAGAATAAAGAATAAAATTTATGGAACTAATCATATCCATTAAATTAATCATTAAAATAATTTGAAGATTTACTGCAGTCGACTATTGATCAAGCTCAAAATTTATTACAAGTTCACCATTCATTCGTTACTCAATATATTTATGGTGTGCACTGAAATTTATTTAAAAATCATATTATATTAATCATTTTGTTTTTCCATTTTCTATTTTTTGCTGGTCTTTAGATGCTTATTCTCAATCTTTCAATATACTTCAGCATTACTATCTTTTGCTCCATTCGAACTTTACTTTCCAATATTTTTTGAATTGCATTCTTAGAACCACAATATTTTAGAACTTATGTCTTAAGAACTAAATTTTACTGAGGAGATGTAAATAAAATAAAAACACTTTAAAAAGATGGCACACTTTTGGCAAATATCACGCATCGCTCAATTTACCCTTTGTTAAGCATTTTTAGTATGATAAGATCTTTTAACCAATTAGTTAAAATAGTTTTAAAGTTATGATGCAGTTCCATAGTTTCAGTTGTATCCCCTTTAAATGTCTTTACATACTTCTATCTAAGCTAGGGACTAATATTGATTGAATTATTTGCCCGCTGTTTCTAAACAATATCTGACCTGTCAAGTTAGATATAATTGGTCTCAATAATTAGCTTTTTTTGCTATTAATGAGGGAAAACTGGTGATTGCTTTATTTCCTGATCGAACAGAAAAGGATTATGTTCTTCAAAAAAATGAGACTCTTCCTAGGGGTTAGAAAAAAATTATGCGTACTCGCTCATTACAACTTTGACAGATAATTAATAATTATTAAAAAACTAGAAATAGATCCAGTATAAATAACTGTAGTTTTCTCCAATACAAATGATATGCATGGCAATCTCTGAATTGGACATAAAATAAATTGTTTTAAAATTTTACTTTGATAAATATTAATTTTACTTTTATTTGAAACAAAAATCGAGGATTCACCACTTGGATGTCATTAAAAATTTCATCTAAATATTTTTATTTAAATACAAAGTAATTCAAACATAAACATTAGATGTTTTTTAATAGTGCAGTCTTTCCTTTGCTTCTATGAATCTAAAGATTTCATAAATTATCAATTGCATTGCTGACTTAACTCAAGTTAAGAGACAAATTCAGCTTGTTCATTTTAAAAGCTTTCTCGATGCTGATATCCCCCTTTTTTTAAATTCTTATGATCTTGAACAATAATCATATGAAAACGGAAAGCAAAAAATCAAAAAATTAAATATTTAGGTTGAGCATACACTGATAAAGTTGACTCATAGCAGTTTTAATATTGTTGTTCTATTTTCTGAAGAATAATCCTTAATTTATTTTTAACGATCGATTTTCATGATTCCACAGTTCAACATCGGATAGTCAAAGATATTAGATAATTAAAAATTGAAAGCCAGATACATCTTTAGCTTTTCAAGATAGTTAGATCTCTTCAAAAAGCTATAAATAAAAAATAAGAAAACTTCAGGCTATACATAATCTTTGAGGTATTTTAGATCTATAATAATCTTGTACCTTGATGAACTAAATCCAAAAATAAATTTTCAAAGAATTCGCGAAGAGTTGTAAATTGTAAATTTTAATAATTAGAGGTAGTGTCTAATTAATGAAAGGCATAATGACGTTTGTGTTAGCACTTACTACGATAATTGATCCTTTGCTCCTTTCACGATGCCTCTATTTTCATATTAGTATCTTAATATAAACATCATAGAAGACAACCAAAATAACCAAGTAAAATATCAAATCTATTTAAAATAAATTAGGTTTTCTTTTCAACTCCAATTGCTAATCGTTTTTCCTTATTTTAGTAACCTTCTATTTAAAATTAATGATAGATTTTAAGTAATTTATGAATCTAAATATTTTATACTCTTTTTAAATAGTAGCACCCCTTTGAATTCTCTCAATTAAACTTTTTATTTTTTAATTACTTAAAAATATAGAAGATATAAAGCCCATTTTATCCTTTTAATAATCTTTGCAGGGCTACCTCATAATTTTTTTATATGAATCAAGAGCAAGGTAGAAGCAAAACTTAATAAACAATCTTTTCCAATCTTTGTCGTTGAAAATTGATGCATCAGCTATTAGTTAGATTTGTATTTCATCTTAAACATAATTGCAGTAGTTTCTCAGGAGCTAATCAAAATAATCAAATAAATAAGTGCAAATCCCTCGAAGAGCAAGGGGAAAACCAATTTCAATAGCAGTTTGATTGTTGAAAACTTATTTTTCCTTATAAATGAATATGTTATATAGTTTTGAAGAATCTGATCATAAATCCTACCATGAGATATATTAGCAGATCAATAACGTAACTCTTTATAATCATTCATGAACAGCCAACAAATTGCAGTTCTCCTTGCCCTTATCGGTGCTGCCACCATCCTTTTGGGATACCAGTCAACCTCAACTGTCTCAGAGTTTGAGTCCTGGCAACAGAAGTTTGGAGTTAAGTTCTCCTCAGAGTTTGAGAATACCTACAGAGAGAGAATCTTCCTTGAGAACCTTGCCAAGATCAATACCCACAACGCCAAGGAGTCCAAATCTTACGAAATGGGACTTAACCAGTTCTCAGCTTTGACCACTGAAGAATTTGCTCAGACCTATCTCGGAACCATTGTTGCTGAATCCAACGAAATCATTGATGAGGAAATCACCGTCAGCATTGGAGACATTGACTGGACCACTCAAGGTACCGTCACCCCCATTAAAAACCAAGGAAGCTGTGGATCATGCTGGGCTTTCTCCGCCACTGGAGGTCTTGAAGGACTTAGCAAACTTGCTTACGGAACTCTTGAGAGCTTCTCCGAGCAACAACTCGTTGACTGCTCAGGCTCTTTCGGAAACCAAGCTTGCAACGGTGGACTTATGGATAATGCCTTCAAATTCGTCAAGGCCAACGGAATTGTTCACGAAAGTGAGTATCCCTACAAAGCTGTCAAGCAAACCTGCTCCAAGACCACCGGTCCCTTCAAGATTTCAGGCTTCACTGACATCAAGAACTGTAATGATTTGACCTCTGCTTTGAGCGGAAGACCCATCTCAGTTGCTGTTGATGCCACCAACTGGTCATCCTACAAATCTGGAGTTTTCAACAACTGCAAGACCTCCCTCAACCACGGTGTCCTCCTCGTCGGTGTTGCTGGAGATATCTGGAAAGTCAAGAACTCCTGGGGAGCCACTTGGGGAGAGTCCGGTTTCATCAGACTTGCTAAGGGAAACACCTGCGGTATCTGCAACGTTGCCTCATACCCCAACAAATGATTTAACCAGTCATTATCCCACCATTTCTTAATTTATTATCCTAAATCAATCTCAATAATAATTCCTCTGATATCTTTTCCAATTATCTGATAAGGTGTTATATGTCAAAATAAACAGCCATCTAATTATCAGCATTGACATTGATTTTGACCCTTTCCTTTTTTGGTATCCTATTTTGTTAGCGAAATATTGTTCATAATCATTGGGTTCTTTGTTTGATTACTTTTTTCAGATGCCATAATAGTCGACTCTCCTTATTTTTTAACGCCCATTTTTTTCTCTATCAGCTTTTCACATATCTTTCGAAAGAGAGATTGGATATTAGTACCTGTTTTGGCTGAAACTTCTAAATAGAGATACCTATTCTTATCGGAAAAATCTTCCAATTCTTTTTTTGAGACTTATCGCTAAGCTATATCTGATTTATTGCCGACCATGAATATGAACGCATCAGGACCGCGGGATTATCTGATAAAATCAAGCCATTTATCGATTCCATCAAAAGATGTTCTTAGGCTGACATCAATTACAATGATGCAAACGTCAGCATCACGCACATAAGTTGGGATTAATGCTCTAAATCGCTCTTGCCCTGCGGTATCCCACAGTTGCATTCTAATTGTTTGTCCTTCCACCTGCATAGTTTTGGTTACAAAATCTATGCC
>Ga0302197_10003079_pt1 | contig 15260 bp, 9 predicted proteins | sample II_Bog_N2_1_FD_193526 | JGI IMG/M metagenome (GOLD analysis project Ga0302197, IMG submission 193526) | Peat permafrost microbial communities from Stordalen Mire near Abisko, Sweden - II_Bog_N2_1 | ecosystem: Environmental > Terrestrial > Soil > Wetlands > Peat | place: Sweden: Abisko, Stordalen...
ACACCTAATATTAATGCACCAAAAACTACACCAATACCCACACCTGCACCTATTAAACCTGTAGTAGCTAATCCTGTACCTATAATTTTTGCTGCTTGTATCATTTATTTATTTATAGTAAATATCGTACAAAGGGAACCTTTATAATTTTTATTTGTTAAACATTTTTATTTTTATTAAAAATATTGAAAACATTTATTGTTATTAATTCGTATATAATAGTTAGGAATTATTGGTTTGGAAATTAGTTATTTTTATATAGGGTTATGGAGGAATCGAACCCCTTATTTAAGATCTGCAATCAAAACGTAGAACCATCTACAACATATCCCTAGTACATATATGTTTATATAAAGTACTCCTCTTACTCTATATATAATATATGTACCAATTATTTTACTTACAAAGTACTCCTCTTACTCTATAAATAACATATGTACCAATTACCCTTTAGTTAAGTTTAAACATAAACTATATAATTAATATTATTCATCGGGTTTTCTATTAATTTGTATAAATTCAATTCTAGAGTTAAGTAAAGTAGCTTTAGCTTCTGCACGTATTTTTTTTTCGTTTAACTCATGCAAATCTCTAAAAATCGTATTTTTTAATCTATGTTCATAATTACTTGTAGGTATTTCTGGCACTTTTGATAATGTTTCTTGTGCAAATGCTGTTTTTTCATTTAGGACTTGTATGTATCTTAAGTAATTATCTCTTTGTTCTATAGCAGTTTTTAAATCCATTTTTTTAAACTGATTTAGAATATGAGAGTTATAATCAATATGTTTACATATTTCATCACGTATCGGTACTTCACCTCCAGGTACATTAAAACCAGGTCCAGGGTTTATTGTTTTAGGGAAGAATACTGATGCCGGATCAACACCAGGGAAAACTCGACATCATGTAACAAAAGGTGGTTCTGTACAATGACCAGGTCCAAGTTCTACAGGATGCAATCTCTTATCAATACCCTTTCCTTTATCCAGAGGTTTAGATTCATTTTCTGCATTACCCTCAGTATTACCTTTACCCTTTCCTTTATCTGTTTGTTGGCTTGGATCAATTCTATCATCAGATTCCATAGCATTGTATAACTTTGGCTTAAAATATGTAGATGAAGAACTATTACCACCCATTTTATCATAACCATAAAGGAATTCATTTAAATTAAAGTTAATACCTTTTAAACCTAAATATTCTGTTAATCAACCTAAAGCAGCTGTATTAATCGTTCAACCAAGTAATCCTAAAGCGACATTATTTCCGAATTCACAATATTCTATATGTAAATCCCCTGAAACCATTAACTTAATTAATGCTACCATTATAATGGTAATTAAAGCAGCAGCGAATTTAGCGAAAGTAAAATTCACTAGTAAAATGTTAATCGTTTTTTTTGTTGTATGTATAAAGTTTTTCATGGTTTTGTTTGTTTTTATCATAACATTAACGCAGTTATTGCCACGGTACTTTTTAAGCGGTCAAGTTGTACATCTCTTAAATGAAATAAACGTCTTTACATAAAATACTTCTTCTATTAGGTCCTATTATCCTTATCCCTAGAGTTAATCTAGAGTCCAGCGAGTCACATACAAACACCAGTGAGACAGCCCCAACAATTAAAGCGCTCAAAGAACCCTATACATGTACGGGAACTAACAAAATTTTCAATTATAACGCAATAATAAATGTAACAATTATCACATTTATGTAGTGCAATCATAAATAAATATACTTATGATTATTATAATCACAAATAAAAATATATTTATTATATCTTTATTTGTAATTCAACCATAGTCTTAATGCTTTTTGATATACATTGAAAAATTAACTAAATAAGTATAAATCTAACAAACATATACTTTAAATACATCAAGACTGCTACCCATCTAAGATTTGAACTTATATATAAATGTTAGGAATATTTCGCTTTACCATTAAGCTAATGGGTATTATTCTCTTGATATATTCTTTTTTTTTTTATATATACCATTGCTAATAACCTTAAAAAAATTAACACGATTAAATTATTTTTTTTTTATTTAAATAAAAAAGAGTAATTAGCCTTAGTACAAATAACACTTTGTAAAGGTAAACTTACAAATGCATGAGGTTTAGGAGGACTAGTTAATGCTCATTCAAGAGAATTATAACTTCTATTTAATAGTGTTTGTAAACTATCGCTATAGAATTGAGGAGTTAATCAAGGATATCTGCTAGTAGCTTTACCTTCAACTAACTGTATATAAACTATATATAAGAATAATCATGTAGCTACCACACTAATAATACTTCCGAAACTACTAATTAAATTTCATCCTGCAAATGCATCAGGATAATCACTAATTCTTCTAGGCATTCCTTGTAGACCTAAGAAATGTTGAGGGAAGAATGTAACATTAACTCCAATAAATAATATTCAGAAATGTACTTTACCTAGCATTCTATTATAATCTAATCCTAATATTTTAGGGATTCAGAAATATCAAGCACTAAATAATGCAAAAACAGCTCCCATACTTAAAACGTAGTGGAAGTGAGCAACTACGTAGTAAGTATCATGGAAAGCAATATCAAGTGATGCATTAGCTAAAACAACACCTGATAATCCTCCAATTGTAAACATGAAAACGAAACCTAAAGCAAATAACATTGAAGGTGTTAATTGTAAAGATCCCCCATAACATGTAGCTAATCAACTGAATATTTTAATACCCGTAGGTACAGCAATAATCAATGTAGCAGCCGTGAAATATGCTCTTGTATCCACGTCTAAACCAACAGTATACATGTGATGACTTCAAACAACAAAACCTAATACACCTATAGACATCATGGCATAAACCATACCTAAATATCCAAACACACTCTTGTTAGAGTTAGCGGATATTGTAGTACTTATTATACCAAACCCAGGTATAATTAAAATATAAACTTCTGGATGACCGAAGAATCAGAAAAGATGTTGGTAAAGTATAGGATCACCACCTCCAGCAGCTTCAAAGAATGATGTATTAAAATTTCTATCAGTTAATAGCATTGTAATAGCACCAGCTAATACAGGTAATGATAGTAATAATAATACTGCTGTAACTACGACAGCTCATCCGAATAAAGCTAGTTTGTGTAATCTTATACCAGGACTTCTCATATTTAATATAGTAGTTATAAAGTTTATTGCACCTAATAAACTACTTATACCAGATAAATGTAAACCAAATATAGCTAAATCTACACTAGGTCCACTGTGACTTTGTATTCCACTTAATGGTGGATAAACAGTTCAACCAGTACCTACCCCATTTTCTATACCACTAGCAAATAAAAATAATAGTAAAGCAGGAGGTAACAATCAAAAACTTATGTTATTAAGTCTAGGAAATGCCATATCAGGGCCACCAACTAATAAAGGTAATAAAAAATTACCAAAACCTCCTATTAAGGCAGGCATAACCATAAAAAATATCATTAATATAGCATGAGCAGTAATGATACTATTATATAGTTGATTATCTGCAATATATTGAACACCAGGTCCACTTAATTCTAATCTTATTAAAACTGAAAAAGCAGTACCCAATAACCCAGAGAATAAAGCAAATATTAAATATAATGTTCCTATATCCTTCGCATTTGAAGATAAGAATCAACGTTCGGTTCATAAAGATATATTAGATTTTAATATGGATATCTTAGACCGTTCGCTTTCTATATCATTAGGTTGCTCACCTATTAAGTTTCTATTAAGTAAAACCTGAGCGGGCTCGGTAGGGGAAGCAGGATCAGGCAATCCATAACCCCACAACACTATTCGTAAACGTAATACAATTTATTACTAGCAATAGGTGGTATACATATTTAAAAGTTTATATTTTATTTTTAATTTAACGGGACTTATACTATTTATGGAAATTAATTACATAAATTTATAATGGAGAATTATTTGCTTAGAAAAATAATTACGTATAATAAATTTAAATTATTTTTATTTATAATGAGAAAAATAACTTATAACTATAACCAGATTAAAATTTTTAGTTTCGGGTTATGTTGCACTAAAATAACAAGCAGTAATTTTTAGTACTTTTATAGGTTCTCAATAAAACATATACCGCTTTATATATACTTTATATAGATATACATTATAAATGTGGATTAATTAAGATTTAAATTAATTACGTAAATCCATTAAACTATTTTCTATTATACTTACTAAAGGAACTATAATTAAAAAATGAGCGAAATATATTACTGTACTTATTTGACCAAATTCTATAAATGGTGATTCTACATGTTTGGCACCTAAAACCATTAATACTAAAAAATTAGCCACAAATATATAAAATACTATTTTACTTAAAGGTCTAAATTGGATACCTCTACTTCTACTTAAATCAGTAAATGGCATAACTAGTAATGCTAAAATAGCAGTAAACATAGCTATAACACCTAATAATTTATTAGGTATAGATCTTAATATAGCATAAAAAGGAAGTAAGTATCATTCAGGAACTATAGCAGGAGGAGTTTGCATAGGGTTAGCCATAACATAGTTTTCACTATCTCCTAATGCATTAGGCATAAAGAATACTAATATACTTAATACTATTATAAATAAAAATATAGTGATTAAATCTTTAAATAAGAAATAAGGAGCAAAAGGTAATCTATCATAATTACCTGAAACACCTAAAGGATTCCCTGATCCTGCACTATCGTGAAGTGCTATTAAGTGCATTAATGCAAAAGCAGCTAATACAAAAGGTAACACAAAATGTAAAGCAAAAAATCTATTTAAAGTAGCATTATTAACACTAAATCCACCTCATAAAAATTCAACTATATCTTGTCCTATTCAAGGTATAGCACTCATAAGGTTAGTAATAACTGTTGCACCTCATAGGCTCATTTGACCATATGGTAAAACATAACCTAAAAAAGCTGTAACTATCATTAATAAAAATATAACTACACCTAAAACTCATACTAATGTTCTAGGTGCTCTGTACGATCCATAGTATAAACCTCTACCCATATGTAAATAAACTAAAAAGAAGAAAGCTGAAGCAGTATTACTGTGTAAATAACGTATTAATCATCCATTATTAACATCACGCATAATGTGTTCTATTGAATTAAAAGCTTCTAATACGCTAGGATTATAATGCATAGCTAAAGTTACACCTGTAATTATTTGTATAACTAAACAAACAGCTAATAAAGAACCAAAATTTCATAAATAGCTTATATTAGAGGGTTGTGGTGAATCAATCATATATGAATTAATCAATTTTAATAAAGGATGACTCTTGAAAATTCTCATGGTTAAATTAAAATATTGTTTTCTTTTTTATTCTAGAAGTTATAAAGGAAAAAAAAGTACTCTAGTAGTTAAATTAAACTATATAAATTAGTTAAGGGAATATTATAATATTTCTGCTGGTGTATATATTACACATTACTAAATAACCTTAAAAAATGGCTATAACTTTTTTTTGTATCTAAACCTATAATTAAAGTTATATTAATATACCTAAATTATTTTAAGTATATATATTAATAATTAATCTAATTTTTTAAATCTATACTAATACTATAAAGTGACAATAATAGTAATAATAATAAACTATTATCAACTATACTTAAATAAGGTATTAATAGATAGAAAATTAGACCTATTAATATATATAAAGCATAACTTGTAATAACACCTGTATCTAAACTGGCTATATTTCTACTTAAAAGAATTAATCCTTTTTCTAAACCAAAAGGTCCTAATAACTCTACACTACCTTTATCTATAACTTTAGTGGTTTGACCTCCTAATTTTAAGACAAGTCCTGTTATATACTTATTATAAAACAATTCAATTAAGAAACGTTGATTAAAAAATCCGAATACATTATAACCTAATCTAGAAAATTTAAATTGAAGAATAACTTTAGGTAAAAACTCTGAAAATATTATAGCTATAATACTAAGAGATACAGTAAATATTAAAGGTAATAATTTAAATAAAGTAGGTACGGCAAACTCAGTATCTAACATTATTTCATGTGTAGGATGAATAAATAAACTATTATCAGAAAAAAAAGCAGAACCTAATCCTATAAATATATCTTTAGTTATATAACCAAAGAATATAGAGAATATAGCTAGTATGATTAAAGGTAAACTCATAAATATATCACCTTCATGAGCATTTTTATAGTTAACAACTGGTCCGTTAGGATTAGTTAAAAAAGTTAAGTATAAAACTTTAACTGAGTATAGAGTGGTAAACATAGCACCTATGGTAGCAATAAAATATACAACTGTACCACTAAAATAGAATTGTCCATATGCAGATTCTAATATAAAATCTTTACTATAGAATCCTGTCATAAAAGGGAAAGCTACTAAACTAAGACTTGCTATTAACATTACAGAATAAGTTAGAGGTAAAAAAGGCCTTAAACCACCATATTTTCTAAAATCTTGGTTATCAGCTACTGCATGAATTACAGCTCCTGCACCTAAGAACAGTAGCCCTTTATAAAAAGCATGATTAACTAAATGAAATAAAGCTATGTTGTATGAAGATAATCCAACAGCTATCACCATCATTCCTAATTGGCTCATAGTAGAGTAGGCAATAACTTTTTTTATATCTTGTTGGAATAGACCTATAAGAGAACTAAAAACTGTAGTTATTGCTCCTAATCATAAACATAATATTAATACAGTAGAACTATATTCTATTAAAGGACTTGTACGCATTAATAAGTATACACCGGCAGTAACCATAGTAGCTGCGTGTATTAAAGCACTTACAGGTGTAGGACCTTCCATTGCCATAGGTAACCAGACGTGTAATCCAACTTGAGAACTTTTAGCCATAGCTCCAATTAATAGACATATACCAATAATTGTAACTATATTTTCATTAACAAAAGGTGCTAATGAAAATACTGTACTATAATCAATGTTACCAAATGATCATAGTATAGCAAACATACCTATAGTTAAAAAACAATCACCTACTCTGTTAGTTAAGAAAGCAGACATAGAACTTTGATTTGCCGCTATTCTAGTAAATCAGAAACTCACCAAAAGATATGAACAAATACCTACACCTTCTCAACCAACAAACATCAATAAAAAATTATTAGCTGTAACAAGTATAATCATCATAAAAGTAAATAAACTTAAATAACTGAAAAATCTTTGATTATGTGGATCATGGCTCATATATCCTATAGAGTATATATGAACTAAAGAACTAACCATTAAAACAGGTATCAACATAGACACTGTTAAACTATCAAAATGAAAACCTCATAGTACATTAAGAGATTCACTATCGATTCATCTAAACAGATTAATTGATACTGGTATATTATTTAAACCTACTTCAAAAAAAGCAACTATTGCTAATAAAGTTGTTACAACTACACTTGTACATGTAATTAATTGTGCTCCGCTAACACCGACTTTTCTACCAAAAAAGCCGGATACTATTGATCCTAATAAAGGTAAAGTAATTATAGCTAAATACATTATTTATATTCTATAGCGATACTTCCTCTTAATCTATAAAATGCAACTAGAATACCTAAACCAATTGCTGATTCTGCACCAGCTATTGCTATTATATATATAGCATATGTTTGGCCTAATATATCATCAAAGCTAAGTGAACTTATCAATATTAAGAATGTAATAGCTAATAACATTATTTCAATTGAAATAAGCATTAATATTATATTTTTTCTGTTTAAAACGAAACCTAAAATTCCGATCAAGAAAAGTATTAAGGATAAATTCATTATATAATTTTTTTATCATAATTATAAAAAAGGATTGTGTAAAGACGTTTAATAGCATTTCTATTAAGGATGAACTCAACGATAAACTATTAATTATCTAAGTTTTAATTTTTCGTTATTTTAGGCCTGGAGGAAGTGGTATAACTTAAAAATAATTAATTTAAATTAATTATTTTTAAGTTATTAATTACTGTTCTTCTAATCAAGATAAAAACTTTTCAATACTTACTGATTCAATAACTATAGGCATTGAACTGTGTAAAATACCACATATTTCTGAACATTGTCCATAAAAAGTACCTTCTCTGTTAATAAGAACAGAAACTTGATTTAATCTACCGGGATAAGCATCACACTTAATACCTAAAGCAGGACAAGCAAAAGAATGAATAACATCTGCCGCTGTAACAATAAATCTAACGTGTGTTAATTCCGGAAGAATAACTCTGTTATCTACTTCTAGCATTCTTAAAGCTCCATCTTCTAAATCAGATTCTGGTACTAAATATGAATCAAATTCTATAAATTCTTCATCTGCATTTAAGAAATCAGGGTATTGGTAACTTCAATATCATTGGTGACCCTCTGCTAATACAGACATAGCAGGATCACTAACTTCATCCATTAAATATAATAATTTAAAAGAAGGGAAAGCTATCAATATTAATATTAAAGCAGGTGTAATTGTTCATATTAATTCTATTAATGTACCATGGTTTAAATATTTATGAGATATAGGTGATTTAACATTATTATAATTTCTAACTATAGATATCATTATTCAACCTACACTAAATAATATAATTACTAAATAAAACATTATATTGTCGTGTAATTCAACTAATCCTTCCATTTGTGGTGTTGCACTATCTTGAAAATATAAACCCCAAGGACTAGGAGCATCACAACCATTAAGGAAACTTAAATATAATATATTTAACACATACATTTTTTGTATTTTTTCTACAACTAAACTTGTAGAAACCAGTAAACAGCTTATACTGTAATATAAAAATATTTACAATATAATTTAACATCTAGATAATATTATTTTTTTTTTTTAGGTCCGCTAACATTTATTTTTTATGTTTTTTTATAGAACTATTAATAACTGCTATACTATGTTTAGCATTATTATTAAAAATAACCATTTGTCTACTATCTATTTTTAATGCATTTTTACCTAATTCAAATGCAAACCCTAAAGTTAAAGCTAAAAAAAAAATTAACATAATAACTAAACCATATATACCATTTGTATATGCACTTACTACATAAGGATAAACTAAAAGAATTTCTAAATCAAATAATAAAAATAAAAGTGCAAATATAAAAAAAGAAATACTAAATTGTGTTCTATTTTGACCTAAAAAAGAATGAAAACCACACTCAAAAGCACTATTTTTTTCCTGGTAAGGGTTATGTGGAGCGAAAATTAAATTAACGGCTAATAAAATTATAGCCAATATAGGTATAAATACAAAGAAAAAAGTAGTACTTGACATTTAAGAATTGAATAATATTAATGCTAATATGTTAGCCATGCTTAATCATTCATTAGGTATAAATATAAATAAAAGTATTATTAAAGTAAGTATAGATATAGTAATAGTTAAAGAACTAGATAATATAATATTCTTTGTTTTAAATGTTAGCTTTTCTACTAAAACATTATTCTTAAGAATATTACCATGTAAATTAACATTTCCCAGTTCTGGATTTATTGTATATTCAGATTTATCAAAAAATACTTGTCTAATAATATTTAAATAATAAACTGCACTAATAACACTGGTTAATATTGCAACTAAAGCAAGGAAAACATAACCACTATCTAATGCAGCACTTAGTACCATCTGTTTTGCAAAAAATCCTATTAGTGGTGGTATACCTACAAAAGAAAATATTGTAACAGATAAACTTAAGGCTAAAAAAGGATTTATATAAAAATAACCCTTCAATTGACTTATTAACTGTATTGGTGAATTATTTTTATCAGGTAATTCTTTATACTCCTTGTTATCATTTATATAGAAATATAAAGAAAATCCTATACTTATAAGTATAATAAATGCATTTAAATTACTTATAGAATATTGCATTAAATAAAAGATAAAGGCTTGGATCGACTCTATACTATTTATACTTAATGCTAATAATATAAAACCTACATGTGATATAGTACTATAAGCAAACAATCTTTTTATTCTAAATTGTGTTAAACCTAGAACTGTACCTATAATTAAAGAAAGTAATGAACTAACTAATAAACTACTTGTTCAACTAAACTGGAAGTTAAATAATGAATTACTTGTATAATGTACTAATTCTAATAAAAATATAAATATAGATATCTTAGCTACTATAGCTACAAATGTTGTAACGATAGTAGGTATAGCATCATAAACATCAGGAGATCAAAAATGAAAAGGTGCAGCACTTACTTTGAATAAGAATCCTACGCTTAATATTAATAATGAAAAATTTATATAATAAGATTTATATCAATATAAAAGATTATTAGAAATATCGTTTGCTAAGTCACTTAAGCTAGTTATTACATACATACCATCTAAATTAGTTGTACCTGAATTTGCATATAATAAACCAGTACCCAATAAAATAAAACATGAACTTAAACCCCCTAATAAGAAGTAGGTAAGACCCCCTGAAGTAGCTAACTCAGAATTTCTATATAATGTACTAAGTAAATACAATCCATAACTTTGTAGTTCAATGGAAATGAAAATAGAAACTAAATCACTAGTAGAGACTAAAAAAATAGCACCGGTAATTATAAATAATAAGATTAAAGGGTATTCAATAATTTTAAATTGTTCTCCCATCTTATTTACTATTTTAGTTCTATAATATAACAATTTATAGAACATTAATTTATTTAAAGATGAATATTCTTCTACCCAGACTCTTCTAGGATAAAACGCAGTTAGTTGTAATATAACTGCGCTAATTAAAAAAATAAAGATCTGAAAAATTTGTGTTATAGAAGTTGTATGAAATAAACCACCAAATAAACCAATACCTTTAAATGTATTTTGTATTATTAAACTCTGAACAGCAAGTGATGAACAATAAATAAGTACAATTATTGCAACCCTGCTAAAAAGTATTGACTTATCTCGTCTTAAAGTAACGGCATTAGATAATAATAAGAATAATATTGAATAAATTAACATTAAAGAAGTAAAAGAATCGAACTTTTATGTTATTTTTAAATTAAATAAGCTTTACCTATTAAGCTAACTTCCTATAAATTTTAGACTAGTAATCCCAATAAAAATATACATATACATGCTAATAATATATAATAAAAATTATATTTAAATAGCCGGAGGAGAAATTTGAATTCTCATTCTTAATGCATGAAATTAATGTTCTAACCAATTAAACTACCCTGGCTTGTATTTAAACCTTCCTTTAAATTATATAGAGGGTGAATACCCTGAGTTGAACAGGGAATCTACTGTGCCACATACAGCCGCTCTACCATTGAACTATATTCACCTTAAACCATAAGTATAATATACATAGTATATGTTATATAAATTATGTTGGAGTGATTCGAACACCCAATGGTAAATACCAAAAATTTATGACTTACCGCTTAGTCCACAACATATAAACATTTCTAATAAATTAATGATTATATTTAAGATAAGGTAAATCCGACTTGAACGGATAAAATTAAAAATCAAATAGTCCTAAGCTATTCATGTCTACCAATTCCATCATTACCTTTTTATAATAAAAAAAATAAAAAATTATATTTGAGTTTAATTACAGTATCTACAATTTTACCTATTATTATAATTACAAATATAATAATATTTGCAAATATTTTTTACTATTATAGATAGTAATTTAAAACATTCAGCATATACAATACATATATTGTAATAAATATATTACATAAAAAGGATTGCTCGAGATAAGATTTGAACTTACAGCCTAGGTCGCTTCAAGACCCCGCTCAACCAATTGAGCTTCTCGAGCTTTATTAATTTTTTTATATCTATTTTTTTTTTATAAAATTAAAAAAAAAGAGGCGAAATTCCTCTAAATAATATAATTACACTTTTTAGTATAATTATACTTGGAGACATCAGGACTCGATCCTGAAATAACGATATGCAAAATCGTAGTTTTACCAGTTAAACTATGTCCCCTTTATTTTTTTTATTTATCCGAAAAACGACTTGAACGTTCACGATGTTAAATCAATAAATCTTAAGATTATCCTGTCTACCAGTTCCAGCACTCGGATGTAAAAAAAAATCTAATCTTATTAGCTAAGGCCAGAGTGATTTGAACACTCATCTCAGCTGTCATGAGCAGCTTGCTTTACCAATTAAGCTATAACCTTTATAAACGTGCGGACAAAGGATTTGCACCTCTATATATTGGACATGAGCCAATTATGTTACTATTACATCAATCCGCAATAATATAATATATATAATTATTAATATAGCCCCAGAGGGTTTCGAACCCTCGTATGTAATGATGAAAACATTATGTCTTAACCACTTGACTATAGGGCCTAAAAAAAATTTTTTTTTATAAAAGTCCAGTGCAAGTATCGCACTTGCTTCAGCTGGTTACAAAACAGCTACATTACTTTTATGCTAACCAGACTTGATTAAAAGAATGTAGTTGTTTTCAACAAATGATTATGCTTAAATGATATCAATTAAATTCAGTTATATATAAAATTAGTACTTTATACCTAAAAACATTTAAATTCTTTCAGCTAAAGCCTATATAAATTGTAATAAAAGCATGATAATAAATTTATCCTAAAATAAATATTATATCAATTAATTTATTTATTACAATTCTCGTAGTGTTCAACTACGTATATTTAAGAATATCTTAAAGTAACTTTCGTGCCTAGATGCATTCAGCACTTATTTTTAACTAACATAGCGTTCCTGCCGTGCCTATGCTATACATTTACTTAAGTGAAAGTAACATCCCTGTATAAAATTAAAAAAAAAATTATATACTTAAATTAATATTGGGCACATAAACAACAGGTAAACCAGAGGTTAATATACCCAGCTCCTTTCGTACGAGGGGGCTATCTTTATTTTATTCTAATTTCCTCTAGAAGATAGAAACCATACTGTCTCACGACGTATTTAACCCAGCTCGTGTGACTTATTAATCGACGAACAGTCGAACCCTTCATGATTCCTGCATTCATGTGGATAAGTCAAGCCGACATCGAGGTGCCAAACTGCGCACTCAATTTGTACTTCCTGGCGCAATTAGCCTGTTCAATTATGTTATCCATTTTTCACAAAATGGTTCAGACCATGTCTTCATTTTTTTTTCCTTTTATGTAATAATATATAGCAACGCGAGATTAAAAAAACCTTTTGAAGCAAACCCGAGAGTATAAAGTAAAATATAAATAAATTATAAGTAAAAGTGCTGAAAGGTTAATGGACCAAATATGGTCTACTTTTTTTTTGTATAAATTTATAGCTAAATACCTATTATTTACTGCTTATTCAACTTCTAACTCCATAAGCCCCATTTCTATTCTTTGAATTTATAATAGAGTATTGTGTATTTGATTTAACAATACCTCTTAGCATTATAGTAGATAAACCTCCGAATGAGGAATCTACGTTTTTTAAACCACCTTTTCATCTCCTTTTTAGAACAGATCTAGAAGCAGTAAATCGTCTAGTTAATCTACCTTTAGCTTCTACTCTTATACCTCTTAAGTTTACATGTTTTAAAGACTTTAGTACGTAATTTTCTAAAGAAACGGGATAGTTTATATTAGATGAGCTCTTTTTAACATTTATATTTAAATCATCAGCTAAAGGGAAAAAATTTAATAATAATTTTTGTAAAGGATCCTTATTTTTTTTAGTTTTTGGTAAAAACATATTACTAATAGTATTATTACGTATTCTATTAACAAAAAATTCATCTCTATTAGGTTTTTTTTTTTTTTCATCTATTTTTCTTATTACAGGTAATTTTATTTTTCGTAAAGAAGCTTTTAAAACTCTATATAATTTGTTATCTCGGTTTCTTAGTTTTAATGATACAGCTTGTGTATATATGTCACTATTTAGATGCATTTTTTTTAAATTAACAATATTTAATTCAACCTTTTTGTTATAAATTTGTTGAATTAGATCAATAAGTTTTGACATAATAATACTATCAAATTTTAATTTATTATCATGTAATAACTTAAAATAAATATCTAAATTTTTTATATATCGTTTTCCAGCTTTTTCAATTCGAGTATTAATATGAGGAAAGTTATTAGAATAAAAACTTTGAGCTTTATTTTTAAACATTAAGTATTTTTGGTCATTAGTTAAAAGTTTATCTCAAACTAAACTTTTTAATATCTTATAATATTTATTTATAGCCTTTAGTTTAGAAGTTTGCTTATTAATAATACTTAACATGTCGGAAATATATCATTCATAATGTTTACGTAAATTTAAATATTCATTTAAACTAAATAACCTATTATAAGTAATTTTTGTATTACCTTCAAAATCTTTAGTCACTGTTTTTTTTAATTCTATTTTTTTTTCTACTAAAAATAAACCAAACCTAAGCTGCATTAATTTACGAGCTAAAAACATACTTTCTGTATTATAAACATAAAAAGTAATGATTACTCTTGTGCTCGTATGTTTCAAGTCACCTCTACCGATAAAAACCCGTTTAGCTGACAGTCGTCTAAGTCTAGGTAGCATGGGTTTATCTTGATTTTTTTTTTTTAGGTTTAGTATTTGATTTTTTCTTTTGGAATTAAAAAAACTTTTTAATAAATTAAGCATATTTTTATCTCCAACAGGTAAAGATTTAATGCTATTTTTATTATAAGCATAAATACTATTAAACCACTCTTGAGCCGCAGGAGTAAAATGTCTCATTTTACCCGTATCACTGCTTATATACGTTGAAGCTTTAAGGATTTTTATATTACTTTTTTTCTTTAATAGTAAAGGAATATTAGATTTTTTTTTTAATTTATTGGAAGTTAACTCTGTCTCTTTCATGTGTTTTTCATTATAAAAACTTGGTGCATCTGATATCTACCAAAGCTTAATCTTTAATAAAGGATTAAGTCTATTACATTAATAATCATATTAATTATTCTAAATAAATCTATTATTACATAAAAGGAGAAAAATGTTGGATTCTTAGTCGTTGAACGTATTTACTTAAAGTAAATTTCGCTTCAAGTTAACTTATAAAGTTTTTCTTGAAATTAACCCAATTATAATATAATATTATATACTATTTACGTACATAAAATATATAGGACAATAATTTATTTTTTATCCCTAGCGTAGCTTTTTCAAAAATCCAAGACCTTTCCTTACTGCATCTTGTGATCATATGCCCCGCTTACGCGACTGATAGACGTGTAAGTCA
>Ga0302197_10003086_pt1 | contig 15242 bp, 13 predicted proteins | sample II_Bog_N2_1_FD_193526 | JGI IMG/M metagenome (GOLD analysis project Ga0302197, IMG submission 193526) | Peat permafrost microbial communities from Stordalen Mire near Abisko, Sweden - II_Bog_N2_1 | ecosystem: Environmental > Terrestrial > Soil > Wetlands > Peat | place: Sweden: Abisko...
CGATTGCCAACAGGGTCGAGACCATAACTTGCACCGCGATAGAACGACGGCCACCACGAAACTTCTCGTGTTGCGCAAATCGCGGCGGTCGTCATAGGCGTAGACCTCAAATCGTAGTTGTAGAGTTGAGTTTCCGTGTCTGAAAATCCAGACATGGGCCACCCAATCATTTTGGGTTAGTCAGACCTGGGCCACCCGCCCGGCTTGTTTTCACAAGCTTCACAAGTCCAACCAGTACGGGGCATGCTGCAAACACAAATATTATTACTCCGCCCCAGTGATTCTTCCATGCTATGTTTGCAGAAATTGCCCCCAACAAACACGATAGTGCAAAGCCTATGGCAGGCGGGTGACTTCTGGGGTTGATCAGCCTCATTACTAATACGATGCCTAATGCGGCTGCAGTCGATATAAGGAGGGCGCGGCTTTCCGCGAAGTACGAATATATGACAAAAACAACGCACAATCCGACCAGCATGCCCTGCAGACGGATTGGTGATAGTTGCATCATTTTCATTCCTAACCTCCGCCTTAAAGGCATCCGAGCCAAGTTAGCGCTGATCCAGCGCCAAAATCGAAAAGACTGATATCCGCTAAACTCTTAACATACATGGCTATTCCTGCTAGGCACAGGGCTACCTTCCCCCCGGTCGAAGCCAACGCAACCTCTGCCGGCATAGAAATATCAGCAGTAGTAAACAGGAACTGTAGTATCTCGCCTCTTCCACTCGGATCAATCTGGTTTACCGGATCGCCGCCCGCATACAGATACTTATGCAGCGTCTTTGGGTCGTATGATTTGCCGTCCAATGGGTCTCTACTCATGAATCTTCCCGTCGCGGGATTGTAGTATCTGGCGCTGTAAGTTTGCCAGACGCCGTTTTCAACTACCGTTGCTTGCAACCCTAACGTCACTGTGAAGTTGCAGACGCTTGACCCCTGATGCAGTGCCTGATTTTTACTCGGAAGCCCCTGATGCGGTTTTTCTCTTAGCTGCGGTTTCGCAGCTTGTGGCGGTTCGTACAACGCCTGGAGTTGGGCTGATTCCATTGCATCCGATTGTACGACTTGAGACGCTGCATTGGGCAGCAAGTTGTGCGCGACATTGCGAACGGATTACACGGCAGAAGAGTTGCGAACCGTGCGCCACCTTGCGCATGGATTGCGCGATGGAAGAGTTGCGGACCGTGCGCGACATTGCACACAGACTGCGTAACGGAAGAGCAGCGGATCGTGCGCGGCAGTGCGCACGGTTTGTACCCGGCTTGTGCGCGACAGTGTGCGCGGCATTGCGCAACGGAAGAGCGCAGCTTGTACGCGACACCGCGCACAGATTGCATGAAGGAAGAGTTGCGGATCGCGCGCAGCATTGCACGCAGACTGCACGGCAGAAGAGTTGCGAACCGTGCGCAACACTGCGCACAGACTGCGCAACGGAAGAGCGGCGGATCGTGCGCGGCATTGCGCACAGTTTACACACGGATTGTGCGCGACAGTGTGCGCAGCATTGTGCGCGTTTGCGGACTGCCTTGCGGCGCGGATCAGCAGGGATTCTGTAACGCATCGGGGGCCGGTTCCGGGACGGAAGCGGCCCCTTCTTTAGCAGCTAAAAGCAGCTACTAAAAGAAGAACATTACTCCTGTTCTTCTTCTTCTGATTCAGCGTCCAGAGCGGCGAACAGTTGCTCGGCAGTTGAGGCCGGAACACCGGGCCACATCTGGCCTGGAACATCCTGAGCAAGCATGGCGCTTTCGACAGCGTCCTCCGGCTCTTCCGAGTTGCGCTTGAGTTGCGCTGCCGGATGAGTTGCCGAGTGGATTTGCTTGAGCATCCGTATCGAGACGTGCGTGTAAATCTGTGTTGTGTCGAGCCGCGCATGACCGAGCATTTGTTGTATGAAGCGGATGTCCGCGCCGCCCTCGTGCATCAGCGTTGCCATCGTGTGCCTGAACAGGTGGCAAGCTCCGCGCTTTCCGATCCGCGCTCCCTCGACGTATTGCCGGATGACGTAGCTCAACGTCGTGCGGCCCAGCGGTTCGCCCTGCACGGTCAGGAACAGAGTCATGTCGTCCGGCTCGGTTGCAAGCTGGGGCCGAGCCTGATCGAGATACTTGTCGAGCCACGCGACGGCGCGCTCGCCGATGGGGATTACACGGTCCTTCTTGCCCTTGCCTTCGCGGATGGTCACGACGCCCGCCGCGCGGTCCACGTCGTAGAGTTTGAGGTTGACCAGTTCCGTGCGCCGCATCCCGGTCGAGTAAAACACCTCCAGCATCGCCCGGTCGCGCAGCCCCACCGGGTCGCCAACCTCCGGCTGTTGAAGAACGATCTCGGCCTCCGAAGCCGTCAGCACACGCGGCAACGGCTTGGGCAGTCGGGGAAGCTCGATCTCCGAAGCCGGGTTATGCAGCAAGTAGTTCTGCCGCGTCATCCACCGGAACCATGAGCGCAAGGGCGACAGCCGCGAGTGCTGGCTGGCGAAGCTCAAGGGCTGACCATCCTTCTTGCGGTAGTGGAACAAGTACCTCTGATAGCGTTCGAGCACGGGCCGCGTGATCTCCACTGGATCGGTCAGCCCGCGTTCCTGCGCCCAACGCTCGAACAGCGATAGATGCTCGCGGCGCACATGCTGTGTGTCGTCGGTAAAACCCTTCACGGCCAGAGACTCGATGTACTCTTCGAGCATGGCCTGTAACGGTGTGCTCGGCGCTGTGCGCTGCTTGCGCGGTTTGACTACACGGGCCATTTCTCTCGCCTCCTTATTATGGTTACGACGAAGCGCGCCTTTCGCCGCGCCCCGTATAAGTGTTTTTCCGGCCTCCCGCACTGGATCGCATGGAAGCCCCATGAACATTGGCGATAACCGGGATAAAGTGAACCCGACACCCCGCCGACTTGGGGCCGACTTGACCCCGACTTCTCATCCTTCAGCCCCGACTTCTTTTCGTCGTACTCACTTTTTTCGCAGCTTTTCAACGTCGATCAGCCCTCCAAGCACCGGCTTTCCGCCGTCGGCCTGGCGCGTGAAGACAAGCTCGTAGACGATGCTCTGGCCACGGCCGCCGCGATGGATCAGCAGGTATTCCAACTCCTCCAGCCGGTGCAGGTGCGTCTTCAACTGCGTATCGCCCCAGCCGGTCGCCTCGCGCACATCGCGCCGGGAGAAGCGGTAATCGGACCGCGCCATCGCAGCCCGCTCACACTCCGCCGTGACCATCTCATCGACGGCCAGGAGCAACCGCCGCGTCTGCGGCGGGAGTTCATCGAGCGACCGGCCCAGCACTTCATGCGCGAGCCGGTTGGCCACGGCTATATCGTTCACGGTGACCTCGATGTACTCAACCGCGCGGCCATTGTGCTGGACGGTCTTGCGCGGGCGCTGATGCTGATGCAACAGCGCCACGCTGCGGATGAGCGTCAGATACTTCATGTGGTCGCGCCGGGTCCGCGTCTGCGAGTCGTGGAAGGTCAACTCCGGCGCGTAGGGATTGACCACAAAAACAGGCCGCAAGAGCCGCTGCGCGTTGCGATGCACGGCAAGCACAGCCGCGCGGTCCTGCCGCCGCAACAGCCCTTCGACCGTCTGCGCCTCGCGCTGTACGCGATGGATGGCCTGGGTCTGCGCCCGGTCTTCATTGACGGAGAGGACAAGGCAGCGGTTCAGCATCTCCTCGTCGAGATCGATGGCCGTTGTCGTCAGGAAGATCATCACCGGCCCCTCGACGCGGTACTGATGCGTAATATGCCTGCCCGTGTTCGGGTCTTTGCCGGTGCTGGCGATAGTCAGCACGCCTTCCGACTGCAACAGCTTCAAGGCGTAGGCCGCGCTATGCGCGCCCTCCTCCTCCACGATGGCCAGCACCTTGTGCTTCAAGTCCTGCTCACCCATATAGAAGAGTGACTGCCCGGTCATCGCGGAGTATTGAACGCGCTGCTCTTCGGGCAGGAACGCGAGTACGGCTTCCATCAGCGAACTTTTGCCCGCCGCCGATGACGATTGCACGATGACAGCAAGCGGCGCTTCCAAGTGGCGCGACACAACGCCCAGATACCCAACAAGTTTGTTGGTCTCTTCGCCCACAACCCCGCACAGCGCGAAGTCCGCGACGATGCGCTCCAGCAAGCGCGGATCGCGCAGCAACTCCATCGCCTGGGCGCGCTCCTCCGGGCCGATCTCGACTTCTTTCTTCTCCGGCTCCAGAGCCTTTTTGATCTGCTCGTCCTGTAGCTCTTCCAGCTTCATCAGCACTCGGCCCAGGTCGCGCCGGATCACTTCTTCCTTGAGGCCGAGTTCGTGGGCGGCTTGCCTGGTAAAGACGCTGCGCTGCCGCGCGACATACAAGTCGAGCGTGTCCACATGGAAGGCCGATTCTCCGTGCGGCGTCATGCCGGAGACAAGCACATTGACCTTCAACAGTTCGTAACTCAGATTCTTGTGAAGGCCACGGATGCGGTAACGCCGCTCGCCCTGCTGGATGAAGATGTCTTCGCCGCGTATCTCGACCGGAACGTCTATCGTCGGCGCGGGCGCTGCCGTGGCTGGCTCCGGCTCGGCGGCTAAGGAAAAAACCTCTTCTGTAGGTGCGTCAACAGCGTGCGCATCGGTTGCGGGCATGGTCGCCGCGATTGGCTCCGGCGCGTCATCCTCGATCATTTTTTCTTTAGCTGCTGCTTTTGCTTCCGCTGGCAGTGGCTCGATCTCCGGCTCCGGCGCTGCCGCGCGTTGCCCCTTGCCCAGCCACGCCGCGCGGTTGATAAGCACTCCAAGGCTCTTCGCCGCTGGCGTCACTTTCAGCGCGTAGGCGTTCGCGTCCATGCCCTTCGGGAACTCCACGCGGAAGCATTCTAGCCCCAACTCGATCAGTTCCTCGGCCAGCTTCGCGGCGGCTTTGTTTCCGGCGTCGTCGTTGTCGTATGCGATGTAAACCCGCTCCGTGCCGTGCTTCTCGATGGCCGCGCGATGGTCGGCTGTGAAGCCGTTCACCCCGTAGCTGGCCGTCACGTTGCGGTAGCCCGCAACCCAAAACGTCAAGGCGTCGATCAGCGCCTCGCACAGGATGATTTCCTTCGATGCGATGAGGGCTTCTTCGTTCCACACGCCGCGATGTTCGCCTTTCAGGTACAGGTGCAGCGGCGTTCCCTCGCGCAGCTTCGCCGTGATCTTCCGCCCATACATCTCCGCCACTTCACCGGCTGGCGTAATCACCGGGATAACCAGCGAACCATTGAACTGCTCGTGTCCGCTCTTCCGCAGGATGCCCAACTCCTGCAACCGCCCCCGCACCTCCGCGCCGGCGACACGGTTCTTTTCCTCAAGGCCATAACCCAGCGTCCGGTTGGCGAAGCCAAGCCGGAAGCGGTCGATGATCTCCGAAGACTGGAGGCCGCGCGAGGCAAGATACTTCAACGCCTCCGGCGACTGTTTCAACGTCCGGCTGTAGTAGCCCACGACCTGCACGAGCAACGCCCGGTCGTCCGCCTCCCGCGCAATCGGCGCGGGCAGCTTCGGGACGGTGCTCCTTTTCACCGGCTGCACCGGAGCGGCGGCTAAGGGAAGATAGTCCGCTCGCAGCAACTCGACCGCGTGGCGGAAGCTGATGCCGTTGGCCTTCATTACCCAGTCGATGGCCGTCCCGCCCATGTTGCAGGCTCCAAGGCAGTGCCAGAGGTTTTTCGACGGAGTGATGACAAGCGATGGCGTACGGTCGTCGTGGAAGGGGCACTTGCCGATCAGGTCCGCGCCGTGCCGGTGCAACTTGATGCCCCGCGCCTCGGCCAACCGCTGCACCGACACCTCCCGTTTCAGCCGCTCGACCTCGTGCTCCGGGATTCTTGCCATTTTTCCGCCCTCCGTCGAAAACCTGTCAAGCAGTTTTTTCAGGTTTTTGCGTTTTTCATACCGTTCGCAAGTATACACGCATTGCGTGTATACTTGCAGCGGGATCAGGGAGAGCAAAAAAATGGACCTTACAATTACCCCTGTCATGCCAGCCAAGAAGCCTTCGCAAAACGCTTTCGGCCAGCGCCTCGTTGCCCTCCGGCAAGCGCGCGGCCTCACTCAGGTCCAGCTTGCCAAGGCTACGGGCATGACTCAGAGGGCCATCTCTTACTACGAGATCGAGGCCGAGTTCCCGCCCGCTCCGGCGCTCATCACGCTTGCCCAGGCTCTTGAAGTCACAACAGACGAACTGCTCGGCGTACAGCCCGCGACACCCACAGAGCGCGCGCCAGCCGATAAGCAGCGGCTTTGGAAGAGATTTCAGAAGATGGAAGTGCTGCCAACGAAGGACCAGAGAGCCGTGATTCGGCTGATTAACTCACTGGCTGGCAGTGTTCACGCTGACGCCAGTTAGTGCGCTTTCTCATGTTTGGAACATGAGAAAAATACATTTTTCTCATAGCTGAAAAACATCCGCAGCGGAGGCATCAGTCAAGGCCGCGCGTTCTTTGCGCGCCGCGCAAGCGGGCGGAGCGAAGCGGAGAGCCTTTACGGATGCCGGAGCGGAGGATATAGCCGCGTCAGCGGCTAAAGACTGTATCCCTGATCGAACTCATGCGCGTGAGCGGGCACCGGCTCGATCTGCCGCACCGTGTCCGGCTGGGTAGGTGTCTGCTGCTGCATCCCCTCTGGCTGGATGGCCGACGTATGCGATATATCCTGGCTCAACGCATGGCCCAGCGTCCCGGCATCGTTGGTGTACATCTGCACATCGAACTGCGCCCGCGACACGGAGACATAAGCCATGCGGCTATTGAGAAGCTCGCCGTGCGCCTGTTCCGAGTCCACATGGACGAGCACACGGTCGGCGGTCTGGCCCTGGCTGCTGTGACTCGTCACCGCATAGCCGTAATCGAGATGCGGATGCTGCCGCGCGTTGAACTCGACCTCGCGGCCTGAGTCCATCTTCAGTTTCAGATTGCCGTCGCTGTCGATCTTCTCGACCGTGCCCAGCTCGCGGCTGGCGAGTTTCTGCGCATGATAAGGGGCCGTCAGTTGTACGCGGTCACCTTCCGAGAAGCGATGCTCCGCTTCCCGGTAGACCGTCACGCCCTGCTGCCGCCGTGGATCGTAGCTCACTTGATCGCCGCTCTTGCGCTCCACCGTGACCGTGTTCGCGGCGCTGTCCACGCGCGCAACGCGCGCGTACTCTCCGGCCTCGAAGCCGTGCGCCTTGCTGCTCTTCGCATAGCGCACGATGTCGCCCGGTTCGTAGTTCTGCGCCCATTGCCTATCTGCGCCGGTCAACTCCTGCCGTGCATTCAACACCCGCACCGGATGCTCTTCGCCCTTGACCTGGCCCGCGCCCTGCATCGCTCGATGGATGTGCTGGTTGATCTCGCGGCGGGATTCATTGTCGGGCGAGACGACAAGCGTATTCTCCGGCTGGCGCACATACTCGCGAGCTATCTCGCGGATGCGTTCGCTGCGGTCCACGATCTCATGCACCCGGCCCTGGCTGTCGAGATTGGCGATTGCTTCTTTGACTTCGCCCCGCGCAAGTTGCTCCACGGCTTCTTTCAACGCCGGGTCTTTCTGCCGGATGATCTCATCAAGCCGCGCCGTGCGCATCCCGGCCTCTTGCAACTGCGCATAAGGTCGGCCAGCTTCGACCGCCTCATGCTGCCGCACGTCGCCAACGAATAACACACGATCATTTTCTTTTAGCCGCTCTACGAACGTGTGCATTTGCTTGGTGCTGGCCATGCTCGATTCATCGACCACATAGAGCCGCTTCTGTCCATCGTCCGCGCAGTCGCCGCGCGTCAAGTGACGTTGCAAGGTCTCCGTCTCCATGCCCGACTCGCCCAGCTTTTTCGCCGCGCCGGACGTGGGCGCAAGCCCCTTGACCTCATAGCCCGCACTGACTGCGGCCTCCCGGATGGCGGCTAAAGAAGTAGTCTTCCCGCCTCCGGCCACGCCCTCAAGAGCCATCATCCGGTCACGGTTTTCGAGCACGTCTTCGACCGCCCGCCGCTGGCTCACGCTCAGATGCGGATGGTTCGCCGCAACCTGCTGCCGGACCTGGCCATCGGCCAACACTTCGCGGTTGCCCTGGCCCGCGCGCATCCGCTCGATGATCTCGCGCTCGTAACCCTGCATCTCGCCGGTTGTGAAGGCACGGCCCGCCAGACCTGGCCTGCGCTCGACCTCGATCAACTCATGCGCGGCGACGCGCCGCTCGAACTCCGCCCGCACCTCCGGCAACCTGGTTGCGCCCATGCCGTGCTTCAACGCATCGCCCATCAGCGTCCGTTCATCGACGATGGCCGCGCGCTCTGTGCCGCGCTCCCGCGCATAACTCACGGCAGTTTGGGCGACACGCTGCGACTCTTCCGGCTGCAACTCCACACCGCGCCGTTGCGCTGCTTGTTCGATCACTCGTTGCGGTTGATGCCCGTACTCTGCGGCCATTGCGCGATGCTGCGCCTGTACCTGCTCCGGCGTTAAATCGAGTTTCGCCTCGCGCGTCTTGTGCGCCGCGATCTGCGCCGCCTCTGGCCCCGTGCGGCCCTGCTCCGCAAGTTCTTCCATGATTTGCTGACGCCGCGGGCTCGATGCCTCCAGGTATTCGCGCGTGTAACCCTTGATCTCCGGATGGCCATGTTCGCCGCGCTCGATCTCGTAACCCAACTGTTGCAACCGCGCCGCCAACTCCGAGCGGTAAACCGCCGTCGCGTACTGCTGCGTCTTGTAAATCTCCTGCGGCTGCAACGCCCGCGTGGTTCCGTCGGCGGTCTCGGCGATATTGAAAATCACCGTGTGCGTGTGCAACTGCGGCGCGGCGTAGCCCTCCACCGGACGGCTGCTGTCGTGCTCGAACTTCGCCACGACCCACGCGCCCGTCGTCTCTGCCGGTGCGTTGCCGCCGATGCGCGCCTGCGCGTACTTCTCCATCTCATTGAGCGCAACGCGAACGCTCTCCCGGTGGGCTTCTTTCACGCGGTCGTCGCCGCCAACCAACGCGGTCAACGATACCGACTTCGGCGCGGAGAACGTCGCATCCCAGCCCGCCCGGTGCTCCATCGTGCGCACCGTCTGGCCCTGCTCGTTCACATATTCCCGCGCTGTCTGATGCCGTACAAGCTGCTCGCCGGTTGCCGGATGCTGGCCCTCACTCAACCGCGCGAACTGCTCCTCGCCCACTTCGCCATGCAGTCCGTAATGCTGGGCAAGCTGGCCCTGCCACTCGCCGCGCACACGCTCACCCTCGGTGTAGTAGTTGTCACGCGCGTTGGCGAACTCTTCTTTGTGGTACTCCCGCGCCTGGCTCGCGCTGATCGGTTTCGACATCGTAATCATGGTTGTTTACTCGAATCGGGGACGTGGTTTCTTCGCCGCAGCGGGACGCGCCTCTGGCGGTTTTGCTGCTACTACCGGCGGCGGATTCGGAGACGATTGCGACCGCGCAACCGGCGGTTTTACAGTGGGCGCAGCGGCCTTTGCCGGAGCCGCCGCGCGCCGCCTGCGCTCGATAAAATCCGTCAGCTTTTGCAACTGCTCTTCGTAGGAAAACTTCGGCCAACGATCCTTCGGAACGGCCAACGGCAACAGCACCGCCAGCACCAACAACGCACAGTAAAACGGTCTCCGGGCCGACTCGTAAAGATCGTCGTGGAAGATCCACTGGCGCAAAAAACCATGCAGCTTGCGGTCGTTGTGCTCACTCGTCCGCCACTCCAGCCGCACATACGCGCGGCTGCCCGCCGCCGTCAGCCGGTACGTCGGCTCGCCATCCGGCCCCGTCACCGCCTCGATCTCATCGCCATCGACGGGCACCAAAATCTTCTTCGCCGTCACGCCTTCAAGCAGCTTGTAACTCGTCCAGGAGTTCTCCGAGAGCGTTCCCCACACACCGCTCTCCAGATAAACCCACACGTCAAGACGCTCCGCCGCGTTCCAGTCATTCCGGCAGCTCTGAACATACAGCGCGCAGAAGAGCACGCCCGCCGCGATCAGCGTCCAGCGCGTCCACTTCCAGTACCGGCGCGGCGCGAAATAGTCCCTCATCGCCCCGCCTCGCGCGCTTTTTTCTCCGCCGCCAACCGCTCCCGCGCGCGCTCCATCTTGGTCGCATCCACCCGCCCCTTCTCCTCTAGAACCTCGTCCTCGCTCGGAAGATCATGATCGGGAAGCGGGCGAAGATTCAAGAACAACGTCCGCAACGCAAGAACCTCCGCCAGCAACACTTCGCCCACAAGCTCGCCCGCTGCCCCACCGCCTGGACGGCCAGTCCCGCCGCCCGCGCTCGGCTCAATCAACTGCGCCCGCATCCACTCCGAGAGCGTCAGATTCTCCGCCCGCGCCCGCGCCTCAAGCGCCGCATACTCCGCGTCGCTGACTTTGGTTCCTACAGATTTTGTCCGCAGAGAAGCCTTCACCATGCCTCACTCCTTCGCCTTGTAGTTGTTCATCCCCGCAACCATCCGCGTGATGTACTCCCGCACCGCAGCCGATCGGCGCAAGCGCGGGCGCTCGTTGGACGCTGGCGGCGGCGCTTTTGTTGGCTCCGGTTTGCTGGCCGGGAACTGCTTCCACTGGTCCATGGATTCCTCCGCATTCGTGGCCGCGCACAACGGTTTTCAGCTAAGGGATGGAAAATCATCAAGTTACCCAACAGCAACCGGCGCGTGTTTATAGAATAGACCGGATCACGCCATTTTTACTTTTAGTCGCTTGTTTTCTTATGGTTCGCGCTCAGTAACCTGTAAACGCCTTATTTTTAGAGGATTATTCTTTTAGCTGCTTGATTCCATGATGGTTCCCGCACAGTAACCGAAGGTTACTGTGCAGCATCCATTCTGGGGTGGCGTGTCCCCCCTACTGCCCATGCGCAGCATGGCGGGCTTCACGATGCTGGACGGGGAACGGAAAGACGGATGAGGTTCATGGTTCCCAGGTCTCAAAATCGAGTTCTGGGCCACCCATTCATCTTTAGCTAGTCAGACCTGGGCCACCCGCCCAGTTGCGTCAGCCTCTTGAGAAGCTGGGGAGCGTGGTGTCTGATACTGATTCGTGCAGCTCTGTCTCTATCGGTTTCGCCCTCAGAAATATTCTGGAGTTCCTCTGCTAGTTGTACGAGGCGCTCTAAATCAGCTTTCGGCAGGAACTCCAAATCTTCTGCAAGATGGTAAGGCAGGTATTCAGCAACAAGTGACAGTGCGGCATCAAGTTCACTCATTGTAAGTGGACGCGGACGATTCGTCAGGACTGCTGCGACGGTCTTTGTGGCCAGTCCCGATCCTGTGAAGGAAATTGCGGCAATTAAGGCCTCGTCTGGATTGCGAGAAACCTCTGCACACAGCGTCGCCATAATTTCCTCAGCTGTCTCCGGCGACAGCCGGAGTTCAGCGAGTTCCGGGGGCAGAATCTGGCGATAGTGATCGTCGCCACTGTCCAAAGGGGACGCTTTCTCCAGCAGCATTGCCAGATGCAATGGCAGCTGTCCCCGCTCGCCAGCAAGCAGTCGCTTCAGAAGATCAGTTGCGATATCTCTTTCAGAATTCATTGGCGTAAGTTGGTTCCATTCAAATTGTCGAGATCAACACGCCAGCCACTCTTTCCGACGTCTGCCGAGCAAAGGCTCCTTGTCGGAATGCCGTAGCCGGACGGAGCAAACTTCCCTGCACATTGGCTAACGCTGATGATTGCTGCCCTGAGATCCTTCTGGTTGGAGTTGAAAGGAAAGCCCGCCGCTCCACTCTGGGCTGCGTTCCATAGCGAGTTCAGTGCAGCGTAAACCTGAGTGGTGGTCACCCCTGGCGGATCGTTATTAACCATGACTTGCGTAGCGGGAGACGTTGTTGTGAGGCCTTTTTGGAGTTGGACGCGCATACGCCCTTTCCCCTTTGCATTGCAAGCATCCGGGTCCGTCGTAATATCAAAATCGAAAGCTACTTTTAAGGCAATTACTTTGTAATCGATATTGAGCTGGCAACCGAGCTTCTTTAATGCTGGCTGTGCGGCAATATCGATAAGGCCAACGATCATAGCGTACTCGAGCCCGGCTGCACTGGGTTTTGGCTGAGGCGAAGGAAACGGAATGGGAGCAGCAGCATTGCCCGTAGGATCATCCAAATTCATCGGATCGCCGTTGGCATATACATACTTATGCAGCGACGCCGGACTGTCCGGCTGACCGTTCACTGGGTCTTCACTCAGGAACCTACCCGTCGCGGGATTGTAGTATCTGGCGCTGTAAGTTTTTCTGACGCCGTTCTCAACCACCACAACTTGCAACCCTAGTGTCACTGTGAAGTTGCAGACGTTCGGCGCTGGTTTCCATGTTGTTTTCTTGGTCGCGAACCCCAGATGCGGTTTTTCGCTTAGCTGCGGCATTGCGGCTAGTGGCGGTTGCGACAACGCGGGGTTGGAGGCAAGTTGCATCTGCATCCGATTGTACGACTTGAGGGGCCGCATTGGGCAGCGGATTGTGCGCAGCAGTGCGCACAGATTGCGCAACGGAAGAGCAGCGACTTGTGCGCGGCATTGCGAACGGATTGCACGTCGGAAGTGCTGCGGGTTGTGCGCGACACTGCACGCAAACTGCGCAACAGAAGAGTTGCATCGCGCGCTCGACACTGCACACTGACTGCGCGACGGAAGAGTTGCGGACCGTGCGCGGCATTGCGCACTGTTTGTGCGCGGCAGTGCGCACAGTTTGTACGCGGCTTGTGCGCGGCATTGCGCGACAGAAGAGCGCAGCTTGCACGCGTGTGCGGATTTCCTTGCGGCGCGGATCGGCGGGGATTCTGTAATGCATCGGGGGCCGGTTCCGGGACGGAAGCGGCCCCTTCTTTAGCAGCTAAAAGCAGCTACTAAAAGAAGAACATTATTCGTGTTCTTCTTCGTCTGATTCGGCGTCAAGAGCGGCGAACAGTTGCTCGGCAGTTGAGGCCGGAACTCCGGGCCACATCTGGCCGGGAACATTCTGAGCAAGCACGGCGCTTTCGACGGCGTCCTCCGGTGCTTCCGAGTTGCGCTTGAGTTGCGCCGCCGGATGAGTTGCCGAGTGGATTTGCTTGAGCATTCGTATCGAGACGTGCGTGTAAATCTGCGTCGTGTCGAGCCGCGCATGACCGAGCATTTGTTGTATGAAGCGGATGTCCGCGCCGCCTTCCAGCATCAGCGTGGCCATCGTGTGGCGGAAGAGATGGCAAGCGCCATGCTTGCCGATTCCGGCCGCTTCCACGTAATCGCGGACCAGGCCGCTGAGACGGTTGGGGCCGAACGGCTCGCCCTGCACAGTGAGGAAAAGAGTCCCGTCGTCCGGCTCGCCTACAAGCCGGGGCCGCGCCTGGTCGAGATACTTGTCGAGCCACGCGACGGCGCGTTCGCCGATGGGGATTACGCGGTCCTTCTTGCCCTTGCCCTCGCGGATGGTCACGATGCCCGCCGCGCGGTCCACATCGTAGAGTTTGAGGCGCAACAGTTCTGTACGCCGCATTCCGGTTGAGTAAAACACCTCCAGCATGGCGCGGTCACGGATGCCAACCGGGTCGGCTATGTTGGGCTGATGCAAGATCAACTCGGCCTCGGATGCGGTCAACACGCGCGGCAACGGCTTCGGCAACCGGGGCAGTTCGATCTCCGATGCCGGGTTGTGCAGCAAGTAATTCTGCCGCGTCATCCAACGGAACCACATCCGCAAGGGCGACAGCCGCGAGTGCTGGCTGGCGAAGCTCAACGGCTGACCGTCCTTCTTGCGGTAGTGGAAGAGATACCGCTGATAGCGTTCCAACACGGGCCGCGTGACCTCGACCGGCTCGGTTAACCCGCGTTCCTGCGCCCAACGCTCAAAGAGGCTCAGATGCTCGCGGCGCACATGGCGCGTGTCGTCGGTGAAGCCCTTCACGGCAAGGGACTCGATGTACTCTTCGAGCATGGCCTGTAACGGTGTGCTCGGCGCTGTGCGCTGCTTGCGCGGTTTGACTACAAGGGCCATCTTCCTACCTCCTTACCACCCCACGGACGAAGACCTGTCCGTGGGGACCCCGGTTTATTATGGTTACGACGAAGCGCCTGTTTTTGCTGCACCCCGTATATGCGTTTTCTCGCGTCCGTTCACGGTTTCCTCTATAACCCGCATGGACATTGGCGGCAAGTGGGTTTCAGGCACCCCGACACCCCGCCGACTTGGGGCCGACTTGGCCCCGACTTGACCCCGACAACAGGCCTTCCTGCCCCGACTTCTTTTCGTCGTACTCACTTTTTCGGCTTGTCGATCCCCAGCTTTTCGATCTCGATCAGGCCGGGAAGAGTGGGCTTGCCGCTGTCGGCCAGACGCGCGAAGACAAGCTCGTAAACGAAGCTCTGGCCGCGCCCGCCGCGATGCGCCAACAGGTACTCCATCTCTTCCAGCCGATGCAGATGGATTTTCAACTGCGTATCGCCCCAGCCGGTCGCTTCGCGCACGTCGCGGCGCGAGAAGCGGTAATCGGATCGCGCCATCTTCTGCCGCTCGCACTCGGCTGTAACCATCGTGTCCACGGCCAACAGCAAGCGCCTGGTCTGCGGCGGAAGCTCGTCGAGCGAACGGCCCAGCACTTCATGCGCGAGCCGGTTGGCAACCGCGATGTCGGCCAGCGCAACCTCGATGTACTCGACCGTGCGCCCGTGATGCTGGACCGTCTTTCGTGGCCGCTGATGCTGATGCAACAGCGCGATGCTGCGGATGAGCGTCAGATACTTCATGTGGTCGCGCCGGGTGCGTGTCTGGCTGTCGTGGAAGGTCAACTCCCGTGCGTATGGATTCGCAACGAAGACGGGCTTCAAGAGCCGTTGCGCGTTGCGATGCACGGCAAGGATAGTGCTGCGGTCCCGCCGCTGGAGCAGCCCTTCAAGCGTCTGCGCCTCGCGCTGCACACGATGGATGGCTTGCGTTTGCGCCCGGTCTTCGTTGACGGAGAGAACAAGACAGCGGTTCAGCATTTCCTCGTCAAGATCGATGGCCGTCGTCGTCAAGAAGATCATCACCGGACCCTCGACGCGGTACTGATGCGTGAGCAAGCGGCCCGTCGCCGGGTCTTTACCGGTGCTGGCGATAGTCAACACGCCTTCGGACTGCAACAGTTTCAGCGCGTAGGATGCCGAGTGCGCTCCCTCTTCCTCCACGATGGCAAGCACCTTGTGCTTCAAGTCCTGCTCGCCCATATAGAAGAGTGACTGCCCGGTCATCGCGGAGTATTGAACGCGCTGCTCTTCGGGCAGGAACGCGAGTACGGCTTCCATCAGCGAACTTTTG
>Ga0302197_10003090_pt1 | contig 15239 bp, 9 predicted proteins | sample II_Bog_N2_1_FD_193526 | JGI IMG/M metagenome (GOLD analysis project Ga0302197, IMG submission 193526) | Peat permafrost microbial communities from Stordalen Mire near Abisko, Sweden - II_Bog_N2_1 | ecosystem: Environmental > Terrestrial > Soil > Wetlands > Peat | place: Sweden: Abisko, Stordalen...
TTCCAAAAATAGCCCTCGCCACTTCGCCCTCTGCTCCGTGCGGCTTTGCCTCATTACACCAATGTGCCCCACAAACCACCGCAAAACAAGATGAGGTCTACAGAGCGCTCACGCACGACGAAAAACAAAGATGGGCGCGAAGTTACCATGACCACAGCGGTCCACGCACTCCTGGCGCAGTGCGTAGAGGGAAAATCAGCAGACGATGCTGTCTTCACGCGGTCGGATGGAGTACCTGTTAAGGATTTTCGCGATACCTGGGCAAAGGCCACAGAAGCCGCAGGCGTTCCCGGTTTGCTCTTCCACGATCTGCGTCGCACCGCCGCGCGCAACCTGCGCCGGGCCGGGATCGCCGAAGGCGTGATCATGAAGATAGGGGGTTGGCGCACACGCAGCGTCTTTGAACGTTATGCAATTGTCTCGCAGACAGACATTGCGGATGCGTTGAGAAAGCTGGAAGCGAGCTAAGAAGGGATCTGCAATTCCAAAGAAACGGCAGGAATCCTTTATTTATTTCCGAAAAGGTGAAAGGACTGAACCCAACGCTAGTTATTCTGGAGTTGAACCTTGGATTCCACTTCGACGGGCTCGCCAAGGACCAGATAGGGTTGGAAGATCCATTTTCGCACCGTGTCTTCAGCAGCGTTGTAAGCTTTAGATGGTCCGGTAACAGCCTGTGCGCTGACGACATGGCCATCTGTCCCAATTACGATTTGAACTTCCACCTTAAAGTGCTCTTGCCTGAGTGCCTGCGGCCATTCAGGAAATGGTTGCTTAATAGGCTTCACGGCAACCCCGTTCACCCTTTTGCCACTAAGGTTAACCGCATCAGCCGATGGCATGAAGTCGTTCTCATCGATTTGTTCGATTGGCTCGATGGTTTTCACGCGAAGCTTGAGAAATGGTTTGCCACCGTCCGTTACCTCAACGTTCTGTCCAATATTCCGACCCTGAAACGAGATGATGTCGTTATAAGCCGTCTGAAACCATCCAAACCCTCGGACGTAACGTAGAGTGGTGCTTCCGCCCTCAAAGCAATATTGAGCTGGAATGCTAATTCCGCCCGCTCCATTCTTCATCACGAAGCAGTTGAGGGTGTACTTTCCGAACTGGCGCTCGACGCTGCTTGCCTGTACCCCCTGAAGCGAGGAAGCGTATGAAAATGGATCGACGACTTCGCTACGAACCTGGGCCTCGGCCCGGTTTGGCCATCTTTGGTCACCGATACGAAATAAGCCGTGTTCAGTGGCATAGTCAGTCTGGTTCAGGTTGTCACTCTTGTAGATTCGTTTGAATTTCCTTGGCCCTGCCCAGAATTCTTCAAGGACTCCGCTATTGAAGTTGTCGCCGTCCCCATCAAACTGATCATAAGCAATGACAATGTGCCACGAATGTGCATCCACTGCAGAAAGGCCGTTTGCGGTCGACTCCTGCTTTATCCAGGCAACAAGATTACTTGGGTCTACCGGCGCAATCGGACTGGTCGCTTGAAAGGAGATTGACGTTGTCCACGATGTGTCGGGAGGCACGACGATCACACGATCCACCGTGGACGCAGGAGCGCCAACAACAATCCGAAGTTCTTTCGTGTGATCAGGCGGCGTCTGAACATCTTGGGCTTGAAGTCCACAACCAAACCAACAAATAAGCAGTGCCGTTGACAATACCTCAGCATACGTTCGCATGAATTCCCCAGTGTAAAGAATGAGTTTGTCGCGAAAGAGGATTGTATTGGCTTGCGGTAAAGAGCCGCAATTCTGGAGCCCCCGCAATCAGCCGATGCAAAGCGCAGAGGCTAAATCTCGTCGGACGGTCCCCGGCTGGCGTACTGCCGTTGCGAAACTACTCACGCATGCCGAACTGTGGTTTCAAATGATGGCCCTTTTGTGTCCGGCAAGAGAATCCAAGTTTGGTCATAGTTTGGGCATAGAAAGAGGCATCCGAAGATGCGTATAATTTGTAACTTGCTCATTTTCTTGGTGCCGGGAGGGGGGGTCGAACCCCCACGACCTTGCGATCGGCGGATTTTGAGTCCGCTGCGTCTGCCAGTTCCGCCATCCCGGCTCCGGGTGGGAATCCGCTCTCAAAGTATCGCACAGCTCTTCGATGTCGCGCTATGGGCTAGTCGTTCCACCATCGCGCGGTTATAGACCTATTTCGCTGGCTGCGGCGCGCAAGATGTGCCCAACGGAGTACCGACCTTGGCTTTCCACAACCATCCTCCGGCCCGCGAAGTGTGAATGCCGTGCGACAATGAAGGCAACCGTGATGAATTTCGCTACCTCTGGACAGGTTGTTCCCGAGCCGGTTGCGGTAACCCCGCAGTTGCTCGCCACGCACAGCATCACCGCAGATGAGTACAGCCGAATCCTCGCAGCTCTGGGGCGCGTTCCTTCGCTCACCGAACTCGGCATCTACAGCGTAATGTGGAGCGAACACTGCTCTTACAAGTCAAGCCGCGTGCATCTTAAGCGGCTCCCAACCAAGAGTGACCGCGTTGTACAGGGTCCGGGCGAGAATGCCGGCATTATCGACGTGGGCGACGGTTGGGCTTGCGCTTTCAAGATTGAATCTCACAACCACCCCAGCTATATCGAGCCTTTTCAGGGCGCGGCTACCGGCGTCGGCGGGATATTGCGCGATATTTTCACCATGGGCGCGCGTCCGCTTGCCGTGATGGATTCCCTTCGATTTGGCGCTATAGCCGAAGAGACTGGTCAAAGCGCGGAAGACAGGAAGCTGGCTCAAAAGAACCACTCGATTGTCGAAGGAGTGGTGAGCGGCATTGCCGGGTACGGCAACTGCTTCGGTGTGCCTAACCTTGGCGGCGAGACAAAATTCGAAGCCTGTTACAGCGGCAATCCGCTGGTGAACGCTTTCGCTCTCGGCTTGGTTCGCATCGACGAAATTTTCTACGGCAAGGCCTCCGGAACGGGCAATCCGGTGATCTACGTTGGCGCAAAAACCGGCCGCGACGGCATCCACGGAGCAACCATGGCCAGCGAAGAGTTCCACGAGGGCACCGAGGCCAAACGCCCTAACGTTCAGGTGGGCGACCCCTTCATGGAAAAGTTGCTGCTCGAAGCCTGCCTTGAGGCCATGCAGACCGGCGCAATTGTTGGCATCCAGGACATGGGCGCAGCCGGGCTGACCTGTTCCACCTGCGAGATGGGGGCGCGCGGCGGTGTCGGCCTGGATGTTGAGCTCGATCTGGTTCCGCAGCGCGAGACCGGCATGACGGCTTACGAAATCATGCTCTCCGAGAGCCAGGAACGCATGTTGCTGGTGGCGAGCCTGGGGCGCGAAGGCGAGGTTCTGAACGTCTTTTCCAAGTGGGGCCTTGATGCCGTCATCGTGGGAACCGTGGAGGCGGAGCCGCGACTGCGCATCCGCCACCACGGCGAACTTGTTGCCGACATTCCAAACAAATCCCTCACCGACGACGCTCCGCTCTACCATCGGCCGGTCGGCACCTGGAAAGCTCCCGTGCCGTTCGATCCTCCCGCAGACGCTCTGGCCGAGTTATCCAAGGATCGTGACTATACCGAAGACCTGAAGAAACTGCTTGCCAGCTCCAACGTCTGTTCCAAGCGCTGGGTCCATGAGCAATACGACACAATGGTCCAGACGAACACCGTCATCGGCCCGGGCGGCGAGGCGGGGGTGATGCGGATCAAGGGGACAGGGATCGGGGATCAGGGATCAGGGATCAAAGAACGCGGGCTTGCGATGGCCCTCGACGGCAACAGTCGCTGGGCCTACCTCGATCCCAAGCTGGGCGCAATGCACGCCGTGGCCGAAGCCGCCCGCAAGGTGGCCTGTACCGGCGCAACTCCCGTTGCCGCCACCAACTGCCTGAACTTCGGCAACCCCGAGAAGCCGGAGATCATGGCCCAGCTTTCAGCGGCCATCGACGGCATAGCCGAAGCCTGCATCGCACTGGGCACACCCATCACCGGCGGTAACGTATCGCTCTATAACGAAACTCGCGGCGAAGGCATCTATCCTACCCCTGTACTGGGAATTGTCGGCATCCTTGAAGATGTAACGAATGCTGTGCCGGCAGATTTTCAGCAGGAAAGCGATGCCATCGTTCTGCTATGGCCCATCCCCAGGGGCAAGGAACCTGATCCCAGCCTCACAGTGCCCTTCCAACCCGAGCCCATGCGATATTACCCGGTTGAAGCGACGCACGATCCGGTAGCGTTGGAGGATGCGGAGGATCCTGAAGCCTCGGCAACCGCCAAGTTGGCAGCCTTCGGTTCCTCTGAATATGCACATGCGGTCCTTGGCGGTCTTTGGGGCCAGCCACCGCCGCTCGATCTCGATGCGGAAGCCGATCTGCACACTCTTCTGGCTGTGCTGGCCGCGCGCAAGCTGCTTCACTCAGCCCGCGATATCTCAGACGGGGGCATCGCTGTTGCCGTTGCCCAGGCAGCATTCACAAACAACATAGGCGCAAGTGTCGAACAGGATCAGTCGCTGATGGCCCATCCTTTGTTCGGCATCTTTGCCGAACCAGCCTCGACCATGCTGGTGACCGCCGAACACAGCCAAGTGGCGAAAATCGAAGCCTTGGCGGCGGAATACAGCTTCTTTGCCGCCCGCATCGGCACCACAGGCGGTCAGCGCATCGAGATCAGTGTTGACCGCGAGCCGTTCATTTCCGCGTCGCTCGCCAGCCTGCGCAGACCCTGGGCTGAATCCCTTGAGGCAACCCTGCGCGGTGAGGTGACCGCATGATCCGTTGCCTCTTCCAGGGACTGGAAAGTGAGATCGACGCCTCGGACACACTGTTCGCAGAGTCACAGAGTACAAGCGGCGAGACCGCGTCCCGCCGTGCGCGCAGCACCGACAAGCTCCGCGAAGAATGCGGCGTAGTCGCCATACATGGCAATCCGGACGCCGCCCGCCAGGCGTATCTCGGCCTTTACGCTCTCCAGCATCGTGGCCAGGAATCCGCCGGCATTGCCACTGCTGACGGACTGCACCTTGCAAACATCAAGGGCATGGGCTTGGTGTCAGAGATTTTTACCGACGATGTGCTGCAAAAGCTTCCCGGCTCCATGGCCATCGGCCACACCCGGTACTCCACCACCGGCGATTCGGCCCTGCTCAACGCCCAGCCCATCCGCGTCGACTCCACCAAGGGCCTGATCGCCATTGCCCACAATGGCAACCTCGTTAATCTGGGTAACGCGCGCAGGAGTCTGGAGCGTGCCGGCGCGTACTTTCAAACGACGAGCGATTCCGAGATTATCGTCCAGCTTATCGCGCACTCCCGCGCCAGTTCGCTGGTCGACGCCATAGCTGACTCGCTCGCGCAGGTCGAGGGTGCTTTCTCCATCGTCATGATGACCCGCGATCGCATCTTCGCCGCGCGCGATCCACGCGGATTCCGCCCGCTCTCGATGGGCCGCATCCGTAACCCCGACGGGCCCGATACCGTAGTCTTTGCGTCGGAAACCTGCGCCTTCGACCTGCTCCGCGCCGAGTTTGTGCGCGACGTGCTCCCCGGTGAATTGGTGATGGTAACGGAAGACGGCGTAACCAGCCGCCAATATGCAACCGGCTTTCCGCAATCGAGCTGCATCTTCGAGCACGTTTACTTTGCCCGTCCCGACAGCCGAATCTTTGGCCGCTGGGTGCAGGAGAGCCGCGACCAGATGGGCCGCCAGTTGGCTCGCGAATCCGCAGTTCCAGCCGACGTGATCGTCCCGGTGCCAGACTCCGGAGTAACGGCAGCGTTGGGTTACGCTGAGCATGCTGGCATCCCGTTTCGCATGGGCCTCATCCGCAATCATTATGTGGGCCGAACCTTCATTGAGCCAGAGCAGCGTGTTCGCGACTTCGGCGTCCGCCTCAAGCTCAATCCCGTTCGCAACCTGCTTGAAGGCAAGCGAGTCATCCTGATCGACGACTCCATCATCCGAGGAACTACAAGCAGGAAGATTGTGCGCATGGTTCGCGGAGCGGGAGCAAAAGAAGTTCATCTCCGTATAAGTTGTCCACCGACAATTTCGCCTTGTTTTTATGGAGTGGATACTCCAAGCAAGCGGGACCTGATAGCAGCCAATAAGTCCGTTGAAGAAATCCGCCGCTTCATCGAGGCCGACTCGCTGGCTTACTTATCCCTGGAAGGGCTGTTGAGGAGTTGCGACGGCCAGGAGCATAACGGATACTGCACGGCCTGCTACACCGGCAACTACCCCACACAATGGGTTGATGTGGAGGATATTTTGCCTGCGGCGGTCAGTATCTAACAGAGCTATCCGGCCGCCCTGATTGAGAACCAGAATCAATGCTGGCCCTTTCGCGAAGGGATGCTATTAGGTTGCCCATGCCCCATCTACGAGCCCTCTTTGCTGCCGCTGTTTTTCTGGCAGCGTTCCTTCTTTTCTTAGCCGAGCCCATCGCGGCCAAGCAACTGTTGCCGACGCTTGGCGGTTCCGCAGCTGTCTGGATCACCTGTCTCGTCTTCTTCCAGACTGGTCTCCTGGTCGCCTATCTTTATGCGCATTGGCTCGCGCATCGTTCGCATTGGATTTCGCATTTCGCCCTGCTCCTGCTTGCCACGGTGTCCGCAGTCATCTGGTCCAGCCGGACCGTCGGCCTAAGCTCAGCTCATCCCATTGCCTCGATCTTTCTCACGCTCGGAATCTCGATCGGACTGCCCTTTCTGATGCTCGGCGCAACCAGCCCCTTGATGCAGGTATGGCTTGCACGCATTGAGACCCGGGACATTCCGTATCGCCTCTTCGCCCTTTCAAACCTTGGATCGCTGCTCGCATTGGCGATTTACCCAACCCTTATCGAACCGCACTTCACGTTGAGGGCACAGAGACTCGGGTGGTGTTTTGGCTTCGCTGCGTTCGCATTCGTCTCGGCGATCCTGGCTTGGCGAACCCGCTCGGCCGCAAATGCCCAAGCGCAGCAGAATGCAGAGGACGAGTCCGCTTTAACACCATCGCCGCTGAGTCACAAGTGTCTTTGGGTATTGTTACCCATGGGCGCAGCCATGCAACTCAGTGCAGTTACAAGTTATCTTACACAGAACATAGCGGCTATTCCAATGTTATGGATACTTCCGCTCGGCGTTTATCTCGTCACTTTGATTCTTGCCTTTCAGTTTCCCGGGCTCCTGCCTCGGGGCATTCTTGTGCGCTTTGTTGTTGTGATGCTGGCCGGCCTGGGTTACATGCTGTCGCAGGTCGACGTGTCGGTTCCGCTGCGAATTGGCCTCATCTTCTTTCTTGTGGAGGTCCTTTTCTCCTGCCTCTTTCTTCACACCGAGGCCTACACGCTGCGCCCAGAACGAAACTCCGAATCTACACTTTTCTATCTCCTCTTTGCCGGCGGTGGGGCTCTCGGCTCGTTCCTCATCGGAATTGCATCGCCGCTTGTTTTTTCCTTCAATTACGACCTGGCAATTACGTTCTTTCTTACCGCTCTGCTCGCACTCGCTGTAACCTGGCGCAGCGGTTGGGCGCAGCGCCTGCTGTGGACTACCGCGAGTATCCTGCTGCTGGTGTTGGTGATCATGCTGCGGGTGGCCTACCATCGGGATACGCTCTTCGCAATTCGCAACTTCTATGGCAGCCTTCGCGTGCGACAGACGCTTTCCGCCTATCCCGGCATTGCCATGCGCACTCTCTCGAACGGATCCATTCAGCATGGTAACCAGATATTTTCTCCGGAGTTACAAAGAACGCCCACCACTTATTACGCTGAGGACTCCGGCGTGGGACTCGCTTTGCGCTTTTGCTGCAAGGGACGCGCTCGGAACGTAGGCGTTGTTGGTCTAGGCGTGGGCACGATCGCGGCCTATGGCCATCCTGGCGATAAGATTCGCTTTTATGAGATCAATCCAGCCGTTTACCCTATCGCCCAACACTTTTTCACGTACATGCGCGACTCCGCCGCACAGGTGGATAGCGTGGAAGGAGATGCACGGGCTACCCTTGCCGGCGAACCTCCGATGGGATTCGACGTCCTGGTTATCGATGCGTTTTCAGGGGATGCCATTCCGCTTCATCTGCTTACCACGCAGGCCATTGCCCTCTACAAGCGCCATCTCGCCCCGGACGGCATTCTTGCTTTTCACATTTCCAATCAACATGTGGATCTTGAGCCCGAGATTACGCTGCAAGCCAGGGCCGCAGGCATGAATGTTCGCCGAGTATCGAGCTTCGCCAACGAGCAAACCGGCGAGTTCACGGCCACATGGATTCTGCTCACCTCGAGTTCCGAATTCTTTACACAGCCTGAAGTTGCCGCGCGTTTGAGACAACCAGCCGAGGATCCGAACGTACACCTATGGACCGACGACTACTCCAGCTTGTTGCCTCTGATTCGCTGGTAGGCGTTGGCTGTAACTCCAGCCTGCTGCCATTCTCGAAGCTTGCAAGGGGATTTCTTTCCTATCGCGCTTCGATAATCCTGAAGTTGCCGCTTGCATGCATCATGCTCATCAGGTAAAGCAATCCGTCGTAGTAGCGCTGTTCGCCGGATGGGACCGGCGTGTTCCAAAGCTCATCCACGAATTGTTTTTCAACAATCCCGTTCGTCGCCGCAAGGCTGCTCACCGCGGTTGTCGCCACCATGCCAACCGAATGCCTGGCCGAGAGCGGCTTGCCATCCAGCTTGTAGCGATCTACGAACTTATCGATACCCTGCCCGTAAAGAAATCTCTGAATCCGGTCGCTCAGCACTCTTTCCTGCTCGTCTTTCTTCCACCACGAGTAATCGACCGACCAGTTGCTGGCGCTGCGCCACGAATCGTAACTGAACGGCGTCGGCTTCCCGTCCCAGCCAACGACCGATGTCCCGTCAAAATGACTCCGGTCCGGAGTAAGTCCCGTCTCCGGCCCTGTAACTTTGGAGAATAGGTCCCGGCTAACATCCGCCGCCATGGCCCAGAACGCGCGATCTTCTACCGGACCCCAGCGTGCCCAGAGCTCATAGAACGCCGGCAAATGATAGCTCGCATCGGTCGTCCCCCCGTCAACGTTTGGCACAAACTTGATCATGAAGTGCTCTTCATCCACCATTGGCCCGATCGACTCGGGGCGCGGTGTACGATTGAACCGGAAGTTGGGGGGCCATAGCATACCCTTTGCCGCAGCCTCTCTCTCAGCGTCGTAGTTGTTGGGACTCGGCCATGGATGGTCGGGCTGGGTAAACGGGGCATCCTCGGGATGAATGCGGAATGGTCCCGTTCCGGTCAGCACAGGGTGGTGCCGCATGCCGCGCAGGATCTTGTCCGCCTCAGCCTGGTAGTTATAGATACCCTGCCCATTTCCCCAGCGATGCGCTGCAAAGTAGAGCGCCATGGTGAAGTACTCTTCCCCATCCGGCGCCGCCCCCGTCGAACGCGGCGAGCCGTCCGTGCCCATCGACCACGCAAAGTAACCCACGGAAGGATTCAGCTGGTCAGTTACAAGCATGTAAGTCTTAGCCCAGTTCCAAAGCGCGTCGAACTCCCGCTTTTTGTCTAACTGGACGGATATCATCATTCCATAACTCAATCCTTCTGTGCGGGCATCGTTGTTTGCCCAGTCGGTTACGTAGGCCAGCGTGCCGTTCTCATTGCTTCCCGTTTCAAAGTAGATCCGCTCTTCCTGCCCGTCTCCGTGAAAGAGTTGCAGGAAAGCCTTCTCGATCTTGGCCCGGCTTTCCGCAGCTGGATGTGCCTGCTCGCCAAACAGATCGCGATATCGGTGCGTCTTGTAAGCTCCTTCGCCATCGCCGGTCATGCGGGCAATCTCACCGAGCGGCGCGTCCACGTATATCGGCGGCATGACAAATGTGGGCTTGGCTGTACCGGCAGCCGGAGCTTGCACAGGCGCTGGGGCCGGAACTGCTTGAGCGCAGCAAGCGAGGCTTGCGGCCAACGACACAATTGCGCTGAATCCTTCCCACTTCGTCATGATCGCTCCACCAAAAGCTGCAACAGATAGTTGGTCTACTGGGCTGGATCGTCGGAAGTAAACGAAGAGCAGCAGGGCTTATCGGTCGCGTGGAAATTCATCAGTTCCGCACGGATGCCATCGGGATCGTAAAGATTGAACTGACCCTTGCCGTCTTTGCCGATCTTTGGTTGATCGTCATGCACGCCGGTCAGGCGGTTATCATCCTGAAGCACCTTGTACGCCTCGAATACGGAACCCTCGCCAATGGAAAAGTGGTCGAGGACGCCGAGATTGTGCTGCGAGATTGTGGGGGGGATGCCGGAACCGGATGGACCGCTGGTGAGCATATATTCGAGCCAGTCGTGGCTGTCAGGGGCCTGCTGGCTGACCCAGTCGACTTTGCCCTCGACCATGCCGCCAAACCAGTAGGGGCGGAAACCAAGAAGATCGCGGTAGAACGTGTCCTCGACGGCGCGGCTGTGGACCAGGAACCCGACATGGATGATGTGGTGGCCGATGACATTGGGATTGACTGGCGCCTTGGGGTATTCGGGTGGCTGAACGAACTCGACCTTGTTGCCTTCAGGGTCTTTTACAGCAAACCAGCGGCTGCCGTCGGCGCCTTTTTCCACCTTGTATGGCACCTTCCACGATCTGGAACCAAGATATCTGCGTAGGAGTTCCGCGTCGTTGGTATTCCAGGCCGTATGGTCCAGCCTATTGATTCCCGAATCCGGCGGCAGCGGAAGGACCTCAATGAATTGCGTGGCGCTGAGGGCATAGCGGACGCCCTTGGGGTCTTCGGGGTCGGCCAGCTTTGCTGCGCCCAGAATCTCGCGGTAGTAGTGCTCGGTGGCCGCTGGGTTCGATGTGTAGACCGCGATGTGCGATATGCCCGTGATTCTGGGGCGGGCGATGGGCTTATCGGGCATTTGAGCGGCGGCGGCGAACGTGAAGGCGGTGAGAGAAGCGGCAGCAAGAAGCCTGAACTGCATTTTGCACCTCGATTTAGACGTGGCACCACGATAAATCGATTTCTGTCGGCGCGCAAATGCTGTATGTCCACTTTCCACGCCAAGAGGAGCCTCAGCCACCTTACAATGCGCACATGCGCTTTCTTGGTTTGCAATCGCCTATCGTCTCGTTCCTCCTGCCAGTTTGCCTTGGGTTTTCGGGGTTCATCCACAGCTTACCGGCCCAGGCCGAGTCGCCTGCCAGTTCCTCCGCGACCAGCGGGCTACGGGCGGCGTCGGCGGCGGATCGCGCGCTGGCTTTGGGTATCTTCAAGGAACTCATCGAGATCAACACCACGGACACCCCACTTGGCAATGTAACGACCGCGACCACTGCGATGCAGAAGCGCTTCCTTGAAGCCGGGTTTCCAGCCGAGGATGTTCACCTGCTGGGTCCGGACGCGCGGAAGCAGAATCTGGTGGTGCGGTTCCGTGCCACGGGGACGTCGAGTGAAAAGCCGGTGCTATTTCTCTGCCACATGGACGTGGTGGAGGCCCTGCGGTCGGATTGGTCCACCGATCCATTTGAATTTGTGGTGAAGGACGGGTATTACTACGGGCGTGGCACGCAGGATATGAAGAACTCCGATGCTGCGCTGGTGGTCACGTTCTTGCGGCTCCATCGCGAGGGGTGGAAGCCGAAGCGCGATCTGATACTGGCGCTGACCGCGGACGAGGAGGGCGGAAAATTCAACGGAGCTGACTGGTTGGTTCGGCAGCACCGCGATCTGGTGGACGCGGCTTATGTCATCAATCCCGATGCGGGCGGGGTGGAACTGGACCATGGGCGCGCGGTGGTGGCGGACGTGGAGGCTACCGAGAAGGTTTACTCCGACTTTCAAATTACCGCCATCGATCGCGGAGGCCATAGCTCGCTTCCCCGGCCCGACAATGCGATTTATGAACTGACGTCGGCGTTGAACAAGCTGGCTGCGCATGTGTTTCCTTTTGAGATGAATGAAGTGACGCGGACGTACTTTACCAATCTTGCAAGTCAGGAGACAGGGCAGACGGCCGCGGATATTCGAGCGATTCTCGCCTCCCCGCCAGATATGGAGGCTGCCACGCGGCTGGGGGCCGAGCCGAGCTTCAACGCAAACTTCCGCACCACGTGCGTGGCTACGCGGCTGGCTGCCGGGCACGCCAACAACGCCCTGCCGCAAACCGCGCAGGCCAATGTGAATTGCCGCATCTTTCCAGGCCACTCGCCGGAGGAGATCAGGAAGCAGTTGATTGAAATCTTTGCCGACCCAAAGCTGACCGTGAAATATGTCTCCGACGCTGGTGAAGTGTCCGATACAGCACCCGAGCGAAAGGCCATGGTCCCGGCGGGGGCGATTGCGGAGGTTTTTGGGCCGTTGACGCGGCTGACGGAGGCTATATGGCCCGGCGTGCCGGTGACTCCTGTGATGGAAAACGGGGCCAGCGACTCGATCTATTTTGCACAGGCTGGGATTCCTTGCTACGGGTACTCGGCCATTGCGCTGGAACGGGACGATGAGCGCGCGCATGGGCGGGACGAGAGGCTTCCGGTGGATTCGTTTTGGAAGTCGCTGGACTTCTTTTACTCGTTTGCAAAGGCTCTGGGAGGCGACTGACCTGTTTGGGACCAGTTCATGGCGCGGCGCGTCTAACCGAATAGAGGTTGACTCACGTGAAATCCACTGGAACGGCGATCTTGGTTGCATGCCTGGCGGCGCCGATGGCCGCGCATGTGTCTGCGCAGGACGGTCATGGACAGGCAGTGGTAACGATTCTCTCGAAGCATCACACCGAGCTGGCCCCGAACATTTCTCAGCAGGATTTGGGCGTCAAGGTGAATGGGAAAGACTCCAACATTACCGGCTGGACACCGCTGCGCGGCGCCGAAGACAGGCTGGAACTGGTTGTGCTCATCGACAGTTCGGCGCATAACCTGGGCCGCCAGTTCGACGAGATCAAGCACTTCGTCCAGAGCCTGCCGCCGAACACACAGGTGGGGATTGGATACATGGAGAATGGACGTGCGGCGCTGGCTGGCCCGCTTTCCTCAGATCACGCGCAAGTGCTTCAGAATCTGCATTTGCCAACCGGGACCAGTTCGAGCCCCTACTTCTGCCTCTCGGATCTGGCGAAGAACTGGCCTTCGACTGAACGCAAGGCGCGGCGCGAAGTGGTTTTGGTGACCGACGGCGTCGATCCCTACAACCCGCGTTTCGATCCAGGCGACAGTTATGTGCAGGCCGCGGCTAACGACTCAGTTCGCGCGGGACTGGTGGTCTATTCGATTTACTGGAACGGGCGGAATGGGGCCGACTCTTCCGCAAGCGAGATGTCGGGCAATGGAGGCCAGGGCCTGCTGGTACAGGTGACCCAGGCCACCGGCGGCAGAAGCTATGGGTTTGCGATGGGCAATCCGGTGAGTTTTCAGCCATATCTGGACGATCTGGCGCTGCGGCTCCAGAACCAGTACGAGCTGAGCTTCGATGCGCCGCTCGACCACAAGGCGGCGATCGAATCGCTGAAGCTGAAGGTGAACGGATTTGCCGCGGAAGTCGATTCGCCTCAGCAGGTGTTTGTGGTTCACGCCGGCGCGGCCGAGTAAGCTTGCCCAGTGCGATTTCGGCCTTTTCAAGACCGGAACTTTGCGCCTGGGGCGTCGCATGACATGACGTGATATGCGTACGCTGCGCCGTTGAAGCGGACGTCCTAGCAGGTGCTAATGTGTTCCGGCTAGCCGGTGACAAATAGTGCAAATAAGGCTGTTTTAAGGTGTTTTTGATGCAAAAAGTGCGCAAATAAGCCGTTTTCGCATACAAATTTGCTCGTGAAAGCTTCTGCAAAGCGAGGAAAGTGCATGCATTGCATGCACCACCAGCGCTCAATTGCGGGTTCAGGGGCGCGAGGGAAGGGGTGAGGCAAGGTGTCTAAGGGTTTTTTCGACTTTCCGTTACTGGCCAACGGGCGTGGGAACGTCCCGTCTGGACCCGGGTTTCAAATCCTCATCACAAGAGGCGTTGAACCAACCGGCCATCTTCACAACATACGAACTCCTCAAGGGATAGAAGAGAGAACGGTCAAAATCGTCGGCTGCATGGCATCACGGGGCGATTAACGCCGTAAATTCAATCAGATAGGACATTGTTCGTCTGCATGTTCATGATGCCGAATGTGTTAGCCTTGGTACTGATTGAATTCATTATTCTCGGCGAGGCTGTTCGCATTGTCCTGAACCATCCCCATCGGAACCTCAGAGGCGGGCCGTATGTCGATTGAAACACATTTTGATGTCCCCCTGATCGCCGCTATGGCGCTCAAGGAGAAGCAGATCCAGCAAAATTATAGACCCATTATCGCCGTGCATAAGTGGTTTGCCCGTCGCCCCGGAACCCTATTCAGAGGATTGGTTCTGTCCGAATTCAGCAACCGGCCGCTTTCAGAGTGTTTCTTCGAGGCAAATGACTTTCCGAATAGGATGGTCGCAGATCCTTTCATGGGAGGCGGCACACCTCTCCTTGAGGCGAACCGCGTAGGGTGCGATGTCCAGGGTTTCGACATCAACCCGATGGCGGCGTGGATCGTTCGAGAAGAAATCGAACACCTCGATTTGGCCGCTTACCGCAAGGCGGGAGAAGCTCTCATCGAGACCCTGGAACAGGATATTGGTGCCGGCTACAAGACTGACTGCCCGCTTTACGGGGACAGCGATGTGCCAGTGAAATACTTCCTATGGATTAAGGTCCTCGACTGCAAGAAATGCAACAAAGAATTCGACCTGTTTCCCGGCTATCTCGTTGCCGAGGATTCCCGTCACCCCAAGAACGTGCTCGTTTGCTCCGAGTGCGGCGATCTGAACGAAGTTGCGAATCTGTCGCAACCCGGAACTTGCACTTGCTGCCATCGTCCATTGATCGTGACGGGACCCGCAAGACGCAACAAGTGTGCCTGCCCTGACTGCGGTCATGTCAACACCTACCCACGAGCTGTGTCGGGACCTCTCAGGCACCGGATGTTCGCCATTGAGTATTACAACCCCAAGCGCAAAGAGGGGCATTTAGGGCGGTTTTTCAAGAAGCCCGACGCCAAGGATCTTAAGCGTGCCAAGGCCGCTTCAACGCGCTGGCGGAAACTGGCGCCTCATTTCACTCCGCAACAAGAGATTCTGCCGGGTGACGAGACCGACCGATTGCACCGCTGGGGGTATGGTCACTATCGCGACTTGTTCAATGACCGGCAGCTTCTTGGCCTCGAAGCCAGTTGCAGACTGATTGTCGCCCAACCAGATCAACGCATCAGGCGGGCATTGGCGACAAATCTCTCGGACCTGCTGCGCTAT
>Ga0302197_10003095_pt1 | contig 15228 bp, 14 predicted proteins | sample II_Bog_N2_1_FD_193526 | JGI IMG/M metagenome (GOLD analysis project Ga0302197, IMG submission 193526) | Peat permafrost microbial communities from Stordalen Mire near Abisko, Sweden - II_Bog_N2_1 | ecosystem: Environmental > Terrestrial > Soil > Wetlands > Peat | place: Sweden: Abisko...
CTCGCCGTCCGTCACCTGTGGCGTCTGGGTCGGATATGACAGCCGCGAATCGCTCGGCGACAAGGAAACCGGCGCAAAGGCCGCACTCCCCATCTGGATGACCGTCATGAAGGAAGCCATCATCGGCAAGGACGACGAACACTTCCTCGGCGACGACCAGCCGTCCCCAGCTCTTGATAAGGCCTCCACCAACCCGCCCGCAAAGCCGAGTCCAACGCCCGCTAACGCACCTTCAGCCAAGCTCGTAAAAACAGCCGTTGCCCTCAAACCTCCTGTCACCCCGGCCCCGGCCGCAACTATCGCGAAAGCCTCTCCAAAGCCAGCGATCAAAGCACCAGCGGCCCCGCTGGTTCACCCAACCGCGTCCCCACTTAAGCCTCAAGTAAAGCCGGCCTTGTCAGCCCCGCCGCCCTCGGCCAGGCCCGCGCTCGCCGTCAAGCCCGCCCTTCCGGCCTCGCCACGTCCCTGAGGAATACCTGCTGCGCCTGGCTCGGTACCACGCAAACGCAGATTGACATTCCCAACCCCTGCGCCCTCAAATCAGTCTTGTCCCCAACATCGTTCCCGCATTCAAGCCCCGGAGGAAAAGCAGTATGAAGATCCGAGAATTGCTGTGCTTGACTCTGCTCGCCGGCTGCATCGGCTGCGCTACTACCCCTGTCGCCGATACAAAAGCGAAGGACGAGGCCGATATCCGGGCTCTCGAAGACCGCTTCGCCGCGGCCTTCAAAGCCAAAGACGTCAACGCGATCATGGCTTTGTACACGCCAGGTCCTGACTTGATCGTCTTCGACGCGAACCCTCCGCGCCAATACACCGGCTGGCCCGCCTACAAAAAGGACTTTGAAGACTTTCTAGCCTCGTCTCCCGGCCCTGCCGACATGCTCATCACCGACGTTAGCGTTACGGTCGGAGGCGGAGACGTAGCCTACGGTCACAGCATTCAGCATCCCATCCTCACTGACGAGGACGGCAAGAAGACTGAATTCACCGTTCGCGTTACCGATGGCTACAAGAAGGTCAACGGCGAGTGGCTCATAAGCCACGAACACGTTTCCGTCCCCGTCGACATGACCACGATGAAACCCGACCTCAACTCGAAGTAGCCAGCCCTCGAAGCAGTCCGCCAACGCCTACTTCGCCGGATTCAAAGCTCGCGTCACCCGATAAATCACAAGCCGCCCGTTTTCTTTCTTGTGATAATAGAGTGACCGCTCATCCGGCGACAGCGTCGGCCCTTCCACAAATCCGTTGACGACAGAAAGCCGTAACGGCTCCCCAAACGGCAGCGTCTTGCTTGCTCGCTTCGCAACGTAAATCGCCGGCCCCTGCGCACCCACGCGCGTAAAATAAATCTCCAACTCCGAGGCTGAAGTTGCCGGCGCATAATTCAATGCGTCATTGTTGATAGTCTTCAGAATCGCTGCGCTGTTCGCGTCGCGCACAAAAGTGTTCCCGTCCCGCCGCGCATACAAAATCCGCGCGTTCTTTGGCTGCCCCAGAATGCTGAACTCGCTCTCCACAAAATAAAGCGTGTTGCCGTCCGCGCTGATTTCCGCATCAAAGTTCACAATGCCCGGCTTCGCCAACGACACTCCAGGCACAAGCTCAACCCCGCTCAGCGCGCCCCCCGCAAACTTCCCGCGGTATAAAGTCGAAGCCGTCTGGTCATAGCTGCGGTTCGACACGAAATAGAAATTCCCGTCGCGGTCCATCGACGCCACACCCTCCAGCGCCGGCGTATTCACACCCTGCATCTCTCCGCGATACTTGAAATGCAAATCATCAATCCGCTCTGCCCAATGCAGGTTGGTATTCACCTTGGGCTCATTCAGATTGTTGAAGAAAAGATACTTCCCATCCCTGCTGACAAATGGCTCCATCGCGTCGCCATCGTAACCTTCAATCGTCACGAGCTGCGGATTCTGAAATTCACTCGAGAATGCAACGGGCGCGTCCTGCGCCGGCCGCACAGGCCCGCAAGCCGCAAGCGCGCACGCGAAGATCAGGAAGAATCGGCTCATCGACCGCACCACTTTCCACATCCCAACTTCGTGCTCGGGCACTCGCTGCCCACGCTACCCGCGCGACAATCGCACGATCGCAGCATTCACCAGGCTCTTCATTGTGCCCGACTGCCCCTTCAATTCCTGTTGAAGCGCACGGTACTTCTCCAGCGATTCCTGCCGTCTCCCCGTAAGCTCCAGCAGGTTCGCGTCAACAAAATCGTGGTCCAGGTTCTTCCCATGCGTTTCCCCGGCCTTGCCTTCGAGCCATAGATACGTCTGCCATGCCTCATCCGGTTTAACGGCAGTGAGACACTCCGCCATTTCTCCATGATCCGTGACAATCGGATCAAAGCACGAGTCCAGTATGCGTTTCCTGAACTCCTCGTCCATGGGCTCACCGGATTTACGAATGTCGTTCGCGGCTCTCATCAGTTCGATTCGGCCGTCCTTTTTGTCCAGATCTACCAGCGCGCCAAGCTGCAGCTTTCTCACAAACGGCCGTGCCTTGCCTGTCGTGACGGCGGTGTTCAAATGCCCAATCGCCTCACTGAAGTTCCCATCATTCTGAATCATCCAGGCGCCCAGCATCGCATTCGCATACACATTCTCTGCATCTGTGGCCAACGCCGCGCTAAGATTCTGTTCTGCCGCAGGACCATAGTCTCTATCCGCAATGCGCTGATTCAGCCAGTGCGTCCACCCAATGTGCGCCTGCACATCCGCAGCCTGAGTTCCCTTCCTTCGAGTTAAACCCGCGCTCAGTATCGTCAGTATCTCGTCGAGTTCCGGTGCGGCCACATCCGCACCGCTCTGATTCTCTCTGGTGGGAACATGAAAATCTTCAACCCAGGCCATCGTCGTATTCAACTGCGCGTCCAGCACCGCGCGGTCCAGTGGACCCGACTTCAGTAGCACTCCATAACTCTCGACCGCGGCCTGGTATTGCCCCTGCTTCGCCTGTGCTTCTGCCGTCGCCATCTGCGCCTGGCGTTCCGCGGTTTGCTGATGACGGTGCACAAGCCAGGTCACGCCCCCGGCCACGCTGACGAACAATCCAATCAGCGCACTCGTGCGGCCAACCCAACTCATCACGAAAGGCCACGCCTTATCGGCGCCAGGTTCTGCCTTCTGATTCCCTTCTGTCATCAAGTCATCCAGGCACTCAGGATTGCAATCCTCAATACCATACGCGCTTTCACAGCAGGCCATCTATTGCAAAGGGTTTCGATTTTGATTCGGAGGACCCGGCTTGGAGTTCGTTTCGCCATCAGTCACTCTCGCGCACAGTCGCTCCCCACTCAGCCGGGTTCGCATCGCGCGCGTGTCGCGAGAAGATCCACCGGTGACCCGCCAGATCCACTACCCCATATTGCCGTTCGCCATAGATGGTCTCATGCAGCTCCTCCACAATCGTGGCTCCTTCGGCAATTGTCTTCGCGTAGTGCGCGTCCACGTCGTCCACAATCAATGTCAGCGTCTGTGTCCCGTAGCCGAGTTCCGCCGGGCTTAGGCTTCCCTCATTGGCGCGATGAAGCATCATGCACACCTGCCCAAACAGCACCTGTACGCCGCTCACCGGCTCGCCATAGCGAAAGTTTTCGCGAAGGCCAAACACGCGGGTCAGCCACTCACAGGCCTCAACCGGATCCTGATACATGATGTGGGGGACAACGCTATCGCTGGGGACAGAGCGGTTTCTCATGCCGCCCATGATAGCGAATTATTCTTGCTCCGCCAACCGGAAGAACCGCTTCGCACGCGCCACATCCTTGAGGATCTGCGCCTTCAGTGCCTCCGGCGAAGGCCACTTCATCTCCCCGCGCAGCCGCATCAGAAAATCCAATTCAATTGGAGTCTCTTCGTCCATCTCAATCGACTCGAAATTCAGAATGTGCGTCTCAACCCCGAACCCGACGCCTTCAAACGTCGGCCGGTTGCCCACATTCGTCACCGCCTGAAAGCACCGTCCACCACTCGAAGTCTGAACGGTCAGCCGCGTCACGTACACTCCAAATCCAGGCAGCAATCCCGCATACGGCGCAAGGTTCACAGTCGGCACCAGCAGCCGCGTTCCAACTCCGCGTCCCCGCGCCTGCGTTGACCGCACACCAAATGGCCTGCCCAGCATCCATCGCGCCCGCCGCACGTCACCCGCTGTCAGCAATGCCCGTATCGCCGAGCTCGAAACCTCTAGCCCGCGCACACTCACCGACTTGTGCACATGCACTGAAAATCCAAAACCCGCGCCAAACGCTTTCAGTTCGGATACCCCGGCCCGCGCTCCGTGCCCAAAGTGGAAGTTCCCACCCTCATGCAATCCGCGCACTCCCAGCGCGCCCACCAGGATCTCGCGCACAAACTTCTCCGCCGGCATCGCCGCCAACTCCGCGTCAAACGGCAGCACCAGCACGGCATCAACTTCCGTTGCCGCCAACAGCTTCACTCGCTCGCCTATCTCCGTCAGCAGCGCAGGCGCGCGGTGCGGCCGCAGAAACTGCGCGGGGTGAGGATCGAACGTAATCGCAATCGACCGCACACCCAGCACCCGCGCTTCGTCTACCACCGACGAAAGAATCGCGCGGTGTCCCAGGTGCACTCCGTCGAAGTTCCCAATCGCCGCCACGCAGGGACCAAAGCCCGTCGGAATCTCTTGCACCGAACGGTAAACGGGAATATTCCGCGGCGTAAGCGTCGCAGGGTCCCGAGTCATGCCGCCCTCATCACTCATAGCGTCACAGCCAGTTCGAGCCCGTCGTAGGCCAGTGCCACACCATCCGGCAGCGCCTTGTTCGTAGCTTCGTGGCCCAGTTCGTGCGCAATGTGTGTCAGCCACGTTCGCTTCGCGCCAATGCGCCGAGCCCACTCCACCGCCTGGCCAACCGTCGCGTGATTCGGATGCGGCTTATGCCGAAGCGCGGACAGCACAAGCTCGTCCAGCCCCTCCAGCAGCGCAAAACTCTCTTCCGGAATTGAGCTCACGTCCGTTAAATAAGCAGTGCCGCCAAACCGGAACCCGGCAATCTCCATCGTCCCGTGCATCACCGGCACGCGTACAAAATCCACGCCGTGCACCAAGTTGCGCGCGGCCAGCGGCAACAGCCGCACCTTTGCCCGGTTTGCATAAGTAGCATTTGGAGAAAATGTGTATTCGAAAATCCGTTCCAGCGTCGCCGTCGTCGTCTCTGAAGCGTATAGGGGAATCGGGCCGCCCTCGCGAAAGACGGTAAAGCTCAGCGGTCGCAAATCGTCCAGGCCAAGAATATGATCGGCATGCCAGTGTGTGTAGAGCACCGCGTCCACGCGCGTCAAACCAGCGCGAAGGGCTTGCTCGCGGAAATCCGGCCCCGTGTCGATCACCACGACCCGCTCCCGCCCGCCATCCGCTTCAGGGCCCTTCCAGCGAACCAACGCCGAAGGCCTCAACCGCCGATCCCGTGGATCAGCCGACGTGCAAACCGCGCAGCCACAACCCAGCGTCGGAACTCCCATCGAAGTCCCTGTCCCGAGAAATGTCAGTCGCCCGTCCATTCAACCTCGTCCTGACAACTGATAACTGACAACTGCTTTACCTTCTCCCCGGCGGCGGAGGAGTCGGCGGCTGCATAGCCTGCACGCTGATCATGCTCGTCAGCTCCAGGAATGCCATCCGCACCTCAAACAACACGCTGTCAAGTGTCTTGATCTCGGCGTCCGTCAAGTTGTCCCGTGTCTTTGCCGCCAGCACGCCAAGCAGGTCGATCGTATTCCGTGCGCCCACAATGTCCACACGCGGCCGCTGTCCATCCTGTGCTCCTGCGCCCATCTGGATCATTGCGGAAACGTAGAACTGCTGCACCAGGTGCTCGAAGGTGATTGGCGGCGGCGCGCCCATGCCCGGGTTCTGTGCCCGCAGCAAGTCTTCAAGACGTTGCGCTGCAGCCTCGTACGCGGCCCTCTGCCGATCGCTCTCTTCGGCTGTAGGAGCAGGCGGAACGCCTTCCTGACTCCCCGCCTCAAGCGAATTCTCGTGAACAGATTCCGCCTCAGGCTCGGGCTTGTTTCCGTTCACTACCAGTTGCGGGCCTGCGCTCACTTCCGTCTTCGCCGCAGGCTCAGCAGCCGGCGCCGGCGCGCTCCCGTCGTCGTCCTCCGCCTTGAACTTCCGGCGGTCGATTACCGTAAACTTAGGTGTTTCGCTCATAATTCCAATCTTTCAATCTGACTTTGTAACCTGGTAACTCAACTAACTCCCAACAATCCGCGCAATCCCCGAACTCGTCCCGTCCGTGTAGTGGAAAGTCTTCTCCCCCACCTCGGCTTCCGCGCGAATCATCCCCAAACCAACTACCCGGCTGCCTGTCGCCAGCTTCAACTCCGCCGCGCTCGTCACCTGTCCCACGACCGAGTCGCCTTCCAAGGTTAAATCGGTTCCCCGCGCTGGCACAGTTCCAAATAGCTCAAGCTGTCGTAAATGCCGGTGAACCTTGCCCCGCGACCGGATCCGCTCCACAATCTCCTGCCCAAGGTAGCAGCCCTTGTTGAAATTGAGCGCCCGGGTCTGCGAGGTCTCCTGCGGCAAATCCTTCTCTGCAATATCAATCCCGTAAGCGGGAATCCCTTCAGCTATCCGATAAGCTTCCAGGCTCGCACAACCCGCCGGGGTCGCGCCCGCCGTCAGCAGAAACTTCCAAAGCTTCTCCAGGCCCGCCACTGGAATCCACAACACGTAATGCGCGCCTAGCACGCCATAAACTCGTTCCACCCGCAAATCGAAACCGTACCACTCCACACGCGTGCTCGTCATGGGCGCTGCCAGCACCGGAAGCCCCGCGCGCTCCAGCACCTCGCTCGCCTGCGGCCCCGTCACTCCCAGCGCAGCCTCCGCACGGGCCATGCCTGCCGCCTCACCATTCAGCTGAACCAGCTCCACATCGTCCATGATGATGAACCGCTCCAGATGACCGAGCAGCTTTTCGTACTGATCAGCGGCAATCTCCAATTCCAGTTCGTCGCTCTCGCGCCAAACCGTCACGTCCCCCTGGATCCGCCCTTGCGCATTCAGAACCAGGTTCCACGCGCCCGCATGTTCCGCCAGGTCACTCACCGTGTTCGTCACCATGCCGCTCAGCCAGCGCAGCCGGTCTTCTCCACGCACCGCAACGCGCTTCAGCCAGCCCAGGTCGTGCACGGCGGCACATTCCATCAGGGCCGCTGTTTCCACATCCGGTGCGTCCAATTCACGAGCGGTCAGTGCGCCGCGGTAATCCACAAGTTCCAAAGGTCTCGCGGTCGAGGCCAGAAGCAATGCCAATGGGGTTAAAGGGGTCGATGCGCTACGCGCGGTTTCAATCATAGGGAAGTTTTTCTTCAGGTTGGCTGCGAGAAATTCCGTCCAAGCCTCGCGCCAAGCCGCATCTTAATTATAGCCTTGGAATAGAAGCCGCTGTTACGGCATTACAGCCGGTAACCGCTGGGAGATTGAATGAGCAAGAAAGTGTCAGGGATGGGTACGGCAGGTCGCAATCTCACCCTCGCGGTCCTAATCAGTTTCGGGTCAGTCGTAGCCAGCGCACAAAAGGCCCCAGCCCCTCCCTCCCAGCCCGCTGATAAGGAAGCACCCACGCACATCACGCCCGACCAGGCCAAACAGCTTTTCTCGCTGGTCGACGAACTGCTCAAGTTCTCCTCGCAGGAAACCGGCCTTCCCGTCAAAAGCGACGTCAAGCGCCAAATCACCAGCAAGGCCGAAGTCGAAACCTATCTGAAACAGAAATTTGACGAAGACGAAGGCGCCAAACGCCTCCAGCGCGGAGAAATCGTGCTCAAGAAGTTTGGCCTCCTCGACCATGACTTCGCCCTCAAGCCCTTCCTGCTCGCCCTCCTTGATGAGCAGATCGAGGCCTTTTACGACTCCAAAACCAAGACCGTCAACATGCTCGACTGGGTTTCCATCGACGAGCAAAAGCCGGTCCTCGCCCACGAACTCACCCACGCCCTCCAGGATCAACACTCCGACTTGGAAAAATGGAATGACCAGACTCCGGACGAAGTCTCCCTCACCGCCTCCGCCGACATCGAACACCTCGCTAAAGACGAAATGGATACCGCCCGCGACGCCGTTGCTGAAGGCCAGGCCACTGCCGTAATGATGGATTACATCCTCAAGCCCATGCACAAAAGCCTCGTTAAAGATCCCGAGGTCATGGACTCCGTCAAGCAGTTGATGAGCTCGACTGACCAGTCGCCCGTCATGTCCCGCGCCCCCATCCTCCTCTCTGAGTCGCTCATCTTTCCCTACAAGGAAGGCCTCAGCTTTGAGCAGGATGTCTGGATGGACCAGGGTCAGGTTGCTGCCTTTGCCGGCGCACTCGATCGACCGCCCACGTCCTCCTGGGAGATCATCAACCCCCGCGAATACGAGAAGAAGCACGTCCCTTCCGTGCCCATCCTGCCTGACATTCATCCTCTCGTCGACACCCTCTATAGCCCCTATGACATTGGCCAGGTCGGTCAGCTTGACCTCAAAATACTCGCTGAAATCTTCGGCGGCGAGAATGCCGCCCGCAGCCTGACTCCAGCATGGGATGGCGGCATCTACTGGGCCGGTCAGCGCCGCTCAGCAACCACAGCCGAGAAGGCCACTACCAAATCCCTCGCCCTCTTCTACCTGTCTTCGTGGAAGAACGCCACATCCGCGCAGATCTTTGCCCGCCTCTACGCCGATGAACTTGGCCGCAAATACTCCGGCCTGAAACCTGACCTCGACGCCAAGCGCACCACTCCCCCCGGAGTTGAAGAGCAGGTCTTCACCACTGCGGAAGGCCCCGTCCTCATCACCACGCGCGGCAAGATGGTATTCGTTGCCGAAAGCTTTGACCTCGACCTGGCCCGCAAGCTCACCGCCTACATCTTCGACGCTCAAGGCACCGGCGACCTGAAAATGGCCGACGCAAATCAGCCTGGTCCCCCGAGCCCCGCATCTGAAACCCGAGAACCATTAACCTCAAACCTTGTCCATTTCATGTCCAGCTGTGGCGTCATGAAAGCAGCCGTGCGCGCAGAAATCACAGCCCCATCCCAAACAAGATAACGTCTCCCAGCAGCGGCAATCAATTGCTTCCCGACACACCTCCATGTGCCGCACAACACAGAATCTGCTAACCTGTCCGCAAGAAAATGTAAAGGACGAGGTACCTCAGATGAAAGCGATTCTTACCTTATCGGAAACGCAGAAGATTACCCCCTGGATCATCGGGGTCACAACCGTATTCCTGGGAATCTTCTTGATCGGGTTAGCCGTAGATCACAGGACCTGGATCGGTTATTGCGCTGCCGCCTGTATCGTCCTCACCGGCATGCTGATCGTCGGTAAGTGGTTCCTCAAATCGGAATAAACCCTTACACCAGGCCGCCGCATAATTCCATTTCCCCTTCGAATCTCTGCCCGCCGCAGCCGCAACAAATCTGTTGCTGCCACAATCTCTCTCGGCGCGGTTCACTGGATCTTTCACAACGGCTGTATCTATAGTTAAACTTAGTCCCGATTGAATTCTTCTAACTCAATAAAAATCCGTTGACAAACAAACACTCCGTCGATTAGTTTCAGCCCGCCAATTGTAACCCTTTACATTTGGTCCCGAGTTATTCGGAGTGTCGCATGAAGGTGCCATCAGGCCTAGTTACTTCCTGGTAACCGGTAACCACCTCCATGCCGAACCGCTTTCAACCTCGAGCTTCCGGCTGCTCGGCGTCAGCCCTCCCCGAAAGGATTTTATGTTCTCAACCCAGAAAATTTCCCCTCAGGCGGTCAGTGATCTCCTATTAAGAAAACCTTTACATCGCGCCCTGGCAGTTGCAGTGGCCGTCCTGCTCTTCGCATCTGCCGCATGGTCCCAGACCAGCGCAACCGTTTCTGTCAACGCCACCTCCGTCACCGCCGCCGTCCCCTCTGAAGGCTATGGCGTCGATACCGCAGTCTATGACGGTTACCTGGTTAGCAGCGGCGTGGCAGGTGAACTGCAGTCCGCCGGAATCAACGCCATTCGTTATCCCGGCGGCTCCTACGCCGACATCTTCAACTTCATCAGCGGAACTGACCAAACGCTCAACGGAGGTTACTTCGCATCCGGCGACACCTTCAACAACTTCATGAATGACCTCGTGATTCCGTCCGGAGCCAAAGCCATCATTACCGTCAACTATGGTTCCAACAACGGAGCAACAGGGCCGGCCCCAACCAGCGAAGCAGCCTCCTGGGTGCAATATGCCAATGTCACCAACAACTACGGCATCGTCTACTGGGAGATCGGCAACGAAGTATACGGAAATGGCTATTACAGCACCAGCCTCGACTGGGAAGAAGACCTGCATGACACCAACACAACTCCATCCGCCCGCGTAGGCAACTCCGCGCTATCACCCACTGCCTACGGCACCAATGCCGCGGCCTTTATCAAAGCCATGAAGGCGGTCGATCCCAGCATCAAGTGCGGCGTCTTCGTCAACACCGCCAGTTACTACACCAATTGGGATAAGGATGTTCTCTCCGCAATCTCCAGCGCTCTCAATGGCTCCGGATATACCCTCGACTTTGTCATCGTGCACTGGTATCCCAGCGGCTCCGATGCGCAGATTCTGGCCGCGCAGTCCGGCATCCCGGCCCAGGTCTCTCAGATCCGCTCCGACATCAACAACTACTACACACTCAGCAACAAAGGCAGTATTCAAATCGCGATCACCGAATCAGGCCCCAGCGTCGCGGGTGGCGATTATCCCTTCCTCTTCACCACCGACGATTACCTCACCTGGCTTGAAAACGGCGCTTCCAACGTCGAATTCCAGGAACTGCACAATGGCTTCCTTGAATCCACCAGCTCCGACTGGACCACTCCCTACGGGCCTTGGTATGGCGCCAGCCTCAGCAGCACCGTTGCGCGTGTCGGCGATAACTTCGTCACCGCCAGTTCCACCAATTCGTTGCTCCGCGCCCACGCCGTCAACCGCACCGACGGGAAAGTCGGCGTAGTCCTCATCAACGACGACCCCAGCAATAACACGAAAGTCAGCGTCAACATCTCAAACGCGACACTTTCCACCTCCGGCACTCAATACAACTTTGGCAATGCCAACTTCTCCGGCGGCAGCTCCACCGCTAACTCTGGCATTAGCGAAAGCAACATCGGCGGAGTTGGAAATACCTTCACGGTCACCGTCCCGGCTTACTCGGCGACGGCTATTCTTATTCCCGTCAGCAGCAGTTGCACCCCCACCGCGATAACTCCCTACATCCAGGTCAATGGCGGAACTTGGGAAGAAGAATCCAGTGCCACCGTTGCGTCCGGATCCACAGTCAATCTCGGCCCGCAGCCCGCCAGCGGCGGTTCCTGGAGCTGGTCCGGCCCCAACGGATATACCTCCACATCCCGGCAAATCAGCGCCATTCCGTTAAGCTCGGGGGCCGACAATTACGTGGCCACTTACACCAATTCCGGCGGGTGCAAAAGCACGGAGACGTTTGTCATCACCGTCACCGGCGGCAGCAACCTGATCGCCAACGGCACCTACATCATCACCAGCGTGCATAGCGGATTGGCACTCGGCGATCCCGGCTCCTCAACCACCGAAGGCACCGACATCGAACAGCTCACAGTCACCGATGGAACCAATCAGCAGTGGACCGTGAACAACCTCGGCAGCAACATCATCACCCTCACCAATGTCGCCAGCGGCTATCTGCTCGATGTCACTGGTGCTTCGAAATCGAACAGCGCCCTCGTCGACCAATGGGCCGCCACCGGCAATGCCAATCAGCAATGGAACGTGATCTCGCTTGGAGGAGGCTCCTACGAGCTCACCAGCGTCAACAGCGGCCTGGCTCTTGATGTCTATAGCGGGTCAACAACCTCCGGCGCAGACATCGATCAGTACACCTATGGCGGCAACGCCTGGCAGCAATGGAAATTCACCAGCTACTAATCCACCAGAGGAATACCGGGAATCCCAGGTTCCGTGTTTGGGATCTGGGATCCATCCCGGATCTAGGCAAACTCGCTAACTAGCCGCCTCGGTTTCCACATCCCGCTGCACCAGGTACTCGTCCAGCAGCACCGCCACCAGCACCGCCGTCGGCACTGAAACCATCGCGCCCACAATCCCTTCCAGCGCCGAACCCAGCAGCAATGCCACCAGGATCGCCAGCCCAGGCAAATCCACGCTGCTCCGCATAATCCTGGGAACCAGATACGAGTTCTCCAGTTGCAGATACAGCACGTAGAACACCAGGATGCAGACCACAGCGGTCCATGAGTCAATCGCCGCCACCAGCAGCGCAATCGAAATGCTGATCGCCGCGCCCAGCACGGGAATCAGGTTCAGCAGCCCCGTCAGCACACCTAGCGCATACGCATACCGAACATGCAGAGAAGCGAACACAACGGTGCTGGTCACGCCCAGAATCAGCATCAGGCTTCCCTGCCCCAGCAGCCATTTCCCCATCCGAATCTCGGCTCGCCGCAACGCTTTGTCCAGCCGCTCCCGCCCGTCCACCGGGAAAAATGATAGGAACCACTTGTAAGCCTTTTCGCCCTCCGCAATAAAATACACGGTCAGGATGACACCCATCGCAATGCGAAAAAGTCCGCCCGCCCAATCCCGTATGGAAAGCACCAATTGCGTCGCGGCGGTACTGCCCCAGTCCTCTACCTTTGCGCTCAGTTCCGTGGGGTTCAAGCGGTCAACCAGGGGAATCTTCTGGAGCTTCGCCAATATCTGGGGCAGCCGACCCGGTGCTTCTTTTGTAAACTGCTCCAGGTCTCGAACCACCGGCGGCAACGCCGTGAAACCAAAAGTCAACAGCAGCGCCAGCAGCACCAGCATCAGCACCAGCACAGCAATTTTCTTGAATGGCTGAAAACGGCCCACCCTCAATTCGGCGGTCCACCGCACCACCGGTGTAAGCACTACGGCAAACAGTGCGCTCACATAAAGCAGCAGCAATACGTCGCGCACCAGCCATGCCAGCGCGCACGCAAACGCCAGCGCAAATACAAACACGATGTCGCTGCGAAGCGTGCGCGGCTTTTCCCTTACCCCTGCCATTAAGTCTTTCCGGTCGAAACACGCAGCGTTTACTGATCACTAACCACTAATCACTAACCACTGCTTCTTACTGGTCCCCGCTAAGAATCGATCCCACAATCCCGCCCAAAAGAGCTCCGCCAGTTGCCGGTCCAACATTCCGTGACTCGCCACCCCGCGGCAGGTACTCACCAATCTGATGCGCCAATCGCGAAATAGGCAGCGTCTGCAGCCAAACCCGTCCCGGCCCCGTCAGCACCGCAAGAAAAATCCCATCCCCGCCAAAAATCGCGTTCTTCAATCCCGGAACCATCGTGATCTGGAACGCCACCGACCCCTGGAACGCGCCCACGTGTCCTGGATGCACCCGCAGCACCTCGCCCGGTTGCAGGTCCTTCAGGATCAGCTCACCGCTCAACTCCAGCCACGCCGTTCCCTGCCCCGCCACCTTTTGCAGCAGAAACCCGTTCCCGCCAAAAATTCCCGCTCCCAGCGATTGCTGAAAGCCCACGCCGATCGTCACCCCATCCGTCGCGCACAGGAACCCGTGCCGGTGAATCATGAACTCCTGACCCGGCTGCACCTGTATCGGCACAATGTGTCCCGGCACCTTGGTGGCAAAACTTACTTCGCCGGGATACTGGTACGCCCGGTACTCCGTCATAAACAGGCTGCCGCCGCCGGCCACCCTCTTCAGAATCCCAAACAGGCCGCCGCCCCCGCCCATCTGCGTATGCGTCGTCATCTGGATCGACGCCGTCATCCACGAAAGCTCGCCGCTCTCTGAAAACACACTCTCGTTCGGGTTAAGCTGCACATCAAGCACGGGCATAGTCGTGCCTTGTATCCGCGTTTGCATGGGTGTTCCTCCTGTGTCCCGTCAGTGTACCTGTACACCCCTCCCAATGGTCGAGAGAAATTCGCAGGGCACCCGCAAATGCACGGCCCTTCTCTGATCCCCGCCTGAGAATGAAGTCCTCGGCTATTCCCGAACCGCAATATCCAACCCATATCCGCTGAAGAATTCGTAAGGATTGTGATACTGTGGGTTGTTCCATTCAATTCCCCTTGAATCGGAAGTCCAATGAACCAAAAGATTTCCATTCTCCTCATCGACGACGACCCAGCGCATCTGCAGATCTATCGATTGATCGTGGAAACGGCCGGGTTCAGAGGCTTGCCCGTCCTTGTGTCCATGCGCGGACTCGACTTCCCGGAGGGGGAGCAGGTAGACGCCGTGCTTCTCGATTACCGCCTCGCCCCGAACATCTCGGCCTGCGACGTTGCCAAGCGGGTGCGCCACCAATATCCGTCCGCTCCGATTGTGCTTTTGTCCGATGTATATGACGCTCCCACTGACATAGCGCCGTTGGTGCAGGGCTTCGTCCGCAAGGGCAACCCTGCCTTGCTCCTCTCCACCCTCCGCGAATTGACCAAGACCCCCGACAAAGAAATCTGAACCCTCAGGCAACCGGTTGAATCCGGTGAACATCGAACACCCCAGCCACATCCCGCATCTCCTGCAGGCCAGATTCTGGAGCACGACAATGGTTCGCGTATTTCCCGCTGCCCAACGGGTCCTGAGCGCATTCTTTCTGGAAGATCGGCAGTGAGATCGACTATCCAAGTCAGTGTCGCGCGCGGAATGAGGCTCGCCCGCGTCCTCCGCGCCTGCGTTCTCCTTCTTCTGCTCTCCGTCTCATTCTTCAGCTCCGCGGAATCGGTCGTAGTCCCAACCACCTCCGACGTTGAGGCTGCCTATCTATACAACTTTGAAAAGTTTGTCAGTTGGCCTTCCGACTCCAGCCACGACTCCGCCCCTTTCGCTATCTGCATCCTCGGCGAAGACAGTTTTGGCGAATCGCTTAATTCCCTCATTGCGGATGAAACTCACCAGGGACGTAAGCTCGTCGTGCGCCGATTGTCATCCGCGGCGGCAGGCAATGACTGCCAGATCCTCTTCATCGGTCAATCCGAAGAAAGCCGGCTTGCGAAAGACCTGACCGCCCTGCAAAAGAAACCCATCCTCACCGTCAGCAGCCTTCCGGGATTTCTGGAACACGGCGGGATGATTCAATTCATCCTCCAGAACAGGAAAGTCCGCTTCTCCGTCAACGTGCCCGCCGCCGGGCAGGCCGGCCTTCAACTTAGCTCTGAACTTCTC
>Ga0302197_10003109_pt1 | contig 15190 bp, 8 predicted proteins | sample II_Bog_N2_1_FD_193526 | JGI IMG/M metagenome (GOLD analysis project Ga0302197, IMG submission 193526) | Peat permafrost microbial communities from Stordalen Mire near Abisko, Sweden - II_Bog_N2_1 | ecosystem: Environmental > Terrestrial > Soil > Wetlands > Peat | place: Sweden: Abisko, Stordalen...
TATAAATGAAAGTGGCGCGTCATGATGATCACGATATCATGATTACGATTCCATAAACGTGCGTCTTGAATTACAACAGTTCTAACATCATTTAAATTAAAATGGACGTAAATATGGTAGTAAGATTGGTACAAATTTAATAAATTAGTATGGAGAAGAGAATAGTATACGCGCAGTCGTCCATGATTCTGCTATATTTGGTGAAAAAATTACAAGCCTTGACAACAAATATCAAGTCAAAAGCTTGATATTAGCAAAGTACTCTATCACGGAAATTGTGAAGGGATTTATTGGCAAGACCGTTTTTGGTACTGGATTTCCAACAGTATACCGCCGCTATCCTGTAACTCATGTCTTGGATGATTTCATTATAATCTTCGACCCTTCCGAGCCATGATGATTCATAGAACAATGAAGTAACTATCATGAGATATCATAATCATAATTGTTTGACCATATATGGACCTTATAGCTCGTATCCTAATTTGCGGTAGTAGTGTCTTGTTCCCACTCCAGAAATAACTGCCATTTTGGTAGAACCATGCTAGTCTTTAGCGATACGCTCGGCTTCTTCCATTAGCATAGTACCGTAGCCCTGATGTTGAAATTTATTTGGATCTCGAGTATGAATGGGCACAACTGAGCCGTATACATGCAACTATCTCACAAGAGAACAATGAGGGCCAAGTTAAGGTCTGAATGTACTCGGACCACATTTTCTCAATCTTAGCAATCCAACTAAAATATCTTGCCTGGGGTCTTCGTAGGAAATAAAAGTTTACCACCCCTCATTGGCAGTATAGTCTCTGCGAATGAGTTCGATATTTTATGGTTTAATCTTAAAGTGTACTTCCTTAATTCCTGCCTCTCGAGTCCTAACATCTCTACATGGGATGTTCATTTATCTCATGCGAGCCAAGGCTAATTCTCTTAGATTACCTTTTTCTACTCCCGAAGTCACCAAAGGCATAGGAATATCTCTTTGGACGCGGTAGACTCTTACCCAAGGCGGAACCAAGGCTAACATTTTTGCCACTATGTCCACTAGATCATTAGGATGATAATTTTTGTATTTGCCGTTTTTCCACAATTCATAGAGGCCTGTACCTCTAATTACTAGAGTGGGATATATCTTTACTCCATCCGGTCGGAAGGCTGGATTTTCGAAGAATTATCTGAAGCTTTAAAGATCTCTCTCGACTCCCATATTAGGTAGATCAGGCATCATATGAGTTACCACTTTGTATGCGCAGTCTTTGGCCATTGTAAAGGTTTTCTTCACAGCCTCAATAGTATGCCCTCGGTTTGTATCTCGGGCTATATCTTCATATATACTCTGAACTCCGATTTATAATCTAGTGCATCCATAACTTAGAAGATCAGATAAATGTCGCTTTCCACAAAAATCTGGACGAGTCTCAATAGTAATTCCAATACACTTGGCCCTACTTTGCTCCGAAAAGCGAACAGCCTAGTGATGATCAGCTGAAACATGCCCGCTCAATGCATCATGCAAGTTTCTAATAAAATAGTCTCTATAGTCTTCATCAAGGGACATAAATGTGCCTCCCATTATGATGAACTCAACTTTATCCACATCGTGGCCTATTTTTTTCAATTGTTCTACCCTGTCTCTTGTTTGGATATAAGGATTGTATCTTGCTCTGATAGCTCGCATTGATGTCGGCTCATATCCTGTGTAAGATTGCGTCGAATACTCAAAGTCTGAGTCTGGACCTCCCGGACAGTAGACACAGATATTTCCGGTGGTTGCAATATGAGGGCAACGATGAGGTTTGCACATGACAGCAACAACTGCTATTCCACTAGCTGTGCGGACTGGCTTTGCTTTAAGAAGAGGAACAAGTCTGCTCTTATAGTTTTCAGGGATGGCACTGATTATTTCGACAAGTTTTGGAGCCTTAGAAATCCTGTTCTTCTTGGTGACTTCTGAGATGAGAGAAGTTAATACAACCTTCTCTCTCTTTTCATAGCTCTCGATAATGCGAGTGATTATTTCAGACACATTCTTGAGATACATGACATTTTCATCAACCTTTCCCTTACCCTTCTTCGAGTTATTTTTGGGAGTTTGTTATTCAGCCATCAACACTATAATTTCTTTTATACCTAGAGCTCAGATCGATAATATCAGAGATAATTTAACAAATAATATCAAAGAGAAAAGACAAGATCAAAATCAATATGGTTACGTGGCAAAAGGACAGCTTGAAAAAACATTCTTGCGGTTCGGATATAAAGAAACCATTTCGATAAATTTTCGACGTTTTTCATTACTGGAAAATATTTTTGATGTTTTTTTATTTGATTAATGAATTTCTTTATTCTTTTTAATGCTAGCATGAGGGGTAATATGTGGTGATGGATTAAGAGCATAGCTTCTCCGCTTTTGGCTGCTGTTGATTTATTTATTTTTAGTATATTGATTTTACTTATCAAAGCTGTCGTAATTTCTTTTTGGAGTCCTTTGGGCTGCCAATAAGTCTGGTGTTATTTCTTATTGAGTCTATGTTTGTATCTCTTAAAATTTTCTATTTTATCTAAGCTTAATGATTGAAGGGATCTATAATATAATTTCTTAGCTCTGAATATTGGAAAAGATAGTGATTCTGCTTGCTTATTCTGATTAAACTTTATTTTTAAAGTCAACAGGTTCATGTGAAATCGTTTGGCATTTTTCATCAGCCACAGGTCGACTCGCTTATTTTTAAACTAATTTTATATGAGTTTAACAGCGGTCAATACTTAATTTTCCTTTTATATTTTCTTTGGTTGTTAGACTTTTCTGTTTTTAGAAGCCAGACTATTGATTCAGTTAGGACTGTATTATATTAATTTTGCCGATAAAATTGCGTTTGATTCTGTTGATATTGAGGCATTGATTATCAGAAAGAATGGAATACATGTTGGAGTTAAATTGCTGATTTTATCTAGCACATTTATGAACTCCATTTTGGAGAGCGATGATTTGTCTTACTTCTTGTTTGATGTTTTTTTAGACGTATTACTACATCTACTTATTATAAAATTAACGGCAATTTAGTTTTTACGGAAAATGTATGGTAAATTAAACTTAAACAATTTTTGATTGAATCAAATGTTTTAAAACTAACTGACTAAATCAGTGTTTACTTACAATCATTTAAATAGGGAAACATAATAACAGGGTTGGCTATATATTTTGTATAATTATTTTAATCACTAAACATTTCAATGTAGATCTTCATATATCAGCTTTCTTAATTTGTGAATTCATTTTGCTGGATTTTTTCTTATTGTTGCCGAAATACTTTTCTATTTGATGTATTATCTTGGACTAAGGCTAGCAGTTTATTCTGATATTATCTCGAACTTTCCTTTCACTTACGGTGAGATAGTATTTTTGTATAAAAGCTTTCAATTTTGTAAGGGTTTATCTAAATAATTCCCTGAAACGAAGCACTAATGCCTATGATGTATGTTACTTCTTTTACTATTGATTTTATTCTTTATTGCATTGTAATTATTGTTAATCTTCGTCTTTATCGGATTATAGTTCCCAAGATTTTTTTCGTCTACTCTTTTTCTTTTTCTTTTTTTCATTGGTTTCGACTTTTTAGATTTCCCTATTTTCATTTTCCATAATACTATGTGTCATTTATTCATGAAGAATAATCTATCTGTATGTTTCAATTGGTTAACCTTTCTAATTATAATATTAATTTTAATGCTTGAACTTGTATTGGGCCTAATTCTTTTTACAAATTTTGTTGATTTAAAGAGTGTTAATTAGGACACTTTATGTAATGAAAGGCTCCAGCAACTTCACGTCTTCTTCAATCTGAAGAATCAACTCTAATAAATTCAAGACTGCAGTAATATTATCTAGATTGACTTAAGTTTATTTCGCCAACATACACAGCCAGTTCGGAAATTAGATGATTCTAGTGAAGGTCATTCCTGTTTTGATAGGAAAATAAAGTTCTTTGATATACCATCCCCTCTCATAGTAAAACTTCCTTTCTCGGAAAAGACTATGAGCTGTCTCAATTAATCTTCTCAGATCCTTATCGCTTAATTAAATTTGTTAATTGCCTTTAATGCTTTTAAATAGTGAAGCTCTAACTTCTTTTATATCTGGCAATTTTATTTTTTCTGGCTGCAAATTATTTGTCAGAAGATAATTCAGGATGTTGTTGTAATGATTGATTAATTCCATGAGAGATGATGCAAAGCACCGAAAATGTTAATCAACAAATTATTTCTGAGCAATTGTTGAATCACGGGATTTTTCTCGACAAAGTAGCTTTAAAATCCACTCCCAATCGTATAAAGTCTCTTTATTAATTTATCCTTTTTAACTCACATTATTTTTGGTTTCTTCATTCCGAAAAGATCGTTAAAGTGTACATTTGATAAGTTCCATAAGTTGTCTTCCATACGCTTTACCATATTATTAATTTATTAGAGTTGAAAGTTACTTTTGTGTGACTAATGTGGGTAGAAATCTTTTTTCCAATTTATTCATTTGCTATTTGATGCTCTCCTTCTTGACTTAATGTTCGAAGTCTACTTGAAATAAAATATCTTTCTTAAAAAATGCAGTTATAAAGTTAATTACTATAAAATTTAAATGGATTTCTACATCGTATTGATGAGTAACATTGCATTTATCGATATATCGAGAAGTTAAATAAGGAAATATTTATTCAAAGTCTATCTTGGGAATATACCTGTCGAATTTAAGAAGGTCCAATCCCACAGTCGAAAAATAATTTAAATGAAAGCTACTATCTTCTCCCACAATGATGTTTTAAGATGATATGATAAGGTCATTTACTCCTCCACACCGTAGGATAAAATCAAGAATATTGCCAACCAAACTAAGACTAAATTGACTATTTAGCCTATTGTCTTGAGACTGAACCATTTCTCTGAGTGTGCAGCCCGGTATAAAACTTTTAGACATATAAATAACTTTACTGATGCTTTATTTATTTGGCATCTCTTCTTGATCTTTGGCTCTTTATGTTTCTTTAATCATTACTGAGCTATTGTAAGGGATAGCATTTAATATAGTTGAACCCCTGGACTTAGTCATTGTTAAGTAATTCATAACATTGGATTGAAGATGATGCTGGTAATAAAGTGATAAATATTCATCTTTTGCAACTATTATTTTTGTGAGATAGGTCTACTGAGTTTCAACATCGTAACTTTTGTATATCTTATGTTTTTTACTCGAAAATTAATGCTACAACTTTAACATTTTTCCTGATTCAGCCAACGTGTTCACTCGCAGCATTGAAATTAATATATCAAATAATGAAGATTATTTATAATGAAGAATTAATATTCAAAAAAAGTACATGTTAGAAATAAGGTTCAAATGAAATATTACAGCATCAATCACTCCAAAAAATCATTTTTTTCAACGTTTTATTCCACCCAAGTCATTGGGATGGCTTCTCTCTCGAAGATAGCGTCGGCCAAGTGTGGCCATTTCTTTTCTAAAACTTTAAATTTCCTCTTGATCTGGTCTCGAGTCTTGGTCATATGTGTAGAAATGGTAGCGAAATCACTGCCAAATCGCCTCAACAAGGTAACCAAAGATTCAACTTCCTTGTGAGTCCAAACTGCAACTGATTTTTTGTTGGTTTTAGAAATTTGCTTCACTTTTGGAGCTAATTTGTCTTATAAGGCTATCTCTTCGATATATGTGGAGATGGTAGAAACGAATGATTGATGGCTGGAGTTTTCATGGCTGTGAGAGTAATCAACAGTCATGCAGGTGACACAACCGGCAGTGTTTTAAAGTGGGGAAAGAGCTTGAGTCATTGTTAAAGGTCTACATGTTTAATATTTTGGGAGGTTCGAATTAAATATAAAAGAATTGGGTACTTATAGTTTTTTACATCAGTAATGATCAGAAACACAACTTCCGTTAATTTGGATTTCTTTTATATTTTACAAGCTATGCAATCATTCAATCAAACAAATCATAAGCAGAGTAAAATGACTCTTAAGTAAGCTTTATCATGCTTATAAGGTTAAAGGGTGAAATTCCTCTTCCAAAACTGTTTCTAAAGAGTAAAAATATCGAACTGTATTCCCAAATTGGTCAAATATAAATAATGATTATATCAAAACTATAATTTGATTCTTTTGTTGTGCAACTTGTAAGATAATAGTTGAATATATAATATTGATCAAAGAGCCAGCATGAAGCAAAGATATTAAATTAGATCGATAGACTATTGAGCATCTCTCTATCTCGAGCCCACTCGGAATACTAACTTAAATCCATCCTATTGCTCCTTGACTTCTCCTAAGTCTACCCAAAGAAGCTGGTTTGATCCTCGTAAATTAATCCAATGCTTCTGAACCCATTAAAATTAATTGAGTTGTTTATGAATCAAGTTATCAACTCCATAATTGATGTCAATTTAATAAATATAGAGCCTCTTCTCTATTTTTTCTACCACATCTGACTTGATTCCTCCATTGATAAAGCGAGACCATATAAAATAATTTATAGGCAGCGGTAGAGATAAAGACTTGACTTCTTCAGCCTGCAATAAATTCTTCTCTTCTTTTTACATCCCATGCTTGAAAATTAATAGAACAACGCTCACAGTCAATGTGAATTTTTTTGGTTGATAGTTTTTCAAAGGCACGATAAATTTTTAAGATATCTTTTCACTACCGAGGATGTTGTCAGTGATTCGAGCTGCATAGATGAAATTGGTTTCTCCTTTTTGATAGTTCACTACTTATAACTTCAAATGCTATTGCTCGTATTCCACTTCGATACGATACTGATTTTAGTTATCGTCAAAAAGGATGAGGTGCTTTTCCAAAGAAGCTCGTTTATATAGAATGTTTGCCTGTTTTTATGTTGCTGACTGAGATTTATTTGGCTTTATGTCGAAATGCTGTTACTTAGGCTTTTGTAGTGCTCTTGACTTTTAGGGTTATTTTAATTGTCTGAAAGCTAGTTGATTAGGATCTGGCCAAGGAATATTAAATGGCTAGCTAGAGGTTGAATGTTCGCATGATTTCTTGACAAATCTATTAGCCTCTATTAACGTTTTGGTAATAGTTTCGCTGCTACTTTTGGTAATGGCCATCATACCTTGAAATATTTAGATTTGCTGCTTTAGGATGGATTGATCTTTCCTCAGTCGAGATATATTTTCTTGCAATAATTGAACCTCCTCTTGTGTGGGTTGGTTAGGTAAACTAAGACACTGCATCAACTAGATTTTACATCTATCTATTTTTGCAAGCACATTGAGCACGACATTTAGTTACTTTACTGCTGATGAATCTCTGAAATATCATCAAGACCGACGGGTTCCTGGGAGGCTATGGATTTGTTCAGAGGATTCGAAGATAAGTCGAGAGCAGAAGATTCTCGAATGTCAAAACGGTGCATTATTTTGCCTGTAGATTCAGCTAATGGTTATTGGACAAAAGTGAACTCGGATCTGCTGTTGTCAATGGAGTGGAAGGAGTCTTCATGATTATTATCAGCCTTATATTACACTTGCATTTAAATATTTCAAATTATTATATTCGCGAACTAGTGATGCTATTTAGATGTTGAAATCTAATAAATCGTAAAAAATCATATTTTTTTCTAGAAAAGATGAGCATAAAACTTTGGATAATTGGCACGAGAATAGAATGCCAATATTTGGCCGCATGTTAGAATTTTTTGTAATAATACAGCCTTTTTTATGTTAATTACTAATCTCATTATAGAACATTTAGAAGATGAAGGAAATTAATAGCAGCCGTGCGCTCAACATTGATGATATCATCAGCAAATTAACGTAGAAATCCTTTCGTGATAATTCCTTTCCCCTCAAAGAGTTTGAAGTCGATGGACTTTGTGTGATGGCTCGCCGTATCTTTGCAGAACAACCCATGCTGCTCTAACTGCAGGCACCTGTACAAATATGTGGAGACACACATGGACAGTATCAAGATTTACTGACCATATTTCACCGATTTGGCTCGCCATAGCAACATAACTATCTCTTTCTAGGAGACTATGTAGACCGTGGCAAGCAATCTTTGGAATGCATTTGCTTACTCTTTGCCTATAAAATCAAATTCCCTGACAATTTTTTCTTACTACGAGGCAACCACTAGGCCAGCTAAGTAAACAAACTATATGGATTCTATGATGAGTGCAAGCGGAGAATGAGCATAAGAATTTGGAAGATGATTTCTGATAGTTTTAACTTTTTGCCAGTGGCAGCAGTAGTAGCTGGGCGAATATTTTGCGTACACGGTGGGCTTAGTCCCCTCACTAAGCATTTATCAACTGTAAATCTTATAAGGCGTCCTATCGAACCACATGCAAATAAAATGCTATCGGACATGCTTTGGTCAGATCCAAAAGCGAATTCTTAAGGCTGGAGTGATAACATAGAGAGGGGCATTAGTCACTACTATGGAAGCAACGTCGTAAACCTCTTTCTGAATAGAAATGAATTCGACCTCATTTGCCGCTCTCATCAAGTTGTTGAATAGGGCTACTAATTTGCTTTTAACCGAAGACTCATAACAATTTTTTCTGCTCCAAATTATTGTGGATAATTTACAAATATGGCAGCAATACTTTTAATCAGTGCTTAACTTCTTTGTAAAATTTAGCAATTTTAAGGGCAGCCAATCCGCGTCAAAAGGCTACATCGGAGTGTGACTCCTATACACAAAAATATGAACAGTGAAACTAATGTTGAAGATAAAGGACGCGAAGGTACAAGGATAGTTAAAGTGAAGCTTTAGAAATGTCAAAAAGTTCAACTGCCCATGGAAGATGACAATTATCCTAAAACAGAGGATAGTCAAACTTAATGTATTGATTATTGAATTAATGATTTTTCAATATTAAATGTTTAACTAATTCATCATGAGATTTGTATATTAAGAGAGAATTAAAATTATAATTAATCATATGTATCCATAGATGATATTATTAATAATATCTTGTGATCAAACCGATTTATTACGGATAAAATAAATAGTCGTGTGCTTTTGCTCCTAAAGAACTAAGCTGCGAAATCTTCTCAGTAATTTATAGCTCCTTTCGCGGCAGTTAATGGTTGTAAAGATAATATTAAATTAATTTTGTAATTACCAATAAAATCTCTGATTTGTTTCTTGAGTCTATCATTGTTCATGATAACTTTAAGTCTATATATTCTTTACATTTGGTTGATCTGTTTCTACATTTACCAACAATTCTGAGGTCATCGAGATTCAACGCTTTGAAGACTTGATTTTACTTAGCACAGACTCAATTAAATTTCATAAAATTGAGCGTCTCAAACTGAATGAGAAAAACTTAGGATATAAATTTATTGATACTGAAAGTAACATAAATCGGATGAATTTTGCTTTAGCCTCTCTGCTAATTCGAAAAGACTGCATTTGATTGTTATTTATTTCTTATTTGGCGATAAGGCTCGAATTAGAAATTAACAAATATATTTTGAGCTACTTGCTGAGGATCAGAAGATAGTAACTTAAGTTAATTGAAAAATAAATAAAACTTGGATCAAATTATTCCTTTCGGAGTTAATATATATTTAGTATGTCTATTTATAGGGTTTTCTTGCCAAAGAATCTCGCTGATAAACTGTAACTATAAAAAATCAGTATATAAGGTGATGCAAAATCATTGAATATTATAATGAATAGTCGAGTAGTAATAATAGTACTTGTAAATTTCATGCTGCTAATCAGTATGTATCTGTTATATCAACTCATTACTCGTGATGAAAGTGAGAATGATGATTCTTCGCGAAAGCGCTTTATTTTCCTGTTAGCTATTCACTTCTTCCTCTTTTTCTCTATGTTTATTTTTGCAAGTCTCACAAGTGTTTACGATGTTATGCTATGGATGTTTTTCAATTTGTTAACTATTGCAGGGTGTATATTCGTCTGTGAACAAATAGTGCAAGCTATATGGCGAGATTCTTCCTATAACTATAATCACTTTAGTTACGATAATGAAATAATTTAGGTAAACTATCTTAATATATATTTTTTAACGTATATGTATGCTTTAATAGGGCTATTTTTAAACTCTCTTTTTTTGATAGCCACATAAGGATTTCTATGCTATCAGCAAATACAAATAGACTTTGGATTGTAGCTCTGCTTAAGGATAGTCAATTTGGAGCATTAGTAGAATGGAGAGTGTTCTATTTGTTTATTGGAACTTGAGGATGGCAAAAAATGTGTTGAAATTAAATCATGTGGGCATTTTTTTCATGAGGAGTGTTTGTTGGATTGGATCCGATCTCATAATACCTGCCCTCTAGACAGGAAAAATATCTTTAATGTCCAGGAAAACAATCGAGTTCAAGATATCTTTGGAGAATGATTCTCTTGAAGAACTCCATTTTAATTAATGATGATATCTACTGATTTTGCACTGAATCATATTATATAAAGTATCACTGACAGCATAGTTTAAAGTCAAAACTACTGAGAAGAATTCCGATGGCGATAAAAGGAGATAAGGGCCGAACAATTTCAAGGTGAAAGTTATCTGTATCAGCTTTGCAAAACAGCATTATATATTTTTATGGGTTTTCTTCCTCGATGAGTGCCATATTCTTGACTGATCCAATTTTTCCGCGTCCCTTAAGGTTCATTATATAACACTTATGTTTTTAATTCCATTCTGGTTTTTTATTAACAAGTCGAATTATTTTTTTATTATCAACATTTTACTGATACTGATAAAGATCTTTCAAATTATAAGATTTGTCGCCTGCCCCATGAAGTTAAGAATAGGATACTTATTGACTTCGAATGTATATTTAAATGTTTCGAAAAGTTGCGGAACAAGAAAGTTCAGCTTTGTAACAAATCGTGCACACAAGCTAGCAAATCCCTTTTCTTTAGTCGTACAGATTGAACTCAGTTCCAGCAAAGTTGCTTCGGAGATAACCTAAATTACTTCTGACTGACCCTCCAAATGTTTTCTCGTTAGCAGTGATTTGATAATAAGAGTGGATACGACAAAACTATTTTTTTGCATTAACTAGGAAAGATGAATCTTTTCTTTTTAATGAAAATATTGGGTAAGAACAGCATGACCGGTCAATTATAAAACTGCATCTCCACAGTCGATGCGGAGGAGGGCATGTCATGGCTAATTCCATTTCCCTCATTTCCTTCAAGTTTATTTCATTTTAATTGGCATCAGGTTCGCTCAATTCTTGTCTCATGTGCTCTAAAACTATCATCGAACTGTCTTATGCTCGTTGTAATGAATTGCTCACGCTCATTTGCACATTTTTACTATCAGTAAGAGGAGGTAATTTTTTAGGATATATTTTGGAAGCTTTACTGTCCCCCATACTCTATCCCTTACTTTCTTGAATATCTTCTAATTTTTTCTTTTTCTGATATTAAAGAGGATTAATAGATCTATTATTATTTATTTCCTCTTCATCCAATTGCTGAAACAATCCTGGAGTCATTCTTTTAGCATCGTGCATTATCTAAATATGACCAGTTAGCTTTTGGGTCGATGAACTGCTCTCTTTTTCTGAAGAAACACCGAATGGACTTTTACTACGATATTTACTTCCTGCCTAAGACTTTGACGCAGCCTAGAGCTATCTTTAAGTCTTCTCAATAATGGAATCTATTTCCTTTTGTTGTTTTTGTAGCGATTTCTGAATGTTTGGGGGTTTTGGGAGTGATGTATCACGAAAGGAATAAGCGTTTTATTCTTCATAGGCCAAATTTTATGAATTCTGAGACTTTACTTTCGTCTATTTGGATATTTTGCTCTATTATGGTTTAGAAAACTGATCTTTTTTATTTGATTGTTGACGTTTTCTTTTTATTCCTAATTACCCATGACCAAGATTAATTTAAAATTTTATTCCAGCCTCCTTTCTTATGTTATTTTATGACAGAGGAGCATTGGGTGTCGTCTGGGTTTCGTTGTGATCTTCTTATTCATCAAAGATAAGAGCTCTATTTACTTTGTCAGTTGTCATTATTATGATTATGATATATTTTTTAGCGAATCAATAAAATCTGGCTTAAGATCATTCGAATATAAATACTTGAATTTATTGTTGATTATTCAATATTGGAAAAAGCCATAATTATTAAGCCATCGAGTAGATTTATATTCAATCCAAGATATTAGAAGCAAATGCTAAAAAGTGATCCCAATTAAGGTTTACTCAAAAGTAGTGTTGGTGCACAGTCACAAGTCAACAAGGACAAATCTTCGCATAGCCAGATTGAGGAGACTGAAGAGGCTCCGATCAAGTCAAATAAACAAAAGAAAAAGACACATCGATCTGAAGTAACTTACATTCTGAAGACTTTGAATTTACTGGTTGGCATCGCCTTCGTGGCATTTGCTGGATACTGCTATTATTAAGGTACTGATAGCTTAAATACTGATGCCCAGATTCTCAGATACGTAATGCCCGGATATATTGGTTTATCTGGCCTTGTAATTCTATTCATCTAATGCCGAGTTGCCTTCATGATTCGTAATATGAAGTTCCTGTACAACTACTTTGGACGAGGACTGTTCAATTTATATGCTGGGGCGATGCCTCTCATGTTGATAAAAAATTTCGACGATCAGCTCAACACTTTCGAAATAATTACTTTAGTGGCATCTTCAGTCATGTGTCTTGTTGGTGTTCTTTATATCTGCCTTAAAGTTTTTTGTTGCTAAAAAGAAGGAGCCAGAATTGATAGTGATAACAAAAAAGCGACTAATGATAGTGATAGTGATTGATGATTATTCTCATTAAATCAATTCTCTTTTTAAATTTATCTTCTATTTCTAAGAATATTACTCTAGAATTTTATCTCTATAAAATTGTAAAATCAAAAATTAAATTATTATCAAATTTTGCTAGTAATGTTAGGGGAAAGGAGATTGGACCCATACTGTGAAAGATAGGATCTACTTTTTTCAAAAGCATCTTTTGAGTACTTAGCATAATTGTGTGGCATCACTTGTGGGCCAGAGAAAATGTTGGAGCTGTCTTTGAGGGGTTCAAATTTTGATTTATACTCACTGTTTTTTGCTAAATTTCTATCATTTGTTTAGCATCCTGGATCATTTTTATGGGGTGTAAATAATGTGAGTGAATCATTAACTAAGCTAGATATGCTACATAGGATAATACATACAATGTCGGATTATTTGGGCGTGCGTGCTTTGTATAGTTGTGAAAGTATATTTTCTATAAGTCGGCTTTGTTCGTCATGCGTTTTTTAATATTATACAACTAAACTATTTATCCCTTATAGAGGCTTTTCAAATAACAGCAATACTGAAATTACTATAATCATTAATCATTCGTCATTCAGCTTCTAATTTTAAAGCCCAAACGTTATATTTGTCTATTTGTAATTTTTTTAACTTAGAAATGAGTGAATTCAGATAGATTAACACGAAATACTTGTTTCATGATTAAAGCATCGGCAGGATCAAGATTAGCATCTTTTCCCATTTATATTTTTGATAATGTTTCCCAAAAATTATGCTTGAATGTGTCAATTCCTTCAGTAATTTGTTAAGACTTCTTAATAAGTTTTTCATAACTCTGCTCAATCTTTTTTTTATCTGTCTAATATTTGAGAGTGAGGCTTTCTAGCCTTTTTTTGAAATCATAATCGAGCTATTCTAAATGTTTTTTATACTATTTTTGGAGAAGAAACATATTTTATTGGCTGTGATTATGGCTTTCTTACAAAAATTTTATATCTCTATGCAAAATATCACTTAATAAATCATTATCCTAAGTCACATAATGTATACAGTCCCTCAGGGGTAATACTTTATGCGTACGATGCTTTGTGATGCCATAAGTGCAATTGACGCAGAGAATTTTGCGCTCATTGATGCAGTAAAGGGTGAGAACATTATTATGTTGTAAACAACGAATGGTCTTTTGATCATCATAATTGATCAAGTTAAATAAATCAATGTATGCATACATTTTTTGCAATTTTTCATTCAGCTACCTAATTTTATTTTATATTTCCAATAATATATCATCCCCTTTCGGATTGGACGCATACAAAAGTCTGGAATTTTGGGAAGGTGTCGATAATTTTTAGGTTTATTTAGCAAGAGAATAACTTTTTTCATTTTTTATTTTATCTTGAGATATATTGTTTTTCGCTGTTTTTGGTGACACAAGATTAATGGTTGCATTTTTCTAACGAGACAGGTTCTTTTTAGTGGTGGGAGTAGTTAATGTTTTGCTTAAACCAGCTTTAGTGTTGAGTTAGATACTGAATATTTTATTTTTGCTCATTAAATTAAAATGATATATGAGTTTGATGATAATACTCTTGTGAATCTATCTATTTAATAAATATTGTATCTAATAAATTCTTGGTGACTCTCATTCTTTATTCTCCAATATTTTTTGAAGACAGTAATAATTGGAATCATCTTCCAAAAATATTGATTCCCTTTAGATCGATAAAGAAGAATAGATTAGTATCAAAATATAATGACTCTATTATGAGAATTCAATAATTTTAGCAAACAAATAATTAGAAAGAATTATTATTTGCAAAAAATAATAAAAAAAATAATTTGAGAACAAATAATAGAAATGTCATTACAATTGATTCTGCTAATATTGCGGATAGTATATAAATATAAGCAGAATATATCAAATTTGTTAATTAATAATATGGTCTTCTTATAATCAAAACAATTATTAATTATCAAATGCAAAAAGATCTAATTCAAATGAGATAGTAAACAAGATCGCAGTCAGTAAATAATGAGAGCAGTGAGGTTTTTGGCGCTAATATTAAGCATTAAAAGCAGTCAATGTCATCACATTACTTAGCGGAATAAACATGCCATCAATCTCTTTCCAAAACCAATTAAATTTAGCAAATAAAAATAGAAACTGTTGGTATTGGTTCTTAACAAATTGAAGATCACCAACATCTTATTAAAAGTGAGGAAAATATAGAGGATTAAGTAAACTCCAAAGGAATAAACTGCACTTATGATTAATAATAAAGTATCAAAAAAAGTAATAAATAATAAAGTGCAAAAAATAAAATTACGTTGAAATAATGTCAAAAGTTTTAATAAATTTAAATTTGTAGATTTAAATTTGACATCGGTAGCAATCTAATCTTC
>Ga0302197_10003110_pt1 | contig 15187 bp, 10 predicted proteins | sample II_Bog_N2_1_FD_193526 | JGI IMG/M metagenome (GOLD analysis project Ga0302197, IMG submission 193526) | Peat permafrost microbial communities from Stordalen Mire near Abisko, Sweden - II_Bog_N2_1 | ecosystem: Environmental > Terrestrial > Soil > Wetlands > Peat | place: Sweden: Abisko...
ATGAAGATCACAAAAAGCGAAACCGCGCCGATGGAAAGAAACATCCATAAGCCGGCCGCGGGGTTATCGAATATCCCAAGTACAAGATGCGCCATAAAATCCTCCTGTGCCACTTGAAGGGGCTTTTGCCCTTACATCCGGTGGGACAGGAGGCTGTGCAATGCGGTTGCATTTTTTTGGAATACTCTTATTGAAACAAAATGCAACCGGGAACCTGGCTTTTATGTCTCCCCAAGCGGAGAATGCTTCTATTGACCACGACCCTCACGAGCGCGACCCCTAAGAGCGCGGCAGACGATCTGGCCGATGTGGAGCGGGTGCTGGCCGGTGAAGTACGGGCATTCGAGGGGATCGTTCGCCGCTGGCAGAGACCGCTGGTCAATATGGCCTGGCGCTATTGCCGCGATCGCGGACGCGCCGAGGAGATGGCTCAGGAGGCCTTCATCCGCGCCTGGCGAGGTTTGGCTCAGTGGCGGCGCGAAGGGAGCTTTTCGACCTGGTTGTTTGCCCTGGCGGCCAATGTCTACCGCTCGGAGCTGAAGCGATTCCCGACCGAGACGCTGCCACTCGACGAAGCTCCCGAACCCGCCGGCCCGGCCTCTCAGCAGCGTGAACTCGAAGAACAACGACGGTGCGAAGCATTAAGGCGCGCTTTACTGGCTTTGCCTCCGCGCTATCGCGAGCCAGTCATTTTGTATTACTTTCATGAGCAGGACGTGGCCGCTGCTGCCCGCAACCTGGGCCTGCCCGAAGGAACCCTCAAAGCGCGCCTCTCGAGAGCGCGGGCTCTGCTGCGACAACGCTTTCCGCAGCTCGAAGGCGGGAAGGACGCAATGGAAGTTGCCGCAATGGAGAGAGGAAAGGAGGTCACAGATTGAAGCCAGCCAAGACACAGCAAGAGAGCGCCGGGAGCTTCCGGATCGACGCTGAGATCGACCGCGTTCTGGCGACAGAGGAGGAACTGATCCCATCTTCGGGCTTCATGGCCTCGGTGATGGAGCGGGTTCAGGAAGAGTCCGCCGTGCCTCCGCCAATTCCATTTCCGTGGAAGCGGGCCATCCCCGGCATTCTGCTCGCCGCCGGAGTCTTCGGCTGGGGCGGCTTCGAGTTTGTGCGGAGCGGCCTGCCAGCTATGAGTTCGATCACTCTCACTCTGCCGCATCTCTCCGCGGGCTACGAGCATTCTGTCGAGTCGGCGGGATGGGTGGCGATGGCTCTCGGAGTATCGCTGGTCTCCTGGCTGCTTTCGCGCCGCCTGGCCGGCCGTGGCGGGCTGCTGTAAGAGCCGCGCGAAACTTAGTCCAGCAGTTTCTCGATTTCGTCCAGATCGAAACGGGCGAGACTGCCGGGAATATCGAAGGCTCGAGCGTCCAGCGGCTCAAGCCGCCCGGAAACATACCGGTACCTGGGACCGGCCGGGTCGATCAGCAGGATGGTGCGGATTCCCATTTGTTCATATCTTCCGCATTTGGTCATGACACGCCTGATTGAGTCGGCGGGCGAGAGAATCTCGAAGACGGCGACCGGGGGATGGGTGACGATCTGCTCGATGGGCCGGTTGCGGTCAAGAAGCGTCACATCGGGAACGAGGAAGCAATCGGGGGCAACCTGCACACGCAGTTCTGGCCGCACCCGAATCTGACCCGTCAGTGCCTGCTGCTGAAACCAGGAATAGATCGCTCCCTGCCACGCTGAATGATCGTTTTCTCCCACAACGCGCTCCTCGATCTGGCCTGCGACGTACTCGGCGTCGGGCTCGAAGGAGCTGCGCAGATATTCTTGCACGGTCACGAAGTTTGTCGCGGTCGCCATAGCACCTCCTTATTACTCATCTTACGCCCAAACCGATGAATTGAGATTGACGGCAGTGTTGGGCCATGCTATTGCCGCGATATACTTAAGGTTCCCCCTTTGAGGCGTTTAGTTTCCGGCTTTCGCGGAGGCGCGCTTGCATGGGGACACCGCCTTTTCGATCGCAGACGACGAGTGCGCCATTCTCGTGGAGAAACCTACGTTGACCACTTTGCAGAAGCGCTGGCTTTGCGCCCTTTGGCTGCTCGTGATCGTCTCTTTCGCACTGCTCCATGCCCTGCATCTCAGCGCCGACTTTCCCAATCACACGCCATGGTTCATGGATTGGGCCAAATACACCGACGAGGGATGGTACGGCAACGCAGCCGTCCGCGCTCATCTCTTCGGCAACTGGTATCTCGCGGGGGACTTCAATCCCGCTCCGGCACTGCCGCTGTGGCCCTTTCTCGAATGGGTGCTGTTCTTCTTCACCGGAGTCACGGTTGAGGCGGCGCGCGGGCTGGCGGTCGCCTTCTTCTGCTGCAATCTGCTGTTGAGCTACCTATTGCTGAGGGTAAGCGGGCCGCGCTGGGTGGCTATGCTGGCCTTGACGCTGATCGTCACCAGCCCGTTTCTCTATTGCTTCAGCCGGCTGGCGATTCTGGAGCCCATGCTGACTGCCCTCACCCTGGCAGCCCTGAACCTTGCTGTCCGTCTGCCCCGGCTGCGCCGCCCGGTGGCTGCTTCGGCTGCCATCGGCCTGCTCTTCACACTGATGATGCTGACAAAGACCACTGCCGTCTTTCTGCTGCCGGCGCTGGGCTGGGCGATGCTGCTGCCGCTCTGGCTTCGGCGAGAATTGATCGTTCGCTGCACCCTGGCCGCCACCGGCGCCTTTGCCGCCGCCTATGGCCTGTGGATGGCGCTGATCATTCACTTTGGGTTCCTGAACGATTACAAGTACCTTTTCTTCGTCAACAAATACATCAAGCCGAAGGAGTTGACCTGGCCGCTGGTCAGCTTGTGGTGGTCCTTCCACGGCGGTTTGTGGGTAGGCCGCATTCTGGTTCCGTTGGCCGGCTTGGTAACTCTGGTTGCGATGATTGGCGCAATTGTGACTTTATTCGCGCCAGGCTCAGCGCTGGCTCAGCGGAATCAATGGGCTCGCAACCTGCTGCTGGACCCGGTCTTCGGCGCTTCGATTCTGGCCGTCGCGGGGTACATCTTTTTCATGACCTACCAGAACCATCCTCAGCCCCGGTACTTTGCCGTGGTGGCCATCTTCAGCTTCTTCGTTGTGGCGCAGGGGGCTGGGGCACTGCTCAAAGCGAAGCCGACTGAAGAGCAAGAGAATTTCTCAGGGGCTAAAGCCCTGAATGATTTAGCGGCATCTGCGGCACGACTGAAGTCGTGCCCTGACACAAAACCGGATTTTCCCGTGGTCTCGAAAGCTCCAGTTGCTCCGGCGCGCAATCGCACTAAATTCCTTGGCTGGGCCGTGATCGCGCTGGCCGGCCTCGCCGCAGCCTTCAACGGCTTCCAGACCCTGAACTACGCCACCCATCCGGAATACACCTTTGTCGATGCGGCTAGGCGGCTTACCCAATATATTGATTCCCATCCAAACGGGAACCGGTTGCTGGTTTCGATCAGCGGCGACCAGATCACCCTGGTCACCCACCTGCCAACTCTTTGCGACGACTTCGGCACGCAGGATCTGGCGGAGAAAATGGCCCGCTACCAGCCCGGCTGGTACGCTGCCTGGAACGACCTCGACCCCGGCACCCTGGCGGACATTCACCAGCATTTTTCGCTTGAACAGGTAGCCAGTTTCCGTGCCTTCGACGATCCGGAGCGCAACCTGCTGGTGCTCTTCAAGCTGCATCCGCTTCCCAATGGCCAGGAGCGCGATCAAGGCGATCAGAACTTGCAGATTCCGCTTCCCGGCGACAAGATCGAAATTCCCCTTCAGTAGCGGGAGAGCCGTTCTGGGCCGAGCATTTCATTTCTGGAATTTCCTGGGAATCGGTGTGACTGCAATCACTCGACAGTGCTGGGACCGGATGATAGCCTTCGGATGACTATTCTTGCGGAAAATTCACGTTGTGTTTTCCGATTCCGTTCGCAGTAAGCCATCAGAAACTTAGCTTGGGAGGATTTGTGACTGCACAGTATTGGGTGTGTTTCTTTCTGGCCGTGAGCGCGCTTTCGCTGCTCGCGACCTTCATCTCTAAACGCCAGGTCATCGGCGCTGTGGCATTTCTGAAGCATCAGTCGAAAACCGTGGCGGCTGTCATGGGTCTGCTGCTGCTTCCCACATTCGCCGGCGCGCAGGAGCAGGCAGGCGAAGCCAGCCTGACACTGCCGGATTTGTCGAGCGTTAGTTTTTTCGGCATAAACGGACATGCCCTTTTGATGATCGGATTGCTCTTCTGCGCCGGCGGCCTGCTCTTCGGCCTGGTGATCTACCAGCAATTGAAGAATATGCCGGTACATAAATCGATGCGCGATATCTCCGAACTGATCTATGAAACCTGCAAGACCTATCTGGTGACGCAGGGCAAGTTCATCGCTCTGCTCTGGATCTTCATCGCGGTCATTATTTCTGCGTATTACGGCTGGTTGATGCCGGTGGGAAATAGGTTGGTCACCTTGCCCATCATCCTGGGCTTCAGCGTGGTCGGCATCCTGGGGAGCTACGGCGTGGCGTGGTTCGGAATTCGCGTCAACACCTTTGCCAACTCCCGGACGGCATTCGCTGGATTGCGCGGCAAACCGTTTGCAATCTCCGAGATTCCGCTGAAGGCCGGCATGAGCATCGGCATGTTGCTGATCTCCGTCGAGCTGCTCATCATGCTCTCCATCCTGTTGTTCATCCCCGCCAATTACGCCGGCCCCTGCTTCATCGGCTTTGCCATCGGCGAATCCCTGGGCGCGGCTGCCCTGCGTATCGCCGGCGGCATCTTCACCAAGATCGCCGACATTGGCGCCGACCTGATGAAGATCGTCTTCAAGATCAAGGAGGACGATGCCCGCAACCCCGGCGTCATCGCCGACTGCACGGGCGACAACGCGGGCGATTCGGTTGGACCCTCGGCCGACGGCTTCGAGACCTACGGCGTTACCGGCGTGGCCTTGATCACCTTCATCTTGCTGGCTGTTCACGATCCCAAGACGCAAGTGCAACTGCTGGTTTGGATCTTCGTCATGCGCGTGGCCATGCTGGTGTCCAGCTCGGGCGCCTACTTCATCAATGGCTTGATCTCCAAGGCGAAATACGCGAATGCCGACGAAATGGACTTTGAGACGCCGTTGACCTGGCTGGTCTGGATCACCTCCATCCTTTCCATCGTCCTGACCTTCATCGTGTCAAAGCTGATGATCCCCGATCTCGGGGACGGAACGCTGTGGTGGAAGCTGGCTTCGATCATCTCCTGCGGAACCCTGGCCGGCGCGGTCATTCCAGAATTGGTCAAGGTCTTTACTTCAACCAACTCGGCTCACGTTCAGGAAGTCGTCACCTCCGCCAAGGAAGGCGGCGCTTCTCTGGGAATCCTGTCGGGGCTCGTGGCCGGCAATTTTTCGGCCTACTGGCTGGGACTTAGCATGGTTGCGCTGATGGGATTGGGCTATTTCTTCAGTACCGGCCCGTCGATGGATGCCATGATGCTGGCTCCTGCCGTTTTCGCCTTTGGTTTGGTTGCATTCGGCTTCCTGGGCATGGGCCCGGTGACGATTGCCGTCGATTCCTACGGCCCGGTGACCGACAATGCTCAATCCGTTTATGAGCTGTCGCTGATCGAAACGATTCCCGGCATCGAAGCTGAGTTGAAGAAGGACTTCGGCATCGACCCCAAGTTTGAACGCGCAAAATACCTGCTCGAAGCCAACGATGGAGCCGGCAACACCTTCAAGGCTTCTGCCAAGCCGGTGCTGATCGGCACCGCCGTCGTTGGCGCAACTACGATGACTTTTTCGATCATTATGGCCCTGACTCACGGACTGACCGTGGACAGGGATAAACTCTCGCTGCTGCACGCGCCCTTCATGCTCGGGCTGATCTGCGGCGGCGCGGTGATCTTCTGGTTCGCGGGCGCTTCCATGCAGGCGGTCACCACCGGCGCTTACCGCGCGGTTGAGTTCATCAAGGCCAACATCAAACTGGATGGCGCCGAGATGGCCTCGGTTACGGACAGCAAGAAGGTGGTCGAGATCTGCACCAAGTACGCGCAGAAGGGTATGTTCAATATCTTCCTGGCCGTCTTCTTCGCCACTCTCTCCTTCGCGTTCATGGAGCCGTTCCTGTTTATCGGCTACCTGTTCTCGATTGCCATCTTCGGCCTCTACCAGGCGATCTTCATGGCCAATGCCGGCGGCGCTTGGGACAATGCCAAGAAGGTCGTCGAGGTTGACCTGAAGATGAAGGGTACGCCTCTGCACGATGCAACCGTGATCGGAGACACTGTCGGCGATCCCTTCAAAGACACCTCGTCGGTGGCGATGAACCCGATCATCAAGTTCACGACCTTGTTCGGATTGCTGGCTGTCGAGCTTGCCGTGACGCTGACCAAGGAAAATGCGATGCTCACCCATATCCTGGCCGTCGCATTCTTCCTGGTGTCGGCGTTCTTCGTGCATAAATCGTTCTATGGCATGAGGATCGAAACCAAGGAAAGCAACTGATTCAGGTCTTCCAAACCAAACCGCTTCTGACTGGCGGACAACCGAAATGCCAATCGGCCCCACGCAAGACAAGCGTGGGGCCGATTGGTTTTGGGCAGCTAAGGAATCTCTGGTTGAGTTGATGTTTTGAAAGGGCACGGCTTTAGCCGTGCCGCAAATGCGGCAAAATCACTTCGGGCTTTAGCTCCTGAGGAAATGTCTCATTTCGAGAATGACTTGTTCAGAGGTTCCATAAAGTGAGGCCAGTTTGGTGTTATGATGGCTGCGCTATCAAAAGCCATTTCTTTAGCAAGTCAATCTTTAGCGGAGAATTGCGTGGAAATCCGCGCATAGTGAGGATGGAAGATGCGTATTCGTATGTATGCAGTCGCGGTACTGACCATCGCGGCATTGTCGTTACCGGTCGCGGGAGCGGCTCAGAAGTTTCAGGAGCCGACAAAAGAAGAGCTGCAGATGACCGCGGACCCCAAGGCTCCGGGCGCTCCGGCCGTCTTTCTCTATCGCGAAGAGAAGACCGACAATCGCAATCATTACGTCAGCGAATACGCGCGCATCAAGGTGCTCACCGAACTGGGCAAGGAGTGGGCTACCGTTGAGGTTCCCTATATCCCTGGTTATTCGGATACGCCTTACATTGAGGGCCGCACGATCCACGCCGACGGCACCGTCATTCCGCTGGTTGGCAAGGCCAGCGACTTGCTGGTATTCAAGAATCACAACAACCACGTGAAGGCCGCGGTCTTCAATCTGCCGAGCGTCGAAGTGGGCAGCATCCTGGAGTACAAGTGGAGCATTCCGCTGCTCGGAGGAAAAGTTACCGGAACCATTGGTGAGGAAGAGGGAGGCTACTACTCCGGCGCGCTGGCTGGATCGCGTCCAGAATGGAACGTGCAGCAGTCGATCTATGTTCACAAGGCGCATTTCTATTGGAACCCACTCTCGGATATCGAGGCGACCGCCCTTGAAACCACCAAATCGAGCCCAATTGATTACTATGTCGATGGAGAAAGGGCCCACTACCTCCTATTTACCCAGCGCCTGCCGGCTGGATTCACAACGATTCAGAGTCCCAGGGACGAATTCACTTTGGACATCCAGGATGTGCCCGCTTTTGTTCACGAGGCCAACGCTCCTCCAGAGGACGCATTGCATTACCGGGTACGCTTCTTTTACACACCCTACAACTCAAAGGAGGTGTATTGGGAAGACGAGACCCAGCGCTGGTCGAAACAGTTGAACGAGTTTGCCGGCCAAAGTCAGACAATCAGGGACGCGGCGAACCAGATAGCCGCCGGTGCGGCGACGCCCGAGGCCAAGGCGCGCAAGCTCTACGATGCGGTGCAGGCACTGGACAACACCGACTTCTCGCGTGCCAAGACTGAAGAAGAGCGCAAGCAACTGCATCTCAAGAAGGAGTTGAAGAAGGCCCAGGATGTGTGGAACGAGAAGAGCGGCTCGGGCAACGATCTTGCCGCGCTCTATCTGTCGCTGGCCCGCGCGGCGGGACTCAACGCGGATGGGCTCCAGGTGGCCGACCGCAACCTGCGCATCTTCGATCCCAACTATCTCTCCCTTCATCAGCTGGATTCCCTGCTGGTGGTGCTGCACATCGACGGCAAGGACATCTATCTCGATCCCGGCGAGAAGCTCTGCCCCTTCGGCCAATTGCACTGGACGCATTTGCTGACGGGCGGAGTTCAGCAGGATGCCAAGGGGCCGGTCTACACGCCACCCAACAACCCCAAGGACGGCATTACCGCGCATGTCGCCGACCTGATCGTGGACGCGCATGGCGGGATTACTGGAAACCTGAAGATTCTGATGAATGGCCCCGCGGCGCTGCAATGGCGGCAGCTCAACCTCACCTCGGACCCGGAGGAGGTCAAGAAGCAGCTCAACGAATCGCTTCGAGATCTGCTGCCGCAGGGAATCGCCCGAGATGTGGACAAGATTCAAGGGCTGGAGACCGCGGCCGACTATCTTTCGGTCACCATGAAGGTCTCAGGGCAGTTGGGCAGCATGACCGGCAAGCGTTTGATGCTGCCCGCCTTCTTCTTCTCTACCGGCGCGCACGCGGAGTTCGTCGCCGAGGAGAAGCGCGAAGCCGTCATCGATCTGCACTACGCCGAGCAGGTGATCGACGACGCGGTCTACCACCTGCCCGCCGGCTTCACGGTGGAGGGCTCACCGCAGCCGGTTCAGTTGCCCTGGCCGGAGCATGCCACTCTGGTGGTGAAGACCGCTCCAGGCACGGGGACGATCGAGATCAAGCACATTTTCGCCCGAGCCATTGTCTTGCTCGACCCCAAGGAGTACACGGCCCTGCGCGACTACTACCAGAAGATCGCCGCCAACGACGAGCAGCAACTGATTCTTTCGCCTGGGGCGGGTGTGGCTGGAAACTGAAGGGAGCCTGGGGCCGTTGGACGTTTTGACCGCCCCCCAAAAAAAATTCCGCTCATGGGAGCGAAGTGTGAGCAATTGGCCGCGCCAAAGCTGTTTTGGCAAAGTTGGCCAAAAGTCCTATACTCGGGCTGAGGTGTTCCCATGCCGACTCGCAATGTCAGCCTGACCAAGGAACTGGATCAATTCATCGCGGCGAAGGTCGAGGCCGGGCTCTACGCCAATGCCAGCGAGGTGATGCGCACGGCGCTGCGTGTGCTGGAGAGGGATGAGCGGGAATACGAGGAGAAGCTGGCCGCGCTTCGAGCGGCCATCGACAAGGGACTAGCCAGTGGCGTTGCCGAACCTGGAGTCTTCTCTCGAATTCGCAAAAAATATGGCTTGCCGCAGAGAGAGGCATGACCGTGTTGCAAGTCAGTGTCTCCATTGAGGCTGAGGAGGATATCGATCTGATTGCTGCCTACACGACAAGGACATGGGGCTGGCGGCAGACAGATCAGTACCTCGCCAAACTGGAAGATGGTTTCGATCTTTTGGCTCAAAGCCCGCTCATTGGCAGATCCTGTGATTGGATTCGCCCTGGACTTCGCAGGTTTGAGATCGGCAAGCATGTTGTGTTCTACATTCCCGATTCCGGCGAGGTGCGGATCGTGCGCGTTCTGCATCAGCAAATGGTTCCAGCCCGGTCGCACTTCGAGCAGTGACGCCCGTTTCTGTTCTGCGCGACTGATGCTATTCGCATCGAAAATCTGGTGTCGGGAAATCTCTATGGCTGTGGCTGGTGCGCGGCCTGCCACTGCTTGATGCGCTCATCGATCTCAGCACGCTTGGCGGGAGACAGTGTCGCTGCGGCGTCCTCTCGAAGCTTGGTGACCTTGCCCTGCGTATCTCCTTTCAGATGCGGCGCCGCCAGACTGAGCCAGTAGTACGACTCCTCGGGCTGGTCGTGCAGCATCATGGCCAGATTGACTTGCGCGCCCACGGTTCCCTGATCGGCTGACTTACGAAACCAATCCTCGGCCACCTTGGGGTCCGGCGTGATGCCCTGGTTGCCGAAGCTATAGTCCATTCCGATCTGAAACTGCGCGTCCGGGGCGCCGGCCTCCGCGGCCTGGCGCATATATTCAAACGCCTGCTTCTCGTCCTTGGGAACTCCTTGGCCCTCGTGATAGAGCAGCGAGAGGTTGACCAGCGCATTGGGATTGTTCTGCGCCGCGGCTTTCTGGTACCAGGCCAAGGCCTGCGCGTAGTCCTGCGGTACTCCGCTGCCATGCGCGAAGCAGTGGCCCAGAGAAAACTGCGAGGGAGGGAAGCCCTGCTCGGCAGACTTGCGATAAAGCACAGCAGCCTGCGCATCGTCTTGCTGAACGCCGACGCCGAACTCGTAGAGGGCGCCCAGATTGTACTGAGCACGGGCGTCGCCCTGGTCGGCGGCTTTCTGGTACCACTCCGCAGCCTGCCGCTTATCCTGGCTTACCTGCCAGCCCTTTTCGAAATCGATACCGAGCTGCAACTGAGAGTAGGAATCACCGACCAGGGCGGCCTGGCTAAACAACCCGAATGCATGTTTTGCGTCCTTCGCGACGCCATTGCCTTCGGCGTAGAGCATTCCAAGCGCCCGCATTGCGTCCACCTGCCCCTGAGATGCGGCCTTTTGATACCAGACTGCAGCCTGCGCGTAGTCCTTTGGTACGCCTTGCCCCAGGATGTAGCAGAGGCCTAAATCATATTGAGCGTTGAGGAGCCCCTGCTCCGCCGACTTGCGCAGCCAGGATGCGGACCTGATCTGATCTTTGGGGACGCCCTTGCCGTTTCGATAAGCAGCCGCTACCAGGAATTCAGCTTCGGCATCTCCCGCCTTTGCTTTGGCCAGGACGGCCGGGTCGATACCGCTTTGGGGCTTCAAGCCTGAATTCTGAGCCGTGTTGACGGCCGGGACTATTACAAATGCGAAGGCTAATACGGCCAATTTCGTCCAGTGCTCGCGCATGGCGCCTCCAAGAGTACCAGCAACATATCAGAAGAGGCGGCTTGACTCTTTGATCTTTGTTTCCTGCTGAATTGGGAATCGATGGTGTCGCAACCGCAAATCTGCGTCGTCGGACAGGCTTATGGGATGGGTATACCGAAATACTTCCGAGCTATCTCCAGGAGGTCTGTATTCGTCATTACGCCGTATTCCACGCGCGGCTCCTTGCCTGGAGCGATGAAGTAATATCCGACGCCGATCTTGCCTGTCCGGAATGTTTGGACCGTTTTCCCGATGCGAATTTTGAACGAAAGCGCGTCCGCCTCTTGAAAATCAATTCCAGCCCTTGCAAAAGGCTCGTGTACTTCGCTGTTGTACAACTGAAAGTCACTAAGAACTTCGTTCAAGTCGGGGTCGTTCTCCAGTTCCTTTTCTGTTACGGGCGTAAAGAACGCTATGACAGTCGGCTTTTGAATCACGAAGACCGTCTCAGGCTTGGTGGCGTTCTGCGCTTTTCCCATCACGGCAAAGATAACCACAGACAAGAGAATGCATCCGATCCGTTTCATGATGGCTAGTCTACGCCGCCGATCGCGAAGATCTGAGTCGTTTGAACTCGGTAAACAGTTCAACTGGCAGCAATTCGCCTTGAATCTCCACATCTGCACAGATCTCCCCTCAATCTGCACGGTTTTTGCGTCTTGCCGCCTGCCCTGGAGAGGACTAGCCTTGGAATAGAAGGGCAGTATGGTTGAGGGGGCCGGGCATTACACCGGATTTGGGGCAGATTGGCAGCCGACAACCCGCGCCCAGCAAGGCGCCCCCGAGCTTTCCACAGGCAAGTGCCTTTGTTTTGAAAGTAGATGCGGGGAATGCGAATAAAATACTAGATGTTGTGGTTTTTTGTTGACAGGCACCACAGACAGCGGTATTTTTTCATCTGCGGCTTTAAACGGATTGTAACGGTCTCAGCTGTGAAAGATTCACGGCACGCCGCTCGAAAGAAGAGAACTCGCGGTACATTCCAATCCCCGTTTTCCCGTTCTTTGCCAGAAGTATTCTCCCGACTTGCTCCAGGTCGCCTTGCGCCGGAGAAGGGGGAGAGATTTTCCGATTTTCCGAATGAGAGGGTTCCATGAATGAGGTCCAGCAGAAGAGTTCCACCGCAGCCCCACAAGCTTCCCAAACCCAGCGGGGACTGATCTTTACCCGCCGTTTCACGACCGATGGTATCTCTCCCTATGACGAGGTCAAGTGGGAGAGCCGCACCGCGTCCATCACCGACCAGAAGGGCAACACGATCTTCGAGCAGAAGAATGTTGAGGTTCCAGTCGACTGGTCGATGACGGCGACTAACATTGTGGCCTCGAAGTATCTACATGGGAAGCTGGGCTCGCCGGAGCGGGAGACGGGCGTCCGCCAACTGGTGAGCCGGGTGGCAGAGACCATCCGCGACTGGGGCATGGCGGGCGGCTACTTCGCGACCTACGAGGATGCCGTCATCTTCCATGACGAGCTGGCGAATATGCTTCTGACCCAGAAGGCGGCCTTCAACTCGCCGGTCTGGTTCAATGTAGGCTGCGACCGCCTGGAGCCGGACGCGGAGGGGCAGAACTGGCACTGGGACCCGGCAACCGGCGGCGTGCGCTTCTCTGCGACCGGCTATCACAATCCGCAGTGCTCGGCCTGCTTCATCAATTCTGTGGAAGATTCAATGAGCGGCATCATGGACCTGGCACGGACCGAAGCCATGCTCTTCAAATTCGGTTCCGGCACGGGCACGAACTTCAGTTCACTGCGTTCGAGCAAGGAATCCGTCTCGGGAGGCGGCACGGCCAGTGGCCCATTGAGCTTCATGCGCGGCCTGGATGCCTTTGCCGGGGTCATCAAGTCGGGCGGCAAGACGCGCCGCGCAGCCAAGATGGCGATCTTGAACGCCGAACATCCTGACATCCTGGATTTCATCGACTGCAAGGCGAAGGAAGAGAAAAAGGCCCATGACCTGATCAAGTGCGGCTACGATGGTTCAGGGCCGGATTCCGAGGCCTTCTCTTCCATCTTCTTCCAGAACGCCAACAACTCCGTCCGCGTGAGCGACGAGTTCATGCACGCCTACGAGAGCGATGGCGATTTCACCACCTATACCGTCAAAGGCCACGAGCCGGTTAAGACCTACAAGGCGCGCGAGATCATGCGCAAAATCGCCGATGCGACCTGGCACTGCGGCGATCCCGGCATGCAGTTCGATACGACGATCAACAAGTGGCACACCTCAAAGAATTCGGCCCGCATCAATGCGTCGAACCCCTGCTCGGAGTACATGTTCCTGGACAACTCGGCCTGCAACCTGGCGAGCTTCAATCTGATGAAGTATGTCACCCCGTCGGGCGGCTTCGATATTCCCGCTTACCGGCACTCGATCTCGGTACTCATTACCGCGATGGAGATCCTGGTCGACAATTCGGGCTACCCAACTGAAGCGATTGCCAAAAACTCTCACGACTATCGCCCGCTGGGCATCGGCTATGCCAACCTGGGCGCGCTGCTGATGGCCTTTGGCCTGCCTTACGACTCGGCAGCCGGACGCAATCTGGCGGCCGTCTTCACCGCCATCCTGACCGGCCAGGCCTACCTGCAATCGGCCATCATCGCAGCCAACTGCCCGCCGATCGCGTCGGCTACGCCGCTGACCGCCCATGTCGATCGCGAGGGCGGCGCCTGCCCTGGCTTCTATGTCAACCGCGAGCCCTTCCTGGACGTGATCCGCATGCATCGGGCGGAGGTGAACCACATCGGCGCGGTGCGCCAGAGCGGCGAGCCATTCAACGTGCCGCAGCTCGAAGCCCTGATTGATGCCAGCCGCGAATGCTGGGATATGGCCCTGGTTTACGGAGAGAAGTTCGGCTATCGCAACTCCCAGACCTCGGTTCTGGCTCCTACCGGCACGATTGGCTTCATGATGGACTGCGATACGACCGGCATCGAGCCTGATCTCGCTCTTGTCAAGTACAAGAAGCTGGTGGGCGGGGGCAATATCAAGATCGTCAACAACACGGTGCCGGCGGCTCTGTTCAAGCTGGGCTACACGGATGACGAGGTGAACGCCATCGTCAGCTACATCGATGCGACTGGAACCATTGAGGGCGCACCCGGCGTCAAGCCCGAGCATCTGGCGGTCTTCGATTGCAGCTTCAAGCCGCACAAAGGCACGCGGACCATTCACTACATGGGCCACATCAAGATGATGGCGGCCACGCAGCCGTTCCTCTCCGGCGCGATCTCGAAGACCGTCAACCTGCCGGAAGAGGCCACCATAGAGGAGATTGCCGAGGCCTACGCCGAGAGCTGGCGTCAGGGCATCAAGGCTGTGGCCATCTACCGCGACGGCTCCAAGGGCACTCAGCCCCTGAACACCAGCATGGACGTAAAGCGTGAGTCCTCGCCGCTGGACAATGCCGCCGGCCGCGTACTGGCCCAGTTGGCCACGGGACAAACTGGCGCAGCTGCCGACCTCAGGGCCCTGGAAGCCAACGCCGGCGAAAAGATCGAGGCCGCCGCCAAGTCGGTCTTCCTGGCCGCGGTTGCCTTCCAGCGGGCGCTGGATGAGATTGCGAGGATTTCAGAGCTGTCGATGCCGCTGCTCCAGACCGCAGCTCCGCATGACTCCGCCCAGGAGGCCGGGAACCCTGTGGCGCAGGATCTCAACGGACCACCTCGCGCCGTCCGCCACCGTCTGCAGGACGAGCGCGCCTCGATTACCCACAAGTTCGGCATCGCGGGCCACGAGGGATACATCACCGTCGGTCTCTACCCCAACGGACAGCCGGGCGAGATCTTCATCAAGATGGCCAAGGAGGGCTCGACGGTCTCCGGCCTGATGGACTCGTTCGCTACGTCCATCTCGATCGCCCTGCAGCACGGGGTGCCGCTCAAGGTGCTTTGCGAAAAGTTTGCGCACACCCGCTTCGAGCCCTCGGGCTGGACCGGCAACGAGCAGATCGGCTATGCCAAGAGCCTGATGGACTATATTTTCCGCTGGCTCAACCTGCGCTTCCTCTCCGGCACGCAACTGTCGCTCTTTGCCGGTCTGGCTTCGCAGGCCTCGCAACTGCCGGCCCCGCCTACCATGATTCCCGACGCCGAGCCCGAAGAGGACGCGTTTGGGCAAAGCCACCTGGCACGGCTGGCCGAAGAAGTTGCCGAACGCTTGCATCAGGTGAACTCCCAGAGTGCCAAACCCGGCTTCGGGAATCCGGTTGGCGCAGGAGGGGGCATTGCTCCCGATGCGGAGGCCGGCCTGTCGATCAATTCCGGAGCCCAACAGGAGCCCAGCCTCACCGA
>Ga0302197_10003113_pt1 | contig 15178 bp, 10 predicted proteins | sample II_Bog_N2_1_FD_193526 | JGI IMG/M metagenome (GOLD analysis project Ga0302197, IMG submission 193526) | Peat permafrost microbial communities from Stordalen Mire near Abisko, Sweden - II_Bog_N2_1 | ecosystem: Environmental > Terrestrial > Soil > Wetlands > Peat | place: Sweden: Abisko...
CGCGCAACAGATCATGCAGCAGCCAGCGGTTTCCGCTCGCGGGAACGTCATTCAAATCCATATATGCGCTCATGATGCAGGCGACCCCTGCGTCCACTGCTGCATGGAACGGCGGAAGGTATACATTCTGGAGTTCTGTGTCCGATAGGTACGAAGCGTCATAGTCGCGTCCACCGACCGCAGCACCATAGCCGGCGAAGTGTTTGGCGCAGGCAAGAATGTGGTTTGCGGAGCCGGGAACAGCCCCTTGAAAACCCTGTACTCTCGCAACCGCCATTTGGCTGCCGAGGTAGGGATCTTCACCGGAACCCTCGACGATGCGCCCCCAACGCGCATCTCGGGCAATGTCCACCATCGGTGCAAAGGCCCAGTTGATGCCAACAGACGAAGCTTCAGCGGCCGCTACGGATTGGATTTCCCGGTTCAAATCGAGATCCCAGGATGCCGCCTGAGCTATGGGCACCGGAAAGATGGTGCGGAATCCGTGGATCACGTCGAAGCCGATCAGCAGCGGAATATGCAGACGCGACTGTTCGACGGCAACGTGCTGCACCCGGTTAATCTCGTGGGGATCGGTGAGAAAGAGATAGGAGCCGAGTTCACCTTTCTGGATGCGATCGTCTGGCGCACCTTTGTACCAGAATATCTGGGAGAGTTGGCCAAGCTTCTCGTTGAGCGTCATCTGCCTCAGTAAGGTCTGGGCACGGGCCTCGATCTTTGGATCGATTGAGGGTGACTGCCAGGACTGGGCAACCACGGTAATCGACGCCAGGAGCAATACCGCGACCACGCCGTGGCGTATGTATGAGCGAATCATCGCACTTCCTTGCGGTTCTTCCGCTTTAGAAGGTAAGCCGGCCGCCGAACTGGAGGACGCGTTGCTGGCCACCACCACCGGTGATTTGTCCGAAGGTGCCAGGGTGTGACGTCGATCCTACATGCGCAAAGTCGCCATCAGGCTGTCCATATCTCGACGTATTCAAGATATTGAAGCCTTCGATACGAACCTGGAATTTCATCTCGTGAGGTAGCGATAAGACCTTGAAAAGGGAAAGATCCTCATTTGTGTAGCCTGGCCCATAGAGTAGATTTCGGGCCAGGTTCCCTGTTATAAGAGTTTTTCCGGCGCCAGTCGACGCTGCCTGACCTGTCGGGACGGCGAAGGCTGCAGGGTTGAGCCACGCAGTTTTGGTGCGATGACTGACACCTGGGTTGCCAATGAGATTCGGGCGGAGTCCAGGGTAGGTGGGATTGGCCGAGTTGGACACGATATTGAAGGGACGGCCGGTATGAAGCGTGGTGATGCTGTTCAGTTGCCAGCCACCGATGAAGAGATCCGCCACCTTGCTATCTCCCGAGAAGAAGTGTTTGCCTTTGCCGAACGGCAGTTCAATTACCTGGCTGGCAACAAAGTTGTTGCGAACGTCGATGTCGGAGTTTCCATATTCGGTGGAGACGTTAAATGGGCTTTGCGGATAATTGCCACCCTTCCCGAGGTTGGGTGGGGCGGGGCCGTTGTCTCGATTGTGCGACCACGTATATGAGAGTAGAACACTATATCCGTGACTGAAGCTGCGATTGAGTTTCGCCTGCAGAGAGTCGTAGTTGCTTATTCCAACGGGCAATAAGGCCTGCACCTGGCCGAGTTTCGACGATAGATGATTATTGACGTTGTAATTGCCGACTTTGTACGAGAGATTGCGAGTGTTCGCCCCAACATAGCCGACTTCAAATGAGGTTGCATTGCCAAGTTGTTGCTGGATCGTGACGTTGTAGTTCTTAGAGGACGCCGTTGGGAAGTTAGTCGGCTCGGAGTTCACAACTTGCAGATTCGCATTTGGTACTGTTGTGAGATTCAAGGAGGAGACACTTGGCGCGACCGGGTTTGTCGTAGAGCGCGTCATGCCGGCATCCAAGGTGTAGCTGATTCCATAGGCACTGTTGCTGAATTGTTGCTCCGTGTAAAACGGATAGTTCTCGGTGAGAATAATGTCGCGAGAGTCGCTCTCTGGCGAGTAGAAGATACCGAAGCCTCCGCGCAGAACGGTGGTTGACCTCAACTGATAGGCCACTCCAACGCGAGGCATTAGGTCCGCTGTATTTGAGTTCACCAGCGACCTTGAGTTTGTACCGCGACCGGCAATGTTGATGTTCAATGTGGTGAGGTCGAAGTTCGCCTGATTGTTGTTCGCCTCGACATAGGGCTGGACATACTCATAACGTACTCCAAACGTCAGATTGATCTTGGGCGTGATCTGCCAGTAGTCCTCGACGTAAGCTGAATGTTCGTTTGCAGTTGTCTCCGGAGGAGTCAACTGCAAACCCTGATCGACAACTTCCGGAAGACCGAGCAGCAAGTCGGCGATTTCAGCACCGCCGTTGTAGTAGTACGCGTTGGGATCGTAAAAGCCGTAATTCGGGTCACTGGTCAGGTTTGAACCCGGTCCAGCGAAATACTCGTAAGGCACGGGAAATAGCGAGTAGTTGGAATGCGAGTCGATGTGGCGAAACTCATAGCCTGCTTTGACGTTGTGCTGGCCGCGTGTGTAGCTGATCGAGTCGATGTAGCCCTGGATTTTTTCCCGCGCAGTCAACGGCTTGTAGGTGGACCCTCCGGTTACAGCACCTGAGCCAACCTGTATCTGAGGGAAACCGTAGGTTTGGGGAAATCCAGGGATATTAGCGTTCTTGATTCCGAATTGGCTTGCGAGGTTCGTTCCATCGAGCAGGCTCTTCTGAGTGGTTGGCGAGAGGAAATACGTAGCTCGCGCTTCGTTCAGAAGACTCTGCGTGAAGACATGGTCGTATGTGAGCGCGATTGCATGATTCTCGTACGCGGTATAACCGCCGGTGTCGCCACCACCGCCGCCCGAAACCGGGATTGCACCCGCGTAGGGATCGGAGGTGTTGTAGGTGCCCTGCTCTGCATCGTAGGTTAGATAGAGCCGGTTGTTCTGTGAAAGAGTGTAGTCGGTGCGCAGGTTGGCAACATTACTAGTTTGCGTATACAACTCTGTCACTGCGAAGTTGCCGTAGGGATTGTTATTCTGCGGCGCCGGGAAGAGTTGCTGGACGATTTTTCTTCCTGCTGGGCTCACGTCCGCGGCAGGAATTACGTTTCCGGGAAACTGCTGCGCGTAATAGTTGTTCTGAAAGAAAAAGGGATTAAAGATGGGTATCTGGTTGCCGGTATATGGATCCAACAGCTTGGATAAATTTGCGTCACCCGCGGTGTCGAAGGTGACCTGGTTTTGACCGACCAGCGTCTGCCCCAGGTAAGACCCAGAGCTGCCATTCCTGAAACCCTCGTAGGCAAGGAAGAGGAATGCCTTATCTTTCTTGATTGGCCCTCCGATGGTTGCTCCGTAGTTCTTCTGAATGGTCGTCGGCGTCGATCCCTTCGGTGCAAAGTCGTTATTCGCCGCGGTTGCAGTGGGCCTGTAGAAGAAAAAGCCGGAACCGTGCAAGTTGTTCGTCCCGGCTTTGGTCTGGATCAGAATCGAGCCGCCGGAAGCGCGCCCAAACTCGGGAGCATAGGTCGATGTGACCACTTTGAACTCCTGGATCGCGTCAGGACTAGGCCGCACGTTGGTATCGTTGTTGAGGCCGGTCACCTCAACACCGTTTACCTGATATGAGTTCGAGAACTCCCGCTGTCCGTCGACAGAGATACTGAGGTTATTGCCGCCACCCCCGGAGACTACGCCGGGCACCGTGAGGAGCAGGGTCGTGAAGTCGCGGCCTAGAGTGGGCAGGTCTTCGATTTCCTTCGAGCCAATGACCTGACCGGTCTCCGCACCCTGCAATTGCAAAGTTGGCGAGGACTCCGTGACCGTTACATTGGTATTGACCGATCCGATCTTCAGCGGAATGCTGAAACGCGCCCGCTGATCGATGTCGAGATTGAACGCCGGCACCTCCGCGTTGGCAAAGCCGTCCTTTTCCACGGTGATGGCGTAGTGGGCGGGGGGCAGGGCCGTCTCGGTAAACTCACCAGAGTTGTCGGTGGTCGCGCTTGTAACGATTCCGTTGTCTACATTACGGATAGAGACCTGCGCACCTTGAACGACTTTGCCGGCGGGATCGGAGACGTGGCCGGATATGGAGCCGGTGGTGGCCTGACCGAAGGCTGCGGCAGAAAAGAGGAGTGGTATCACCGCGGCTATAACAAGCTTGGACCGGGAAGACTGGGATACGGAGATCATCGAGGTTCACCCTTCCTGCATCGGTTCTAAGAGCGTCGGGAAACGTTTACTGATAGCGCCGAAATACTAAGGAGTGATCTCTTAGGCTGTCAATGAAATTCTCCAGAAAGTCATTTCTTGTCTCGATGTGGCCATGACGCAGCCTGCGTGGATGAGTTTATGCCAGTTAGGATAGGGCCAATTTCAACAAGGAATCGGTTGACAACGGAGCTTAAGAAAACCTTTACTGTACCGCATGTATATCGGAGAGAGATTGATGGCGCGGGCTACGAGTGCTCTCTTGCTAGCACTGCTCGCGGTAACCATTGCGGTGAGAGGTCAGAAACCAGCTGCACCATCGAACCAGCAGGCTCCACCTCCATTGCTCCTCGGATCCGCATGGTATCCGGAGCAGTGGCCGGAGGAGCGGTGGGAAGCAGATTTGACGTTAATGGAGAAGGCCCACCTGCATTTGGTGAGGGTAGGTGAGTTCGCGTGGAGCACGCTTGAGCCCAGCGAAGGCAAATTTGACCTCGATTGGCTAGAGCGGGCCGTCAATCTTGCTGGACAGCATGGAATCTACACCGTGCTTGGTACGCCGACGGCAACCCCGCCCGCATGGTTGACCGAGAAGTATCCCGAGGTCTTACGCGTCGACGAGAATGGGCACCGCGACGAGCATGGCAATCGCCTGCAATACAACTGGTCGAGCCCAAAGTATCGCGCCCTGTCACGAGAGATTGTCCGAGAGCTTGCTGTCCGTTTCGGGCGTAACCCTTACGTGATTGGCTGGCAGATCGACAATGAGATATCACAAACCTCGACCGATGATGGAACCCGCCAACAATTTCAAGACTGGTTGCGTAGGCGCTACGGGACCCTGACCGCGCTAAACGCCCGCTGGACGACAGCTTACTGGAGCGAAACCTATACAGATTGGTCACAGATTCCAATCCCCAAACATGGCGGCGTGGACAGTGGAAATCCGGGGCTATTGCTGAGTTGGAGAGAGTTCATCTCCGACACATGGCGCAGCTATTTGCTGAACCAGACTGACGTTATTCGCCCAATTGCTGATTCACGCCAATTCATGACTACGAACACGATGGGCTTTTTTCAGTATTACGATCATTACGTCACGGAATCGGTGCTTGACCTCGCTGCGTGGGACGACTATATGCCCGACGGTAAGATCGATCCTGTCTTCAACGGGATGGCCCATGACCTCGCCCGCGGCTTCAAGCACAAGAATTTCTGGGTTATGGAGACGCAGCCGGGCTTCGTGAACTGGTCGAACGTGAATGTGCCACTAAGGCCGGGAGACGAACGGGCTCTGGTTTGGCACGACATTGCTCACGGCGCGGACGCAGTGAACTTTTGGCAGTGGCGGAGCGCGTTGAACGGCCAGGAGCAATATCATGGGACCCTCATTGGCCCAGACGGAACGCCGGTCCCGCTCTATCCCGAGGTGCAACAAATTGGCAAAGAGTTGGAACAGCTTGGGCCTGTTCTGGCGGACACCCACGTTGTATCTGAGGTCGCGTTGCTGCACTCGTATGAGAGCCGCTGGGCCATTGAATGGCAGCCACAGTCAGTAAAGTTCGACCCGATTCAGGAGATGGCGCGCTACTACGCCCCTCTTCGAAGATCTGTCGAGTCAGTAGACATCGTCTCGCCCGAGGCCGACCTGTCGCGATACAAGCTGGTGATTGCTCCGGCGTTGAACGTCATCACCGCGAAGGTGGCCGAGAATCTCATCGCGTATGTGAAGGCCGGAGGCAATCTGGTGCTCACGCCCCGCTCCGGGATGAAAGATGAAGACAATTCCTTACGAGTCGAGCGCCAGCCGGGACCGCTCTCGGCACTCCTGGGCGGTCGTGTCGAGCAGTTCTACGCGTTGGCCGCACCAGTTGTGGTGGATGGCGATATGCTCCACACAGACGCCAGCATCTGGGCGGAGGAGTTGAGTGTCTCGTCGCCCGAGACCAAGGTGATCCTGCGTTACGGAAAATCGAATGGCTGGCTCGACGGAAAGCCCGCGGTCATCAGTCGTCGTATAGGGAGAGGAAGCATCACTTACGTGGGGACGGTGTTTGACGAAACGGCCATGCGAACTCTGACAGGATGGCTGCTTGCGCAGTCGCATGTAACGGTTGCCCCCCTGCTGGTGCCTGACGGTGTCGAAGCCAGCACGCGCGTTGGAAAGGATAGAATGGTGCACATTCTGGTTAACTTCGCCGACAAAGAGGTGACTGTGCATCTGCCAAGCACGATGAAAGATGAGATGTACACGGGTCACAACGTGCAGCAGATTGTGTTACCTGTCAGCGGTGTGGCGGTGCTCAGTGAGCCTCGGTAGGAGCATCTGGGGCGCAATCCACATTGGTGTTTTGTTGAGTTGTACGTTGGGCGGCAGTGCTCAGGCAACTCAACGCGCGCCGTCACCGACAAATGAGCGGCTGCCAATCACCTACTTTGTCGACTGCACAAGCCAGTCCCAGAATAGTGAAGGGTCGGAACGTCTTCCGATCAACTCGCTCGCGCAAGTAAACTCTCTTTCACTGCACGCGGGAGATAGTGTGCTTTTCAAGAGAGGCTCAATCTGCAAAGGCAGCCTCGAACCGCGTGGATCTGGAGAAAACGGAAACCCGATACGCCTGGGGGCTTATGCGGAAGGACCACTGCCTCGCATCCAGGCACAGCAATCAGACGAGTCTGCTCTCCGCCTCTACAATCAGAGTTTTTGGGAGGTTAGTTCCCTGGATCTAGCCGGCGGCACAACCTACGGTATTTACGCGAGCGGCGACGCAGCGAATCTCAAGTACCTTCATCTCCGTGATGTCCGAGTCCACGACGTGCGAGGCCCACTCAAGCACAAGGAATCCGGCCTCGTCGTGATCCGGGCTTCGACCGAGCAGGCTGATTACGAAGACGTCGAGCTCGACGGCGTCGAAGCATGCGACACAACTCAATGGTCCGGAATCTTTATTTCGGGAGCCTCTCACGTCCGAGTGCGAAACTCGACGGTACATGATGTGCAAGGCGACGGAATCGTGGTGTTCCACGCGAACGACGCTGTCATTTCGCGATCATTGGCCTGGCATACGGGCATGCAGCACCAGTTTACGATCGGAACGCCAAACGCCATCTGGACATGGCAGTGCACCGACTGCACGGTAGAAGACAATGAGGCTTTTCTCACGGATAGCCCCGGCATCGACGGAGGATCATTCGACATTGACTTTGGCAACACTAGGAATAGCGTGCGGCACAACTTTGGCCACGACACTGCAGGTTATTGTGTCTCAATATTCGGGGCATTCGGGCCTACGGTAGACAGTCGGGTTACAGACAATCTTTGCCTGAATAATGGAACGAGCCCACGGTTAGCTCAACGCCAGGGCGCTCTCCTGCTGATGACATGGCAAGGCGGATCGTTGGAGGGAGTCGCGATTCTCGGCAATCGAATCTACTGGGATCCCCCCGGTGAAACCCCAGCATTGCAAGCCGGCGATAATCTCAACGCGGCCGGGGTGGTGTTCAGTTCCAATGACCTCTGGTCGAGTGGGCTAGTCTTTGTCGATCCCGCGCTACCTTATAGCGGTGATCACAACCACTACAGGCTGGGCGGAGTAGATTCCGCCGACGAGCGGGAGGCCCGGCCAATGTTTCTCGCATTGCATGAGACCGGCTCGACGCTGACTATCGAGAAGAGTGGCTCCAACCGCGTGGGGAAGTTCGGTCTGGCCGCAACAAATACAACTGGATGGCGGCTTGAGCTTAGCGTGCCTGCCGGTCCGTTGGGCAAGGACGTAGAGGATGATCTGCGTGGGATTCTGGTTCAACTGAAGAGCGCGGCGCTGCAATTTAGTCACTGCGGCCTGAAGGTAACGATTGGTGGCCCTTCACTCGCGGCTCTGGCGGTAGATTGGTCATTGCAGACCGACGGCGTGTCATTCGATAAGACCATACGCAGCGTCCAGGAACCTTCACTCAGGCTGGTATCTCCGGACGGGAAAGTCCTTCGCCAATGGCACACCTATCCATCTCCGGTTGACTTGGGACTTTCGCTGCGACAGAACATTGGACCACCAGATTACAGCCACCTCTCGCTCGAAGAAGTCCGCGCCAAGGATTGACACCAGTCACTTTCGTCGGAGATCAAAACTGTGCGCCGTGGGGCTCAGTTTGGTGCGGATTGTGGCTGCCAACTCATCCTCAGCATCGCGCAGTCGATCCTCGGCGACACTCGATGAAGCGCTTACCTTCACCTCCGCGCTCAAAACAAAGCGCGCCTGATCCAACGTAGCTCGGCGTTCTTCATACCACTCAATACCCCTCGCCTGATCGAGCATTGGGGTCTTATAGAGGGCCAGGTTGACGCCCGATCGCAACTCTTCCATCGAAAAAGCCGCAACCGGTTTCCCATCAATCGAGAGCTGATATCTACCGGAATCCAGACCTTCAATCCGCAACATCTGTTGATCGAGACTTGCGATGCTTGAGATGCCGAGCAGGACAGGCGTCATCGCATTGTTCAAGTCGAGCGGGAGCGGAAGCGCTTCGTCCTTTTGCATCCAATGCAGAGTACCATCCGTCTTCTCGAGCCCTGTCACTTCCGTCCTTTCCTGACTTTGCACAGCAGCGTTGCCTGCATTCAAGCTGGCGCTGCTCACCACTGGGTTGACGTGCCATGTCGACATGAGTTCGGCAGCCATGATCCAGTGACCGACTTCGGATGGATGAATGCGGTCAGGAACGATAAGGGGAGCAAGCTGTGAAAACTGTTTCCTAGCTTGTTCAAGAGCGGAGATCAATGGACCGTGAAAGTCCGCCACCAAGACGTTCCGATCGCCGTGTATACGCATCGTCTCCGCCATCTCTGAGACATCCTGCGCGTTGCGTTCGATGACCGACGCGTAGCCCGGGAAGTCGGTTCCGTGCGTGATCTCATCGTATGGAGATGGCAGTATCAGCGTCAGGCCAGCTTCCGGTGAGTCCTTTCGAATCTCAGCCAGCAGCGCTCTGTATCCCGCTTGAAAGAGTCCATCCATTCTGGGTGATTCGGGAACGTAACCGCCATCATTCATGCCGAGCATTATGGTAATCATCGACGGGTGAACTGGAGCAACATCTCGCTTAACTCGCTCTGCCATGGCACCGGCATACCCACCATAGGTTGTGTCCCCGGGCACGCCGGCATTGACAAAACGGACATGAATCGTCGGGTATCGGGTGAGAACAAATTCCTCCACAAACCTCGTATACAGGCGTTGTGCGGTAATGCTGTCGCCATAAAAGACCACCGTGCTATCGTCTTTCAGGGCGAACTGCTGGCTGTCCAGTTGAACTGACGTTCCAGTGATTACCAGCCCCACTCCCAGGGACAAAAAGAACAAACGGATTACTGAAGTGGAATGACTCATGGCCACTAATCATAATGGATCACTCTTGCAGCACGGTCCAGCCCCGAGCTGAATGAAAGGAAGATACGCTTGTCCCCACATCTTCCTTCCTTTGTCGTGGCAGCGTACTTCGCTTGCATGATTGTGGTGACGCTGCGCTCCGCCCGCAGAGATACCACCTCCAATTCTTTCCTGAACGCAACAGCGAGCCTGCCAACGTGGGTCGTGACCATCTCATTTCTTGCCGCAAACTGCGGAGCCTTGGAAATAATAGGCCTAAGTGGAATCGCTGCGCGGTATGGCGTGCAGGCGTTCCACTTTTATTGGATCGGGGCAATCCCTGCCATGGTGTTTGTCTCGTTTGTGATGTTGCCGATCTATCAGCAGAGCGGAGTTCGCAGCGTCCCTGAGTACCTTGAGCGCCGCTTCGGCCGTAGAGTCAGACTCCTGAACGCGCTCTCGCTTCTGGTAAGCACCTGCCTCACCGCCGGAATTAGTCTCTATGCTCTGTCCGAGATATTGCATGTGTTCGCGGGATGGAGGTTTACTGTGTGTGCCCTCGTGACCGCCTCCGTAGTTATGATCAACGTCACAATCGGCGGCATTCGAGCAACGGTCAGAACAGAGATTCTCCACTTTATTGTCATGGTGATTGGTCTCGCGCCAATGTTGTACCTTTCAGTCCACCTCCCCGCTCGCACAGTGGAAAGCTGGACCACACAGCGCCATCTGTGGCGTGTGACGCCTTTAGTGTCGGCTCACCTTCCGGTTGACCTCATAGGGGTGATCTTTGGTCTAGGGATCGTGATCGGTTTCTCCTACTGGTGCACCGATTTTCTTTTGATGCAGCGCGCTTTGGGGGCACGCACCCCCGAAGCAGCGAGGCAGGTTCCTCTATATGCGGGCTTCGGAAAGCTGATGTTCTCGTTCCTTGTTGTATTGCCAGTTGTTCTGGCCGGCCAATCACTCAAACCGTCTGGCGCCGGAGCCCTCGATCAGACATCGCCGCTTCTGATGCACCTGTTGTATAACTCGCAGTACCTTGTGGTCGGAATTCTGGCACTAGTCGCGAGTTTGATGACCGCGCTGGGAGGTAACGTGTCGGCGTTTGCGTCCCTTTGGACTCAGGAGATCTACCGCAGTTGGCTCGAACCAGACAAATCTGAACAACACTACATATTTGTTGGGCGCATCGCCAGCGTCGTTTGTCTGTCTCTGAGTGTGGCGTCTGCTTACGCAACCTTGCGCTTCGAAAGTTTGTCCCAGTTCATGCTCCTGATCTTTTCTCTGACGATGGTTCCTTTCTTTGCGGTCGTACTGATCGGTTTGTCTTCACGACGGCGTTCAGCAAACGGGGCTTTTGCTGCCGCCCTTTGCGGAATCGCCTCCGGGGGGCTAACCCAAGTCGCTTATCGCATGCACTGGCTGCATCTGGGGAGCGACCTGAGCGCGAACTTCTACACGGCGCTTGTGAGTTTTTCCGCAGCTCTTGTTGTGGGCATCTTTGGTAAAGTTCTGTTTTCCGGTGGCGAACGGATCCCAAGCGACCTGCAAGCCAAACCAGCCCTTCAACCCATCCAGCGCACTTCTATTACACTCTATGTCTTGGCCGCGCTGTTGCTCGCTTGCTGCGTCATACTCAATGTTATTTGGAGTTGAATCGGTCTAAAGGGAGTGATCGAACTAGCGAGGGCTATCTAAGTTTGTCTTGACAATGAACCACTTGCGACTCAGGCTGATTTCATGAGAAGAAAGACGCCATCGAAGTCCCCATTCCAAGGGAACACAGGGGACATTGTTCAGGTCGCCAAGAGGGCCGGAGTCTCGGTAGCAACTGTTTCGCGAGTTACAAACGGCTTTAGTTCAGTGGACAAGAAGCTGGCCAAACGGGTCTGGGAGGCAATCCAGGAACTCAGTTACGTGCCCAATCCCCAAGCACGGGCGCTCGTATCCGGCCGCAGTCGTACCCTTGGTCTCCTTATCTCCGAGATCACGAATCCGTTCTTCCCGGAGCTTATTCAGAGCTTTGAAGACATAGCGGGAGAGCATGACTTCGAGGTTCTGGTTGGCTCGACAAACTACAACCTCGAAAGAGCGCAGCGCTTCATTAGACGACTCGCCATGCGCAGGGTAGAGGGCGTAGCAGTAATGACGTTTCGCGCAGAATCTCACCTGCTTGACGAATTGATCGCCCAGGGAGTGCCTCTCGTGTCGATCGATGTGGGCACAGGGGCTCCGCGATCAGTCGTTCTGGAAGTCGATTACGCTCAGGGAATCACGCAGGCAGTTCAGCATCTCGCGGTTCTGGGCCACCGCAAGATTGCGTTTGCTGGCGGCCCAATGCCCCACCTGACCAACCTACGAAGGAAAGAAGCCTTTATTCAAGCGATTCGGTCGATAGGGCTCAACGCAAAGGAATCGTTGATATTCGAGGGTGCCCACACCTTTGAGGGTGGCACCCAGGCTGCCCATCATTTTCTCGCGCAATCCCAAAGACCGACAGCTATCGTCTGCTCCAACGATGTTATGGCGGTTGGCGTTCTGCGCATATTGGCAGAAGAGAAAATCTCGGTTCCAGGCGAAATGTCAATTGTTGGTTTTGATGACATCCATCTCGCCGAATTCGCTACCCCGCCATTGACAACGGTCCGCATGTCTCGCGAGGATCTCGCTCGCAGCGCGTTCAATGCGCTGGAACTGCTGAGGACCTCCGAGATGAAAACACCTCACAAACCCATTCGCGTGGGAACATCTCTCGTTGTTCGCAAATCGACCGACTTTCATACTGAGGCGACGCGCGGCCTAAGGATGCAGCGAAGAGTGCCAAAGAATCTTAAGGTAAAGACGTAGGACTGCATGTGGGACGCTATGGCGTTGAGCTTCCACGACTAGATAGAGATGAAATTCTGCCGGACGGAGAAGAATGACCCAATCAATTCTTCACTCCGGCCGAACCATAGCCCTGCCAGATGTACTCAAGCGCTTCAGGCAGCAGTTGCGCCCTCGTCGGCCGGTCCGTGTGTCCTGCATTGCGCGCGAACACAAACTGGTAGTGATATCCCTTAGCCGTCAGAACCTTCGCCATATCCTCGTTCGCCATCACCCAGTCGTGCATCAGATCATCCGGAACATTCGGATGGTAGTTATCGTGATCGCCAACTTCCATCCAGATGCGCAGCGGTTTCGCCGGGCTATCCGGAATCAGATTTTCATGCAACTCCCATGCACCGTGCGGAACCGCATCGTCATGCGGCTGTTGCTGGTTCACGAATGTGCCTGAGACCGTCAGCACGCGGTGATACAGCTGAGGGTGGTACCACGCCATAATCATCGCCGCCGACCCGCCCGAGCTCGCTCCCATCGTCGCGTGGCCGTCCGGTCCTTGGTCAGCTTCACGTTGTAGTTCTTCTCCACTAACGGCAACACCTCGGACTCCACAAACTCCGCGTATCTGCCAAACATGATGTCGTATTCCAAACCGCGCTCGCTTCCATGCGGGTCACCTCCGCCAGGACTGATGAACACGCCAATCATTCCCGGCAGCCGGTGCGCGGCGATCATGTTATCGAACACCTTCGGCCAGGCGTGGTCGAGTCCGTCCGCTCCGACAAGGAACGGCGCAGCCGTCCCGGGCACATATTGCTTGGGTACATATACGGAGATGTGGCGCGTGTATGCAGCGGGATGGCTCGTGTTCACCACATTCGTCGGGTCTTTCGGATCGGGGGCATCACGCGCAATACCCGGATAGAACCTGCTGTCGGCCGAACTCATGATGAATTCATGCAGCGTTCCGTGCGGCACGTTCTCATGCACTTCGAGCTCCGGCGCACGGTTGTGCGTCGGCCCGATAATAAAGTTCCCGTCCTTGCTCGACGGAGGAATTGTCCCGTCCGCCAGTTCCGTCGCCTTCACAAATCCCGGTGCGTTCGGATCGCGCACCGGCACCCGCGGCTGCAGGGACGGTGCCGCTGCGGGCTGCGACGCCGCTGCTGCGGGAGCGGGGTCTCCGGCGGCGCAGTTGCCGACTGCCCACGGGTCACTCCCGCAATTGTCAACCCAGCGCACAACGCAATGTTCACGCACGTTTTCATTGACTCCTCCTTGGCAATTCAAACGGAAGAGTTACTTGATAAAGCGCGGCTGGGAAAATATATCATCGATCATTGTGCAGCGGCTCGACCACAGTCGACAGGTCCTGATTGCCATGTCCCTCCTCAACCGACTGCTCAAATAAGGGCCACGCACTTGCCGCCGTCGCCAACTCCACCCCGTCCTTCGCCGCCACCTCGTGCGCATACTGTATAGGTTCTTTCGATATCAGCCAGCCAGTGTCATGGCATTCATTTATCAACCCATCGAGGTTCCTGCAATGCCGGGGATTGAGCCACATCGATTTCTCTGGCTACGGCTGGCCGAACTGCTGGAACCAGAGCCGACCTGTGTCACTTGACGAGAACAAGCCTTATCTCGTTTTCCGCAAGGATGCAGTTGATTCCCCCAACCGGAATGGCCGTCTCGTTTCCTATCGGCTCGAAGGGCACAGGCGATTTCGCCAATTGACCGAGCTGAACCCGCTCAAAACATCAATTGCTAGTCCGCGTCGCTTCCGCCCATATGGATGCGCGCGTTGCGGACCGCCTCGATGTATCTGCGTGCCAGTTCACGAATCCACTGATCCTGTCGGGTCTTTAGCGCCTTTCGGGGCATCAGTTCCGACCCGATTCCTAGAGATGATGCGCCAGCGAAGATGAAGTTGGCCGCTGTTAATTGATTGACCCCACCCGATGCGATCAATGGAATTTGCGGCAGTGGAACCTTGAGAGCGCGAATGTATTGGTCCCCGCCAACTTGCGCACACGGGAAGATCTTCACAAAATCGGCCCCGGCCTTCCATGCGGCGATCACCTCGCTGGGAGTCAGCGCTCCGGGAATGGCGACAGCATCATTCTTTAGCGTGTATTCGAGGACCTCCGGGATCAGTCCAGGGCTGGTGATAAACGAGGCACCGGCAGCCAGGCAACGTTCTGCCGTTTGGGCGTCCAACACGGTTCCGGCGCCAACCACAAAGCTCGGGAAGTTTTGGGCTAACTGAGCAATTACCTCGATCGCGTTTGGTACGGTCATGGTAATTTCAACGACTGGAATTCCTGCTTCGTACACGGTTTCCGCAGCGAAGAGGGCCAGTTCTGCCTCGGGGACCCGGACACTGGGCATGATCCCGATTTCCGCAATGCGAGAGCTTATCTCTTGCCTATTCATGGTCTCAACCTTTTGATTGAATGATTATCACTCTTCATGGAATCACCTCATGCCCGACGGCGAGGTTCAGTTGACCGGCGGCGGTCAGGTATGCGCCGACCAGTTGCAGGTAGGCCAATTGCACCACGCGGTAGTCGCTCTGCGCGTTTAGAAAATCCATCAGTGAGGTCCCGCCACGCTGGTAGGCATAGGTCACGGTATCGCGCACCCGCGTGGCCTGGTCGCGGTACTGCGCCTTGTAGGGCTCCAGCAGCGCGATATTACTGCGCACCTGCTCATAGGCCGAGTCCACGTCGCTGAACACCTGCGCGCGCGCCGCGTCTGTCA
>Ga0302197_10003125_pt1 | contig 15144 bp, 18 predicted proteins | sample II_Bog_N2_1_FD_193526 | JGI IMG/M metagenome (GOLD analysis project Ga0302197, IMG submission 193526) | Peat permafrost microbial communities from Stordalen Mire near Abisko, Sweden - II_Bog_N2_1 | ecosystem: Environmental > Terrestrial > Soil > Wetlands > Peat | place: Sweden: Abisko...
CATTGTCCTATTATATCAATCATAATAATTAATCAATCATTTAATACTATTTTCAAAGTGAAATTACAAATAATCGTATGTCCCCTTTGAATGTATACATAATATAAATTGAACCATTGGGTATATGCTTGACTAATTATAACTCTCAAAATTCTCAAATATTGATTGTAATGGAGGGAGAACTCAGCCGAGCTTTTCAAATGGTCTCACAGCCCAATAATATCACCATTAAATAGGGCTAACATCTACTCGCCTCTCTCAAAAAGGAGAGTGGCTACCCATTAGCTTTGCTTCACTACATTAACAACACAACTATATCAGACTAGGGAAAACTCAGAGCAGCTATCGAATTAAGGCTTTGGTGTCAATACTATAAAGTAACTCTACTTAAAATTAGGATTTAGAAGAATTCGAGAGACAGTTCTACAGTCAATACATTTAAGGAATCAAAGAATCAATTCTGTTCGCATATCTAAATTTTCCCTTAAAAATATCAAAAACTCTTCGTCCAGGTATAATCTGCCTGACAGACATACTTTTCCCCAACCAATGGCCAGATTTGCTTAGCAATTTGCTCGGGTATGCAGGCCAGGTACCCGCTTCAATTACAGCCGTGCTGAAAATGATCCAAAATATCAGCTACAAATACACATACATGACAAGAAGTGATCCTCTCTACTAATAAATAATCATAATGTGTGATCAAGTTCATGACTTCATAATGAATCTGACGACTACCATCCTTTAGCGCGTTCTTAATAATTCTAACGATACTAGTGAAGTCGTAATTCTAGAACTACTCATGAAAATATTCTACAATTTAAACTATCAAGATCTGCATCCTAAATTTTAAGATAATCTTCAGAGATGGATGGATATTCTCAAGGCCATCATGAATTTGAATAATATTAATTAGAATGTTTTCAAATGCAAAGGAGCCGCCCTTGAGTCCATCCTGCTCTATGCCAGTAAATATAAGGAAGATGTGGAGGAACCTATTCGCGGATTTTGTCAATAAATATGGTCTCTGTGTGCTGGAGCCTCTGAAGATTCGGAATATGACCATATTGTCTTCAACTCCTTAAAATTCTTTAAAAGTTTAGTGCTTTGGCCTGACATGAAAAACTTCTTCACGGAGCACATGGACAGTCTCATCCAAAACCTTATTTTACCTAATATTGGAATCACTAAAACGGCCGTTTCTCTATTCGAAGAATAAATTGATGTTTTCATCGACTATTACTTTAGAAACACTGAAATTCAAACTCGAAGGTCAGCTGCTTTAGAACTCCTAAGAGTAATTTGCCGGCATTATACGGCATTTGAACCTTTTCTGATAACTCAGCTTGATAATTTTAGGAATATGGAAGTCACAAACGTGAAGGCAGAATGCACCATTCTAAGTCTAACCATTGATGGTTGCAGTAAAGGATTTCGAGATGTTGATGGCTGTACACAGCTCTTCGTGAACCCTCAAATTATCTAGCATTGCTATTAGAACATTGCCAAAAAGATTCTTTCTCAAGTTTATAGCAAAAGTGGTCAAGATCCTATCTAAAAGAATTTTAACGTCATTCACATAGCGACTCTAATTCGATTTCTCTTCTATTTTAGAATATATTTCCCAAAATAAGAGCTGACTTCCATCGTCTAATTTTTAACTTCCATTCAGACCGAAAATACTTCACTCAGAAAGATAGTGTATTTGACAATCAACGGATTTTTAATCATGAGGCATGGAGATTATAGTAGCTACAAAAATTTAGTGCCTTTTTTCAATTCAGCCATTCTCAAACCAATTGCCGTTAATATATTTAAGGTCATTTACGAAGGGACTAAAATATAAAACTTTTTGCAGGAGAGTCTAACAAAAATGTTCTTCAATCTATCAAAGGCTTTAGGTGAGAGTAACAGCTAGTTTTTCAACATCTAGATTGAAATTATACGAGAGATGCTCAAGCGAACTGCACAATATGATTTTAACAGCGTGCAGTTTCTCTTCGAGACTATTGGATTCCAAGCTTATTGGTATTTAAGGACTAGCAGCAGCAATAAGTCAGCCCTCGAAAATTAAATATTCAACTATTTTCAAATCTCACTCAAAAATAAGAGTGATTTGGTCAACTTTTGCTTACAGATATTAGCCATTTTCTTACAGCTTGAACCCATGACAAACAGCCAATACAATGCGATTTATTCCTCACTTTTGCTGCCTGAAAACTGGAAAGAATAAAATCAGTCAATAATGAGCTCCTATATACAGTTCATCATTGCCTTTATCTCAAAACATAAAGAAAGACTGATGAGTGATAAATCTGCAATTGAAGTTATCCTCAGCAAAATTATTGAAATTGATCATGTTGAGCTTTTCTATCGATTCTTAGAGGCTATTATGACTCACACCACTCTTGACTAATTTTATAACAGTGGATATCTGAATATTATGATTCAAGGAGGGCAAATTATCGCCAAAACTTCAATCCAAGGAAGGAAAGCTTCGCTTCTTTTTATTTGCAAACTTTTGACCTATTATAACAATATGAATGCGCTCACGATGGTACTTATCGCATTATTTAGATGAACAGCTGTTGTCATCAATTTTTTGATCAACTTCTTGAGGTCAGTGGAGACATTCTTCGATCGATATCTTTACGCAAAGATAGACGATATATCTTTATATCTATCTGCAATGCCATAAAGACCAAGTATCAACATTATTATTTAGTTACTTTCAGGACTTGAACTTATTAGGCCAAATCCTAAATAATCTCATTTGCAACACAGTTGATCGTTTCAATATGCGTAACATCACCAGTTTCGTTCAAGAAAATGAATCTAAGGAAAAGAAGGAATCAACTTATAAAAAATTGCAGGTATTCAAGGAATTTGAGAAGCCAGAAAGCGATTTGTAGGTTGAATAAGAGGAATATTTTGTGAATACCTTCTAATATATAATGCATCACGTTCCGGACATTCTTAACGTCATTGAACCTAAGAACAAAGATCGAATGAAGCGCCTCAACGATAAATACAACAAAGCACGGTCATGATCGTATATCATCCAGTATAGTTATTTAATACAGAGGGTCATATTATTTATGATTAGAATTAGCTTTGTTTTAAATACAATTAATGAGATAAATGCATGAGTCTCAGCTAAATTATTATTGAATAAAAATAAGTATTAGAGGATCAAAGGCTATCTTAGCGATTAACTTCAGCTTTTATCAAATTGGCTTGAGACATTTGTTTTTAAAATTTATTAATATGGCATAAACATATCTTAGTTCTTTTATTCTTTAAGACTTGTATCAATGATTCGTACTGCTGTTATCGTATTTTCATACCACTCAACTCATCTTTCATAATTTAATACTCTTTCAACAGTTAATTCTTAATTTTCTTTACTTTTACATATTTTTCCCGCAACTTAAAATATTCTAATCTATCGTCTATATTGCCTGATCCTGATAGCTTTTTAGATCTATAATTGTTATTAAGTATCTATTCTATTTTTCCTTAATATTTGGAAGTTGCTTGGATGCAGTCAGTCATATCCAAATTTTATCTTTACTTGGAACAAAATTATTGATAAAGCCTACTGTATTCATTTTGAAGATCTTCGTATTGAGTTTTCAAGATCAAATACTCCTCCATTATGATGTTGTTGTCACTAGTTTATCTGTGATGCTTTTTATGACTACAGGTTTGGTCTTCGGGTAATTTGGAATTGCTTTTTCCCTTAAACTAATTGCTATACAGTTCTTCTTTAAGTGAATTAATAATTATCTCTTGATGAAGAGCGGTCTCCTTTAAACTTTGAAGTTCGCTGTTCATGATCTGGTTCTTTTCAACCAGCAATGCCTTTTATGCTACGACTTATTCATACATTTTTTTATATAAATTTTCTCCTTCAGACTATTGTTTAAGCAGTATATTCTGTTTTCGAAGTTCATTGTTTTTAAATGTAAGATCTTTAATTACTTCCAGTACATGCTCCATCTAAATCAAAAAGATAATACTCTCTTCCGCTGAAGTTTAATGCGATCAAAATGAGCAAAACCCATTTCTGACTTCTCAAACTGCTCCATTCGAGTATTCATCAATTTTTTTAAAATTAATAAGAAAATAATAAAGGCGAATTATTCGCAGTTGACCATTAATAAAGATTAGGCATGTTTGTTTTATTGCGTATATTATAATTGACTTTCTTGCTATAAAAAAGAGAACAGTGTTAACGATAATAATATCTCATTATTAATTAAAGTTTATAACATTTTATCTCAACAATGCAAAAAATAAAAAATAAGGGCAGAGTTTAACGCTTTGCCGATGTGGAAGCGCTTGAAGAGAGAATACAAAACTAATCACCCAAGTCAGGGGAGTATTTCTACGATTATAAACTGGAAGAAGCTCAAAAATAAGAATAACTCATCGATCAGCAAGATTTTCACTCCAAATACAAGATAAATTTTGTTGATTTGCCTGTTTCCCAAACTACTCTCAAGGGATTAACTAACAGAGGGTTCACTAAAATGACTGAAGTTCAAAGATGCTCCATTCCACATGCTCTTGCAGATCGCGATGTTTTAGTTTCATCTCGAACAGGATCAGGAAAAACCTTAGCCTACCTTATTCCTTTGGTGGAAAAGTTGTATAGACATAAATTCATTCCAATGGACGGGTTGGGAGCAATTGTCATTGTACCAGTTAGATAGCTGGCAATGCAGGTCTTTTAAGTATTAAACTCCTTTACTTAAAAATTAGAAATAAGTGTTGGATTAGTGATTGGAGGAAAGGACGTCAAGTTCGAACAAGATAGAATTAAATTGATGAATATCTTAATTTGCACTCCAGGTAGACTTCTCCATCATTTGGAGGAAACTTATGGGTTTGAGACCAGTAATTTACAAATGCTGGTTATTGATGAAGCTGATGTAATGTTATAAATGGGTTTTAAGGAACCTCTAAAGGCTATTATGGAACAACTTCCACGATGTCAAACTTTACTTTTCTCAGCAACTGTCACAAAAGATATTTATGCTTTGGCTGGTCTTTGCACATCAGAGCCCTAAAAGATTTTGCTGCAAGGAGTCAATGCAAGACAATAATAACCCTCAAATAGCAATAAGATGAATGGATCTTATTAAACACCTGCAAAATTAACTCAATACTATATGGTGGTCTCTCCTGAATAAAAAATAAATACCTTTTATTCATTTCTAAAGAGCCATCAAAAGCAGAAGATAGTTGTCTTTCTATCTACATGTAAGCAAGTTCGTTTCCTTTATGAGGCTTTTCGTAAATTTAAACTTGGATCTCCACTTTATGAACTTCAAGGGCACCAGAAACAAAAGAAAAGAATGGCTATTTACTTCACCTTCTGCTAAAAACGGCATGGTGTCTTGTTATGCACAAACATAGCAGCTCGAGGGCTTGATTTTCCTTTGGTTGATTGGGTTTTTCAACTTGATATTCCAGATCAGCCTGATACTTACGTACATCGAGTGGGAAGAACTGCTCGCTATAGATCTTAAGGTCGTTCTCTGGTGCTAGTGAGCGATCATGAATTATAGTTTATCTAAGACTTAAAGAAAAAAGGAGTAGAGCTCCATAAAATTAATCAAAACCCTCAGAGATATTTAAGAGTTGAATCATCACTCCAATCTATTTGCAGTGAGCATCAAGATGTTAAATATTTAGCCCAAAGATCTCTCATATCTTATTTAAGATGTGTTCATAAGGCTCATAATAAACAAATTTTTAATTTGAAAAAAATAGATTTATAAAAATTGGCTCATTCCTTTGGTCTACCATCCGCTCCATCAATAAATATAAAAGGGAAAGAATAATCTGATTCAGAAAATTAACAATAAGAAAAAGAAGAGAAAGAGGGAGAGGCTTAGCCCAAATTATCTAAAATTTAAAAATTAAGACTGAAGCAAAAAATGAAAAAGATGGAAGGCAAGTAATTAAAACCAAAATAAAGCCAAGAAGGCGTAGAAGAAATAGGATAGGCTGAGGAATAGGATTAACACAATGGTGAACTATTGACAGTCAAAGGGATAGTTAAAAATAGCGGTTAAAAAGCCCCATTGGCGGCTTCTAAGCGCCAGCTTAAAAAAATTAAATCTTAGGGCCATTACGAAGGAAGAAACAAAGTATTTTTTGATGAGTAGGGAAATCCCATCACTGCGGATGAGTATAGAAGAAGAAATCGAGTAATTTCCAACCAAGAGGAAGTTGATTTTAACACCATACAAGATATGGAGGAAAGATTGCATCAGAATAAAGATGTTGACTAGACTGTGGAAAAAGAAAGAAGAAAACTTAAGAGGCGTAAAAGAGAGGTGCAAAAAGAAATACGGCAGCATGGACACCTTGAACAGTCAGTAATTTAAAATGACGACGAGGAGGGCTAATTTTAATGATATTGCCTTATTTTGTTATAGTATTATGGTATTTTAATTAGGCATTATACAATCAAAATGAGGTTCCATACACCTTTGCCACATCTGCTAACCTTCCATAATTGTATCTATATTCATATTTTAACTATCGAAAAAAGATAATTTATAATTAATTCACAGAAGAAATGAACTATTAGTACGAAAACAGTGAATAATGCCTCAATTTCCTCGAGCCATAGCAATATGACTACAACAACTCACAATTATTTTCCACTATCAAATCACTGGATGATCAAAGGTATGGATTTGGAAATGTGAATATGCTCTAAAGTTACTGCTTTTAAAAGGAATAGGAAAAAACTGGCTTGGGTCTTGATCCTGTCAATTTTATTGACACTATTTCCATTGCAGCTATTGAAATTTCAAACTTTAACTTACCTACTGAAAAACCTTCAGTCTAAAATATATAGGCCAAATAATATCCAGCCTAAATAAGGCCTTTAGATTTTTCATTAGACATACTGTATAGAAGAGAAAAGTGTATTAGAGGAGATCGTTGTGAAACAAAAAACTTGGGCAAATATTTAAGAACGGAAACAATAAAATATTTAAAAATGTTAGCTCAAATAAAACTATTATCCCAAGAGTAATTATCTGCAGTGAAAAAATTCATGACTGAAAAACTCAGGCTCGAGAATTTTGATGATTTATTCAAACATTAGCAAATCCGTTTAAAATGCAGATAGTTTTTCTAATCGAAATATTTTGTTCAAAATATCTTGAGGGGAGGAATGAGTATGTCATCGAAGATCATTTTGATAAAATACATCGAGAAGATGCGGAAGACAACATACCGAAAAATGAATAAATGGAAAGACTGATTTATAAACTTAGATATTTCTATATTAATTTTAACTCTTTAATTATTTGGCGACTTAAAAGCATTTTTGCTGAGTGCTTGCTTATCTTTTGGGCTATTGTTAGCAGACCACAGAACAATATTAAATTATTTATTCTGTGATTATAAACACTGGATCTTTATGCATTCTTAAAATTAACTTTATATCTCTTTGAAGTCATCCATTAATGAGATTATCTTCGCTAAATAAATTTATTATGAAATTCTTTAATATTTAAATTATCACTTCAACTCAAGAATAATAAGTCTTATAAAATTTAGATATAAGTATGAGCGATATCAATATCAACAAACTTGTCAATGGATGGACCATTCTTGATAAAATACCTAAATCGGTCGTGTTAATTGGCTACAGTCATACTGGAAGAACCACATTAGCCGAATTGATCAAAAAGTATTATTTCAAGAATCCATCTAATGGACTAACTTATGAAGGAGGTAAATATAACCTCTAAAACGTGATTTCAGTTAAGTCCTTAAAGATACAGACAACTATTCCCGTAGTCTACTAAGCAAATAATGACAATAAAGAAGATGTAAAAATTCTAGATGTTCCTTCTTTTTGCTTAGCTCCCGATACAAAAAAATGGACGGCTTTTTAACAGAAAATTACTGCAAGCTATATGTTTTAAAAGATTTAAAGAGTTGGATTTTTAATCTTTGTTGAATAAAAAAGTACAAGAACAAATATAGCTCCTTGGAAGAAGGTGTTGATGAGCTTCATGGATCTCTTTAATGGTGAGTTTAATGACGATCTCTTGGATAGTATTGGCATTATAGTTACCAAGTCACCTTCTGATATTAAATAGGATACCATGCCAAAGAGACTGCAGATGATGCAGCAAAGCTTAGTCAAATAAAAAGGAGTCAACATCGAGGCAGTTTAAAAATTATTTAAAAATATCATCAACAAAAATAGAGTGTTTATTGTGAAAAAGTCTACTGGATAAGGCTCAGAAGAATAAGAAATCATTGACTTGGCAAAACGACTATAAAACCTTCCGAATTGTGAAATAGATAAAAATCGCTTAAAATAGTTGAGCTGGAGTCTTGATGAAGAAAAGATTATTGGCGATTATATATCTCAAAGTAGTCAATTATTGTAAAGTCTAGTTTAAACAATTAAAGAGGTATTTTCTCAAGTTAATTTTACAGCAAACAGTATTAAATAATTAAAAAAGAAGAGAAAAATTGACAAGAGCAATACTGAAATCATCCCTAATTTGGCAATACAGGCTTTGCTAGACGCTAATAACATTAAAAAAATAAATCTTTTCAAAATTGTTGAAAATTATTACAATTTAAAAACATCAATGGAAGAACTAAATGCCTAATCTTTCGTAAACAAAATTGAATAAATTCTTACTTTCCTAATCAAATTCCAAATTTTCTTTACTTAGCATTAAGATCTGCCGTTTTTTCAAAATATATTCGAGGTATTTAGCTTCATAAAAGTAACGAATTACAAACCACCCTCTTTTGCAAGGCATCTTGAAGCAATCAAACTCTTATTCTCATAAGACATCAATTAATCTGTTTTAAAATTACTGGTAGAAGCATAAAGTTCCAACTAAATCAAGTAATTTTATGAGAAGTCCATGCAATTTATCAACAGAAAACAACCAATCTCTTCAAGCCTCCAGCCATTCTATTAAAAATGTCAGCTGAAGCTCATTAAATACTCCAATCCCAAATAGGCTCTTACTCGATTGGTTTAAATGCTCAAAGAGCAGAAGGATAAAAGGATGGTCACCTTAATTTTAAATTAAATTACTGATGCTTTCAAAAAAGCTAATCTAGTCAAGGAAGCTTTGCTTTTATTCAAACTTGCAAAGAGTCCTTCAGATGTGATAGAATGCTATAAAGAGATTATTAATAACGACGAAATGGCAGCTAAGGAATACATCCTATACCTTACTGAGATGTATTTGTTTGAGCAGGCTAAATATGCTTGCTACAATATGGCAGCAAAATTCGGAGCGGGTTCGAGGGAAAGATTTGGCGAGTTGCTCAACAATGTTATTTCCTAATAAAAAAGATATTTGAGTGAGGCCATTAGATCAAATATTTTACTTGAAGATATTGAGATTAATGGAAATGCCCTTTCATAAATTGAAAAGGCGGTCAATGAGGCAATTACACGAATGTGATTGATTTAAGATATAAATTTGTATGATAAAAATATTAACATTGCTTGATTTTTAACATTATGGAATTTAACTCTTTAGAAGACTAATCATATTTTGGTTTCAACAATAAATATTAACCATAAGATAGTTGATTAATTAAGATACAATTTGAATGCAGTTTAAAAATGTCTGGATCACTGCGTTTTCTTATTTTTGCCTGATTTTGGCAGATACGTTGTGAACAACTTAAATTTCAGCAATTCGTGACATTTTGGTCTCAAAGCTGGGTCTTTTTGGACCAAACATTAGATAAATTCCTTCGCCTATGGTGCCATATCTCCTGGATACTCTATTTTCACTTTATCGACCTTTATAAATAAACGTATACATTTAATATTTTCTCCATCACAACGTTGCGATGATCAGACTCAAAGGGAGCTCTTCCAGTCAATAACTCATAAGTCAATACCCCAATACACCAAATGTCGACGGAAGCATCATAATTCTTTCTCTGCAACACTTCAGGCGGAGCATAATCTAATGTCCCGCAATACGTCTTACGGGGAGTCTCAATCACTGCCGACCACCCAAAATCACATAGTTTAGCTACACCCTCCGAAGAAATAACAATATTTTAGGGTTTAATATCTCTGTGAGCTATGCACTTATCATGCATGTGTGTCAAAGCATCAATGATATCTCGAAGGTATTCGACTGTTTCCTTGATTGCAATGCAATTGACTTTATTAAGATAATCAAAGAGAGTACCCCCGTTCAGATACTCCATCACCAAATAAATATAATCCTTGTCTTCAAAAACTCCATGAAATTTGACAATATTTGGATGATCTAAAGAAGAGTGTACTTTTATCTATTTTGCGAACTGACTCACCATTTTGAACTCCTTTACTTTTGCTTTTTATATCTTTTTAATTGCAGCAATAAAACCTGAGTCTGCGTGTCTTGCCATAAAGACCTAACCAAATTTCCCCTTGCCGAGGGTGCATCCAATCTAAAAGCCATTAATATTCTGTGAACATTTTCTAGGAGTTGTCCGCTCAGTCTTTCCTTTAAAGTCTTTATTTTTGCTCTCAAGAATCTCATTTAAGCTAGTAAATAACTTCTTTTCCTCAACTTCAGAAGTTGTATGGCTGCTTGCTGAAGTTTTATTGGAATTTTATACTGTTTCCTTAAATACTTAAGGATTCTTTGAAGAAATTAAATGTGGATGTTGAATTGCTCTCTCACTGATAAATTTAGGAGCTTATTTATGGTCACTCTTAATAAAGGAGATGCTTTTTTACATTTTCTATGCGTCCTTTCGATCACTAGGCTTTAGGAGGGCGCTACTACACTATTGGTATGGATGACGACTTCCATTGAGATCCCGAAGCGATTTTCCTTCTTTTGATTCTTGATTTCCTAAGTTAAGACTAGTGTTTTTGCTTAAAGGATTGAAATGCATTGTGTTTCTCATCGGAGAGTAATCAAATTTCGTCATGGTGGAATGCAAGGATCCTCTAAGCTGTTGCTTACCCGATCCTTAGGGATGAGGGTCTCGTGGCAGTTGACTACTTGATTGATTATTTCCAGTCAATAAATCTCCATTATTAGTCGCTGAAACAGGTTCCATTGTATATTTCCTTTTTGCAAGATTTTCCATACCTTCAATCTTACTTTCCATGCTCTTGATAGTGGAAGCAAATGAATCATTTTTATTAGTATTTAGTTGTGCAGGCAAATGGAGTGGTCGACTAGGAGGATTGCGAGGTTGTTGTGGTTCGCGTAATTGATAGCTATAGGAATTACGGAGGAGTGGACTACCGCATTGATTGTTTTGCATCAACCAACCTTGAATGATAATTTTAATATAGTGAATTTCACACAAAATGAGGTCTTTCGACAAAGGTTAATGAAGCCAGTTTATTTATTTTGAAAGATTAACAAATTGTAAATCTCGTCAACTCTTGCTCATTATTTTTATTATTGTTACTTTAAAGAAAATGGTTCAAAATGGTTTTGTTGTTAAGCTGATAAATTATTGATAGAAGAAAACAGAAAATCCAAATGCGGAGGGTGATCATATAAATCATATTTGCTATTAAAACTCTCTACGGTCTATCGGATTAAGTTTTTGATACCATTCCTCTTTTTTGATGTCCTCTTGCTTGATTTCAACATCATCGAATTCCCTGGGTTAGAGATACTTCAAACCCACTTTGTTCCTCTTGCGTATTGCCTTAATTTTACTGATAGGCTTCATCTCAGCTTCCTCGTCCTCTGCTAAATCAATTTCTTCCTCATTAAATTCCCCTTTTTCCTTTTGTTCATCATCCTCGCTGAAGAGAACAAATAGGGAATAAATTGGTTTATTGAGGTAGAATTTCCTGACTTCCTTCTTATCCTCAAGATTAAAAATCCTCACATAAGAATCAAGACTGGAAGTCACTAGTTCCTTCTCAGAAATCGCCATATCCGTGATAGTAGTCGTAATTCCTTTAAATTTACTGACAATATTCCATTATTTTCGACTGTCACATTCGAAAATCTAGCCAATATCGTTGCTGAAATAGTAATAGTTTTTGCAATTTGATATTAACATCCGAGTCATATTCGCCTTTTGTGTTGTTTTCAGAAGAATATCCGAGCATGGCCTTCGATTAGTTCCTCTGATGTCATATATTCTCAACTTGTTGTTACCATTCAGAATAGCATGGAACTTTTAGTCTCGAATAAAGGCGGCATCAACATCATTAATGGGTACTTCTAGATCCAATTCGTCATGCTTAACATTTTTGCCTCTCCAACTGACAAGTCCGTTTGGCAAATTAGCTATGTAGGGCACAATTCCCTTTCCATAGAAGAGATATTGTTCCTTATTTTAAGTCTCCTTTGCTCCAAGATATTTATTGGGCCCATCTCCCTTAAACAACACTATTGGTTACGAATTTTGCTCACCCTATTTGTTTCCAACTGCTTTGACCCCACCATTAGAGATTCCATATCTGAGGTTACTGAAATCATGATCATAGTCGATGTATATAATCTTTTAATCCTTTTAGGCTTGCGCTACCCTTGAGGTTTCTCCATTTTCGAGTATCATGTTAATATGTTTGGAAGTGCTATAAAAGACGCTATTTTAATCAAAGTTAAGAGTGATGTGATTGACTATTTATCGGCTCATAGGGCCATATAGTGTTTTATGTTTGGATTTACAGGCAGGAGCAAAGGTTACAACTTGATTATAAGCAGTGCCGGCGTAGATGTAAGCCATGTTGATAGACAATAATTATATAATATCAAATTTAGTATGCTTAGAATATTCATAGGCCTTCCAACAGCGCCTCGCTGATGTATAAAGACAGTAATTAAATCAATTAGTTTAGTTTAATAATCAATACTTGATTCAATATTTATAAAGTAGATATATTCATATTTTTTAGGTACCAAATTTTTTTTGAAGGATCTTTACCTTAGCCTTACGCTACTATTTATCCTTTGTTGAAGGACTAACTTTTGGACTTCTCTTTGGAGTTCGCTTTGGACTTTGCTTTGGGCTTTGCTTCGGACTTTTCTTTCCCAGTTTTTGTCCCGGGGAAGGCTTTTTTTAGGGTGTATCTCCATAATAAAATTTGTATCTTTCCTTTTATTTATCTTAATTCTTTTTAGAATTTAGAGCCACTGTCGATACTGAGTATTGCTTTGTCATTCTATCTGATTTTTCTTGAATTCTTTTTAATTTGGTAGGAGATTCTCTTTGAAAATCATCCTAATCCTTCTCCAATTGTAAGTACTCAAGACTGTCGAGTTGACTGATAGATGGAGTTCTGTAGCTATCCAAATCGACTAAAGCCTTAAGCAAAGCCGAGTTGTTATCTTCTACTGGTTTATATGTATACCCAATAAATTATGGATTCTTGTTTTTACCTTTGTTATTATTCAGAACTTCAGGAGGAAACCACGCTTCCTACTCCTCATATGGATCGAAATTTTGTGTATCCCATGAGTTTTTAACTTCTGGAATATATGGTGATTTTTTCTATCTAAATAAGATGAATTTGACCTGATTTTATTCCAATTTATGCCAATGAAAAAAGGATGGGCCTTTATTTCCTCAACCCCATTCATTCCCAATCTTTATTTACAATCTGCAATAAGTTTTCGAATTAAATCAGCTGCTTGCGTGCTTACCTTTGCATCCGCAGGAATAAGGAAATATTTACGCCAGTTTTGAATTTTATGCCAAGTTTATCTGGGCGTTTCAGAGGCAAAAGGAGGATACCCAACAAGCATTTCAAACAATATCACTCCCATTGACCACCAATCTACAGTTTCGGTGTATCCAACTAAATAATCAAAATCATACTTTTACCCTGAACTTCGGGTGCCACATAATCGGGCGTGCCTACAGCTGAATAGGCCAACTTTCTATTTCTCTTATGGTAATCTTTAGCGTACTAGTTTTTCTAGATTTATCTTAGACTGCTCTCACTATTTTTCTTGATGAGGTTATCAGTAAGTCGTTTGGGCCGAATCTATGTATGTTTGCATAGGCCAAAATCAGAAAGCTTTATATGGCCTGTCACATCAAGCAATATATTATCCGGTTTGAGATCTCTGTGAATATACTTCATTTTATGAACTGAATCCAAAGAGAGAAGAATTTCTGCGATATAAAACTGTGCTTCTTCGTGGGTAAATATATCTTTTTTCATGAGTAGGTTCATAAGATCTCCTCCAGGCAAATATTCCATGACAAGATAGAGGTTATCAGCATCTTGAAACGAACATTTCAGTCCAACTACCCAAGGATTTTTATCCGCATTTGCTAGGACATTTCTTTCTTATCTGGACTGCATCACTTTATTTTTGAAAATCATTTACGATTTTTTTAATTTTTTTACTGCCACTGGCTCGTTTGTTTTGCCCCACTTGCACAGCCGAACTTCTCCAAATGCTCCCTTACCGATAATCTTTATGGACTTGAAGTCGTATATTGTAAGTTTCTTTCGCTATTCTCTTAGTAGGATTGCTTATTCATGATTGATTTGGCGTTTGATTTCCTATTGTTCGGTAACTGGCATGCCCAAGGTTCGCATCTTTTGATTAAGAAGTTCCCAATATTCTTTTTTTTGCTGTTCTTGTTGTATCATTTTGGAGTATCGCAGCTCAATGAAGTTCTTGGCGGCTTCCACTTTCTATTTCGTAACTTTCGAAATGAGTAATTCCTTGGGTTTTTAGTTCATATAATTTTTGCTTTAAAAACTATTGAAACAAGAACACTCTATTTAATTAGACAAATAAACAAGAGTGATAGGTGAATTGTTAACATAAATTTGTAAGTTGTGATAATTTCTAATATTTGAAATGATATGAATATTTAATTTTTTGATATGTAAACCGAATGAGATTAGATTTATGCATCATTTAGTAATATATCAGAAGTATTAAGGATAAGTTCAGGCCAAGTTATTGCTCACATCAGCAATAGTCATGATTATTATATTTATAAAAGCAATGTATAAAATAAATAGATGCTCGTAATCTTATTCTAATCAATGAAATGAGGACCATCCTCTATTCATAGAAATAAATATAAAGGTATGCATATAAAAAGTTAAGCAAAGCACCCATTATTAATAAGGTTTGCACACAACATCAATTATTGAATGGGGTTGGGGTTGGG
>Ga0302197_10003127_pt1 | contig 15136 bp, 19 predicted proteins | sample II_Bog_N2_1_FD_193526 | JGI IMG/M metagenome (GOLD analysis project Ga0302197, IMG submission 193526) | Peat permafrost microbial communities from Stordalen Mire near Abisko, Sweden - II_Bog_N2_1 | ecosystem: Environmental > Terrestrial > Soil > Wetlands > Peat | place: Sweden: Abisko...
TTCACCTTGAATGCTATAATGTTAAAGCTAATTTGCATGACATAGATAAATTAGACGGTAGCTTCACTTACGACCTACAAGGAAATTTTGAAGCACCTATCGTAAAGCAAGCATTAAAAGAAATATATTCAGTAAGGGAGATGGCGTTTAATGCTTTGGTTAAACACAACTTAAAAAACGACCCTGATAAAGAACAAAAAGCAATTAAGTTGATTAATTCCTTAATGATTAGCGATAAGTACAAACATAATAGTATAATTCTTGATAGAAATATTCAAGAAATGGGATTAAAAATATACCATAGCGAAGAGATTAATACCGCACTTGTGTATGTAGAGAATTACACTGAAAGAGTAATGAAATATTTTCATCCTTATAATGGAGGTGTTGCATACGGCAATAACCTTAGATGTCTAATTCAATCAAAGGACGAAATAATCTACTGATGCTCTTATGCATTGAACGTTTTTAGATAACATTCCGTACATGTTCTAAGGGGATAATCACGGTTTTTTGATTGCAGATTTAAATCTTGCACCAATATTTTTTGATTGCTTGTTATAATGAGCAATTGCATTTTCAAGTTCATTAACAAAGCGGGGATGGAACCGGAGATGGTAGCTGGCCATTAATCACTATTAAGCATATTAAAGACCACAGTTTCATCAATAAGTATGGACGGGTCTTTTTCTATCTCTTTCACGCGTTTACGAACTTCCTTTTTTTGCCATTCCGGGATGGCTTCACTTTCATCCGTTAAAAATTCAACAGCCTTCATCTTTTGAAGGTCTTCTATTACCGCCGCTGCATAATCTTTTTTTATCCGGATATGATATGTTGCCGACATAGATGTAATCTATGTGAAGTTACGAAAATTCTATCAATTTTTTTCGCTATAATGTTGGTTTGTAAAATGCGGTTATTATTTTCCAGTCATAGCTACCAGATCATCATACTCCGGGTGCAGCTTCATATACTTAGCTACAAACGGGCAATAAACAATAATTTTCAGCCCCTGCTCACGGGCATAGTCTAATACATACTTTACGAGTTGAGCCCCTATGCCTTTTGTCCGGGCCGATGGGGGAACGAACGTATGCATGAGCACCATACTGCCGCGCAGCCATCGGTATTCGAGGCGGGCATATTCGCCGTCCGGCAAAGCTATTTCAAACTGGAATTGTTTTTTATTATTAACTACTTCCATTTACAGGTGCAAAAATAAGTGGCTTTGATATATGCGGCGACTTTTTATGGTTCGTTTTTTTACCCCGTGATTATTTTGGTTGCATTTGGGGTATTGTAGATAAGAATTTTAGCCTTGTTTTGCCATTTCCGCTATGTGGCATCACTTTTGCAACCATTAATGTTGTTAGCTAAACTTGTTTTATGTACACTTGTCTAAAGAAATAAATTATTGGCTGCTAAAACCGCTATATTATCATTATTTGTATCCGTCGCTCTGTGCCCGCTTGCTTCATACGGGCAAAATCTGAGCCGTGAGGATAGTATCAGTTTCAGCAAGCTTCATTTTACCCGCAATAAATTTGTAAATAATATTTTCCAGCAGGCGGTGAATTCGGTAAAAAAAGCGCCTGATGCAACACCTGATAACAGCTACCTGAATGGCAAAAGTGAAGACCCCTACCTGCCCTACCAGGGTAAGATAATACGCCACATCAGTATAGAAACCATCAATTTCGACCGTTCCTTTAAAGATACCAGCAGCCATGATAACAGCTGGGCCGCAAGGGCCGGGGACAGGCTGCATAAAAGCACCCGTAAATTTGTGATAAGGGACAACCTGTTCATAGAAGAAAATACGCCGGTGAATGCTTATAAGCTGGCAGATAATGAGCGGTTCATCCGCTCACTCGATTACATCCATGATGCGCGCATAGTAATCAATAATATTCCTGATAATCCCGACTCGGTGGATATTACTGTTTTTACCAAAGACCTTTTCAGCATTGGCGGCGGCGGCGCGTCGAACGGGCTGAACCATGTAACCCTCGATCTCTACGATGCTAATTTTGCCGGTATGGGCCAGCGTGTGGAAGCTACCGGGCTTTATGATTACAACCGCCGGCCCAACTTCGGGTATGGCGGCCTGTACCGGAAAGAGAACGTGCTGCACTCTTTCGTTGACGCCACAGTGGGGTATAGCGTTATCAATATTAGCCCATATACCCATGTGGAGCAATCAACAGAATATCTTACGCTGACAAGGCAACTGGTCTCGCCATACTCCAGGTATGCAGGCGGGCTGACCATCAGCCAGAACCAGGCCTACAATTTATATTACTCACCCGATAGCATTGTGTACCCTTACAAATATTTTATGTTTGATGCATGGGCTGGTTACAACATAGGCATCAATAAGCTCACCGCTACAAATAATACCATCCGCGACAGAAGATTTTTCGCGCTCAGATATTACAACCGCGATTTTTCACAATTGCCCCCGCAGGTGCTTACCCCCACCGGCCCTGCTTTCGATCCTGTTTATAACAGTTCGCAGGCTGTGCTTGGCCAGTTCACCTTCTTCAGGCAGGACTATTATAAAACGCAATATATTTATGGGTTCGGAACTACCGAGGATCTGCCCTATGGGTATAATATAGCCGTAACCGGCGGATGGCACAGGCAGCTCAGCCTGCAGCGCCCCTATGCAGGGGTAAACGCATCGGAATATGTGGCCACGCACAAGGGAGATTTTATACAGTTCTTTCTGCGCAGCGGGGGGTTCCTTTATAAAAACAAAGTGCAGGATGGCAGCTTTCTCATCGGCGCCACAGCGTTCAGCCGTATCATTTTTCTCAACAGCACCAAGATCCGCCAATACATCAATCTCAGTTATACCCATTTATATAATAGGGTTACGTATGCCCCGCTCCGGATAGATAATTATTATGGCCTCCGGGGTTTCCTTTCAGATTCTGTATATGGAGCCAGGAGGTTCAGTGTGCAACTGGAAACGGAATTTTACATTAAGTTCAAATTGCTGGGGTTCCAGTTCGCGCCTTTCCCTTATTGCGACCTTTCGCTCATAACACCTGAGAACCAGCCATATTCCCAATCGTCGTTGTACACGAGTTTAGGCGGCGGTGTGAGGGCGAGGAATGAGAACCTCATATTTGAGACCATAGAACTGAGGGCCTTTTTCTTCCCGGTAGCCCCTACCAATATGAAAGGGTTTAAGATCGTTATCAATACCAATGTGCAGTACAGGTATTCCAGTAACTACATAACCGCACCAGACCTGGTGCAGTTAAATTCGCAATAAGCTACTTATCTTTACACCATCAAAAAAATTTAAGACAATGGGTATGGTATATGCTGAAGTAGAATTAATAAACGGCGAAGACCTTTCGGATGCCAGAAGATTCAGAATTGGCGAAGAAGAAATAAAACGAATGTCTGTAAATATATTGGTTGATACCGGTTCCTATATGCTTGCTATCAATGAAAGCATACAGGAACAATTGCAGGTGCCTTTTTTTGAGAAAAGGACAATGCAGTTAGCCGATAACCGCATAAGGGAATATGATGTGGTTTCGCCTATTGAGCTGCGTTTTAAAAACAGGAGAGTGGTATGCAGCGCAGTAGTGTTGCCGGGTGATGCTGAACCTTTGCTTGGCGCAATTCCTCTCGAAGAAATGGACGTACTTATTCACCCGACGAGGCAGGAGTTAATTATAAATCCTGATCACCCTTATTTAGCGCAGTTGAAATTGAAATGAGCTATTGAAAGTTATAGCGTTTTTGCGCCTGTTTAATTTAAACCGCTATCCATTGTGCCAAAGCATCTGCTATATTCCGGTCGTTGCTCAGACGGGGCACTTTGTTCTGGCCGCCAAGCCGCCCTATTGATTTCATATATTCTATAAAGGCGCCTTTTTTCATGGTCCTTATTTTCAGTGTCTGCAGGATATGGCCGGAGATGAGGTCGTTATAATAAATGTTCTTCTCCTTTAAATAATTGTTAACCGTTGCGGCAAAAGCTGCAACATCTGCCGGTGGCGTTTCAAATTCTATGAACCATTCATGATAAGGCAACCCTTCGCTTACCTGGATAAGGGGCGCTATAGTAAACTCGGTTATATGTATGTTGTGGTCGGCAGCGGCGTGCAATATGGCATATTCTACCTCTTCGGCTATCACGTGCTCGCCAAAAGCCGAAATATAATGCTTGGTGCGGCCTGTTACCACCAGCCTGTAAGGGTCTATACTTAAAAAGCGCACTGTATCGCCAATGTTGTATGCCCATAAGCCTGCATTGGTGCTCACGACAAGCGCATAATTTTCCCCCGTCTTCACTTCTCCTAGCGATAGCCGGGCAGGGTTTTCACTCCCTATTTCACTTGCCGGGATGAACTCGTAAAATATACCTGCATTGGTATTTAATAAAAGCCCCTCCTGCCCTATCCTGTCCTGGAATGCGAAAAACCCTTCGGAGGCCGGGAATGTTTCTATCATATCCACCTCGCCCCCTATGCTGTGCAGCAGTTTGGCCTTATAAGGGTCAAAATTCACCCCGCCATGCACGATAACCTGCAGGGAAGGGAAAAGTTCTTTTATTTTTTTCCCTTCATTGCGTTCACTCAGCCAGTCAAAATACATTTGCATCCAGGGCGGTATGCCGCTGATGAGCGTCATATTTTCGTTCATCGTTTCCTGTACTATCTTGTCCAGTTTCACTTCCCAGTCTTCTATGCAATTGGTTTCGTATGATGGTAGCTGGTTGCCGCGCAGGTACCTGGGAACATAATGGTTCACAATGCCGCTGAGCCTGCCGGTAGGTATGCCGCCTACCCTTTCCATTTCGGGCGAGCCTGAAAGAAAGATCATCTTGCCATCGGCAAAAGAACTATTACCGCTCTCTGCCATATAGCAAAGCAGGGTATCGCGCGCGCCATTTATCTGGTTGGGTATTGAGTCGCTGGTAATAGGAATGTACTTAACGCCGCTTGTGGTGCCCGATGTTTTAGCAAAATATATCGGCTTCCCTTTCCACAGCACGTTTTGCTCCCCGCTTTTGATCTTATCTATATGAGGAACGAACCCCTCGTAATCACGTACCGGAATTGCTTTTTTGAAATCATCATAAGTTTTTACATTCTGAAGGTCATGCTCCTTCCCGAAGACCGTGCGCCCGCCATACTTCACGAGATACTGCAATACTGCCTGCTGGTCGGCTACAGCTGTGGCCATACCCTTCCGGACCCGTGAGTGAATTATTGAAGCATAAGGCTTAGCCAAAAAAGATTTTATCTTCATTCACATTATGATTGGGGTTCCAAAGTTAATATTAATTGTAAGGGATGTATATTATTTCTGTTACCGGGGTTGCATTATTTTTTTCTATAAAATCTGGGGCGACGAAAAATTTTTTTACAGAGCAACAAATTTTTTTGTTTAAAATAAAAAACTCTATTATCTTTGCGGAAATATTTTTGGAAAATCATGTTTGCAATAGTAACAATAGCAGGGCAACAATTCAAGGTAAAACAGAATGATGAATTGTTTGTGCATCGCCTCGAAGGCAATGCCGGTGACAAGGTTGAATTTTCGGATATCCTTATGGTAAGCAATGATGGCAGCATTTCTGTTGGCAACAATGCTAAAAAAGTACAGGCTGAAATAGTAGATCATTTGAAAGGCGACAAGGTCATTATCTTTAAGAAAAACCGTCGTAAGGGATACCAGAAAAAAAATGGCCATCGTCAATGCCTTACAAAGATAAAAATAAACGAAATTGCTTAACTTTAACTCGTAAATAGTAATTAACAGTAAAAAATGGCACATAAAAAAGGAGAAGGCAGTGTAAGGAACGGCCGCGACTCGCACAGCAAACGGTTGGGGGTAAAGATCTTTGGAGGTCAGCCCGCAATTTCAGGTAATATCATAGTCCGCCAGCGGGGAACAGTTTATCATCCTGGTGATAATGTAGGCTTGGGTAAAGATTTTACGATTTTCGCTCTTGCTGATGGATTAGTTGAATTCCGAAAAACGCGTACTAAGACGTTAATATCAGTGAAGAAAGTTAATACTGCAATCGCCGAGGCCTAACCCCCACGGCGATTTTGTCATAAAGGTTTTTGTTTAACCCTTAAATTCACAGTTATGGCAACAGCAAAGAAGGCAGCTCCTGCGAAAAAAGCAGCACCTGCAAAGAAAGCAGCTCCTAAAAAAGCTGCACCAAAGAAAGCAGCTCCTAAAAAAGCTGCACCAAAGAAAGCAGCTGCTCCGAAAAAGGCAGCTCCTAAAAAAGCAGCAGCCCCAAGAAAGGCTCCTGCCAAAAAGAATGCTGGCCCGAAAAAGGCAGCCGCTAAAAGGAAGAAATAAAAAACCTTTAGCGATCTTAAAAAAGAGACTGTTTTATACAGTCTCTTTTTTTGTTTTTACTACGCCTCCGGCATCAAAAAAAGCAACCCCCGGTTTACGATCTTCGTAAACCGGGGGTTGATATAAAATTTTTGTTCCCTGTGGAGAAACTACCAACTATAAACCATCTTATTTTGCCGGTAATACTGTTTCCATTTTATAAGTCAGGTATATGGAAAACAAAATAACAACAACTATTGCAATACCGAGGAAGGAGATCACTTTTTTGTAACTGCTGTTCACAGCCTTTAAACCCCGCAGTTCATTGATATTGTTGAAAATATTCTCCATCCGCGAGAACGCCGTTTCGCCCTTTATTACATAGTCATAAGCGCCGCCTTTCATGCTTTCTACGGCCACTTCCAGTTTATCCTGCCCCGATAGCATGATCACCTGCGTAGCTGGGTTTATCTCTTTTACTTTTTTTAGCACTTCTACGCCATTCTGCGCATTGGGCAGGTGTGAATTAAGGTGGTAGTCCAGCACCATGATCGCCGGGTTCAAACCCAGGTCGCGGATCGCGTCTTCGCCGTTTTCATAGGTTTTTATCTTGTATTCAAATCGCTCTGCGAGATAATCTTTCAACATTTCGTTCTGGATCGGCTCATCATCAACCAGGAAAATGTATTGTGTACTTTGATCTGCTGCCATAAAAAAGTTTTCAATTATTTTGAAAAATAGTAAAAAAAATCAGTAAACAAAAGAATGGGGTGAAAATTACATTTTGAAATGCTTGTTTCACCAAAGGAATTGAACAATAACGGCAAACTTCGTTGCTGTTATTAAACATCATGTGGTAGCAGCTTTAGGCACTTTTTCCCTATTCTGTTGATGTTTCCTGGGTCCGCCGATGCATTTCAATTAAAAATCGGTGGCATTGTTGTTCAATGTTTTTGCCCATTTATTCAATTGCTTTACACAGGCGCTGATATCCCGTGGCAACGGCGCTTCGGCTATAATTTGTGTGCCGTCTTCTTTTACAAACTCCAACTTGTAAGCATGCAATGCCAGCCTGCTCAGCAACGGTTTTTCCTGCTCATCTTTTTCACTCATGCGGTATTTGCGCTTTATATGGGAAAGCAGGAAGGGTTGCCCGTCGCCATAGAGCTCATCACACACTATCGGGTGCCCTATGGATGACATATGTACCCTTATCTGGTGCGTTCGCCCTGTATGTATCTGGAATTGCAATAACGAATACAGCGGCCACTGCTCTACCACTTTGTAATCGGTTACGGCCATTTTACCCTTCCTGTTCACAACCATCTTTCCATGCACAGCAGGATGTTCGGCAATCGGGCTTTCTATGCGGCCTTCGGGCGGGATAACAATGCCATCGACCAACCCTGCATAAAACTTATTCACATCACGCTCCTGGAAGAGGATGGATAAATACCGGTGTGCCTGTTCATTTTTGGCGAAGCAGATAACACCGCTCGTGTCTTTATCAAGGCGATGAACCACCCATATCTTCTGTCCTGCCTTTGCTTCCAGCAGCCTGTTGAGACTGGGCAATTCGTGATTGAAACGGTCTGGTATCACCAGCAGGCCGGCAGGTTTATTAACTATCACCAGGTCTTCATCTTCATACAGTTTTTCTATTTGCATCAGGCTGTTTCTTTTTATAATGTTCCAGGCAGTAATCTTCGTTTTCGCGCATTATTTTCTGGTCTTTTTCTTTCTTGTCTTTAAACCCGCACAGGTGCAGCACGCCATGAAATATTACACGGTGCAGCTCATCGGTATAGGTAGTGTGGTATTGCCTTGCGTTCTCTTTAACCCTGTCTATACTGATATAAATTTCACCCTGGAGGTCTTTTTTAGATTCACTGAGGTCGAAAGAAATAATGTCGGTGTAGGTATCGTGGTCGAGGAAATTTTTATTCATTTCAAGTAAAAAGGGGTCATTGCAAAAAACGTAAGTGATCGCTGATGTTTTTACGCCCTTCATATACTTGCTTACCAATCCATCAATAAAAGCAGACAGTTTCCGCTTATTTTTTAACCCTGACTTTATTTCATGTTCGTAAAAAGTGGCAGGCATAACGGGTAAATTTTTACAAAGGTCGTATTATTTGGGAAATGAAGCCAGTTGGGGATTGAATACTTTCTTTGAATTGAATTAAATTTAAAAAATAACTTTATCCCAATAAAACAAGAACATCAATGCAATACCCTAAGTATAATGCAACCGTATCGTTTGCCTATGATTATTATGAATTTATAAGTATAGGTCACAAAGGCGAGATTTTAAAAGGAATATTATTTCACCAGACTACGGTAAATCCATTTTTTTACAACTGTGTGTTAGGTGATGTAAAAGAAGATGGGAGGATAGATGCCTATGTAGTAACCAATAATGGCGATATGGAGAAAGTATTGGCTACCGTAGCCGCTGCGGCTTTTGAATTTTCATTTCAATATCCAGACTGCTATATTGTTTTAAAAGGGGCAATGAAGTCCGTACACGATTATACAGAATGGCTATAAATGTAAACTATGATGAGTTAATTGAAGAGTTTGATATTTGGGGAATGTTCGGTGAGTATGAAATCATAGAGGATTTTGATAAAGGAACCGTTAAAGATTACGATGCTTTTTTGGTGAAAAGGAAATAATACTTAAATTTAGAGTATGAAAGCGGCATTAAAACCCAGAGGGAAAAAAGGATATGGTTTGAAAATGACTGTTAAGAAGGAACTTAACAAGGGTGCAATTATTAATGCTAACCATTCTAAAAACAAAGAGGTTGATACTTTTCTGAAAAATTTTGATCTGAAGAAGTTTTTAAGGACGTTATAGAAACTAATGTTTTGTTCATCGTTCACTGTCAAGGTTAAACCACGGTCTAAGGTATCCTATTGCAAGGTCTTCGAGATAAAATCGTTCTTCCATATTTTCGTCTTTAGATTCTTTATCAGGGTGATATACTGATATGCCAATATGATTTCTAAGCACCTCTTCCAATTTGAAATCAGTTTCTTTTTTAAATAGATGTTCAATTCCTGCCCTAAATTGACAAACAGTATTTGTTTTATGTATCATATTCGCAGCGAATTTATCTGCTGCATCTTCATACCAGTGCTTTTTGAATGATAGATAAAGATGCTTATTTAATCTATCGACAATATAGTTAGACTTCCCGACATATAGGCATAGCCTCTCATTAATTGCATGGTCAATTTTCCAGTTGGAATTGTAAATAGTACGAGGCTCATTTAAATATTCTTTTTCGCGATTTTTTTTGCCTTTAATTGCAATTTCCAAATTGAGAGATAGTAGTCTTTCGAAATTCATATCATTCATCCACCAAAAAGAATATACAGCGTCCTGATTTTTAAGTCCAATAATTTTGTTGTTTTTTATAAAATCACTAATGGGTTTTATATTCTCTATTAATTTATTCAATCCTTCGTTTTGAATGCAAATTGATTCCATGAAATTATTTGAGTATTTATGCAAGATACCCATAATCATGTCCTATTCCTTTATAATTTCTTAATTTGCCTTCAATTACAACATTTTATGTCCCGGAATATAACCATATTAGGCGCAGGGCTGGTGGGTTCACTGCTGGCAATAATTTTAAAAAAACGAGGGCATGAAGTAGCCCTTTATGAGCGCCGCCCGGATATGCGCAGTGCATCCATGTCGGCAGGTAAATCCATTAACCTCGCCATGAGTGCACGTGGCTGGAAAGCCCTGGAACTTGCCGGCCTGAGGAGCGAAATGGAATCATTGGCAATACCCATGTACGGGCGCTACCTGCACCAGGCGGACGGACAAACAGCGTTTCAGCCATACAGCAGGAACAATGAGGCCATCTATTCCGTGAGCCGGGGTGAATTGAACAAGAAATTAATGACACTTGCCGAGAAGGAAGGAGTAACCATTTATTTTGAACACCGCTGCCTGCAGGTTGATGTCGCTGATAACAGGCTTCATTTTTTGCATAATGGCAAGGAGCAAACAGTGCAGGCAGATATTTTGTTTGGCGCCGATGGCGCACACTCTGCATTGCGCAACAGCTACACTCATATGGATAGGGTAAACAGTTCACAGATGTACCTGGAATATGGATATAAGGAACTGGCCATAGTACCGGGTGAAAACGGCGCGTGGATGATGGAAAAAAACGCCCTGCATATATGGCCCCGTGGCAAGTACATGATGATAGCGCTGCCAAATACCGATGGCACATTTACCTGCACCATGTTCATGCCGTTTGAAGGGGAAGTATCGTTTGCCAAACTGAAAACAAAAGAAGATGTAACCGCCCTGTTTGATAAACAATTTGCAGATGCAAAAGCGCTGATGCCGGGTTTGCTCGATGATTTCTTTACCAATCCTACGTCATCATTGATTACCACGCACATTTTTCCCTGGCATTATAAAGACAAGAGCGCCCTGATAGGCGATGCGGCGCACGCCATAGTGCCTTTTTACGGGCAGGGCATGAACGCTGGTTTTGAAGATTGTACGGTAATGAGCGGTTTACTGGAAAAGCACGGAGCAGACTGGGAAAAAATACTCAAAGAATACGATGCGCTACGCAAACCCAACGGCGATGCAGTAGCCCAGCTTGCCTTAAATAACTTTACGGAAATGAGGGATAAGGTAGCCGACCCTATGTTCCTGGAACGGAAGAAAATAGAAAAGGAATTGGGCAAACGTTATCCCGATCAATTTGTTTCGGTATATGAAATGGTGTCTTTCAGCCATACCCCGTATAATACAGCCATACAATGCATACAGGCACAGGACAGGCTGCTGGAGCGGGTGATGAACGAAGGCGATTTTTTTATGAATATTACAGACAGCGGCTTCGGCGACAAGCTGGGAAAATGGGTTACAGAGTATCACAACGCCGTGCAACAACTTGATTTCGGTAATGAAGCCTGATAAAAGATGGACAGTAAAGCGGGTGGATGAAGGAACGGTGAGCAGGCTTTCGGAAGCGCTTAATATTCAGCCTGCGATATGCCGGATCCTTGCATTGCGTGGTGTTACGGATTATGAAAGCGCCAGGCTGTTTTTTCGCCCTGAGCTATCTCATCTGCACGACCCGTTCCTGATGAAGGGAATGAAGAAGGCTGTTGACCGCATTCATGAAGCTATAGAATGGCATGAGCGCATAATGGTGTATGGAGATTATGATGTAGATGGCACCACCTCTGTTGCTTTGTTTTACTCATTTCTGAAAAAAAATTATGCCGGGGAACTTGCCTACTACATCCCCCATCGTTACCGCGAAGGATATGGCATTTCCAAACAAGGAATTGATTACGCTCATGGCAATGGATATACGCTGATGATAACGCTGGACTGTGGTATTAAATCGGTAGAGATGATTACCTACGCTCAGTCGCTGGGTATAGATGTGATCGTGTGCGACCATCACCTGCCCGATGCTAATATACCTCCTGCGTTTGCTATACTCAATCCCAAACAGAAAGACTGTAAATATCCTTACAAAGAACTAAGCGGCTGTGGCATTGGCTTTAAGCTGGCATCCGCGCTGGCTATTCACTGGAAACAACCTTTGGAAACAGTGTATCAATACCTTGACCTGGTAGCCACAAGCATAGCGGCGGATATTGTGCCGATGGATGGCGAGAACAGGATACTGGCATACTATGGCATAAAGCGGATCAATGAAACGCCCTGCCTTGCTATTTCCACTTTAAAAGAACTGGGTGGCGTTACAAAGGCATTATCTATTTCTGACCTCGTATTTGTGATAGGCCCGCGTGTGAATGCTGCCGGAAGAATGGATGATGCCCGTAAGGCTGTGGAGTTTTTTATAGAAACTGACCCGGAAAAAATTCAAACCCTTGCGGCAGCGTTGCATTCAGATAATGACGACCGCAAGGAAGTGGACAAAAGCACCACCGATGAAGCCCTTTCCATAATGCAGGAGGATGAAAATATGCATCACCGTAAATCCACGGTACTGTTCAGGCCGGACTGGCATAAAGGTGTGGTAGGCATAGTGGCGTCAAGGCTCATAGATCATTATTACCGCCCCACCATTTTGCTGACTTCGGCAAATGGCAAAGCAACAGGGTCGGCACGATCTGTCTCAGGCTTCAATATTTACGAAGCAATACATGAATGCCGCGACCTGCTCGACAATTATGGTGGCCACTTTTATGCCGCGGGTATGACTATGGGCGAAGATAAGGTGGATGAGTTTATTGCCCGGTTCGAACGGATCGTATCTTCAACTATCACACCCGATCAGGAAATACCGGAAATAGAGATAGACGTGGAAATTCCACTCTCGTTAGTGAAACCCGCGCTCAACAATATCCTGAAACAATTTGAGCCCTTTGGCCCCGCGAATATGAAACCGGTATTCCTGACACGGAATGTATGGGACTACCAGGGCAAATCGAACGTGGTAAAAGAACAGCACCTGCGTATAGTAGCCCATCAGCAAAATGGCGCTATAATAGAGGGTATCGGCTTTGGACTCGGCGATAAATATGAACTGGTAAGAACCGGGCCCTTCGATATGGTATATAATATGGAGGAGAATGAATACAATGGTACAACACGGCTGCAGGTGAAAGTGATAGATGTGAGAAAAACCCCTGAACCCCTGAAGGGGAACCACTAATTGATCTTTAGTGCTGGCTTAGGGTGTAAGCTAATGATTTGGCGAAATTATTTTTCGCTGTTGGAATTGTTCAGAGCACATACCTTTTAATAGTTTGACCACAGACTTTCAGGTTAAGTTAAAGTGAATTTATATAAATCACTGTGTTTCTTCAGAAAGCCTACAGAATTATTCCCAACATTTGCTTTATGAAAATGATATTTTGCTCACTGCTCACCGCGGCAGTATCACTCGCCATCTGCAACATTGCCAATGCACAGGGTTACAAGGTGCTGAACACTTTTCATATCGCCAGTTCCGGCGGATGGGATTATATAGCAGTAAGCCCGGTAACGGATAATATTTATGTGTCTCATGCCACACAAGTAAACATTTTAAACAAGAATACCGGTGATTCTGTAGGGGTGATACCTAATACAGAAGGGGTGCATGGCATTGCATTTGCCCCAGAATTTAAAAAAGGGTTTACCAGCAATGGTAAACTAAATAACGTAACTGTATTTGACATTAATACAAATGCAGTAACCGGGCAAATAAAAACCGGCGAAAAACCGGATGCTATCATGTACGACCCGTTCACTAAGAAGATATACGTATGCGATGGAAAAAGTAAAGAACTCACTGTCATTGACCCGGCAAATAATGAAGTTATAAAAACCGTAGCGCTCGGTGGCAAACCTGAAACCCCGGTATCTGACCATGCAGGAAAGATATACATCAACATAGAAGACAAAAATGAAATAGCCATAGTGAATACCAGAACATGGACAGTTGAGAATCGCTGGAAAGTTGGCAATGGAGAGGAGCCATCCGGCCTGGCAATTGATACTAAGACCAAACGTTTGTTTGCAGGCTGCGGCAATAAGCTGATGATCGTGATGAATGCGGAGAATGGCAAAGTGGTTAAGGAACTACCCATAGGGCAGGGTTGTGACGGAACAGCATTTGATCCGGGAACAAAAACAGCATTCAGCTCAAACGGTGATGGTACATTGACTGTGATAAAAGAAAAATCAGCCGATGACTTTGAAGTTGTAGAAAATGCACCAACCAAAAAAGGCGCACGTACCCTCGCTGTTGATGAAAAGACCCATAAGATTTACCTGCCAACCGCTGATTTTGGTGCACCTGTTGCAGGAGAGAAAAGGCCTCCCATGGTGCCGGGAACCTTCCAGGTATTGGTAGTGGGTAAATAAAAAGTAAATTTACTGAATGAAGATCCTCATTGTTGAAGATGAGCCTGCATTAAATAAAAGCATTGTGGAGTATCTCTCTTCACAACAGTACCTCTGTGAGTCAGTAAGTAATTACCGGGATGCGCTGGATAAGATAGAACTGTACCAGTACGACTGCATAGTGCTGGATATAATGCTGCCGGGAGGCAATGGGTTACAGTTATTGCAGGCATTAAAGTCAGCCGGTAAAACAGATGGCGTCATTATTATTTCCGCCAAAAACGAATTGGATGACAAAATAAAGGGACTGAACCTCGGCGCAGATGATTATCTCACCAAGCCGTTTCACTTGTCTGAGTTAAGTGTGCGGATATCCGCCATCATCCGCCGGAAAAACCTGAAGGGCAGCAGCCTGCTTTCCTTTGAAGAAATTACAATTGATGTACAGGCCCGGACAGTGATCGTAAGTGGCCAGAACATTATCCTCACCCGCAAAGAGTATGAGCTGCTGTTGTATCTCGTAATTAATAAGAACAGGGTGCTTTCAAAAAACACGATTGCGGAGCATATGTGGGGCGACGATATGGACATGGCTGATAATTATGACTTCATTTATGCCCACATCAAAAACCTGAGGAAGAAATTATTGAATGCAGGTGCGGGAGATTATATTAAGAGCGTTTACGGGATGGGTTATAAATTTGCGCTTCGTTGAAGTTATTAACCAAATATAACCGGCTGAATATTACCGCTACGATACTCACGTTCATAGCCGGGAGCTGCGCTTTTTATTTCCTCCTGAATTACATATTGATCCGTGAACTCGATGAGCGGCTGCAGGGAGAACAACAGGAAATACAAGCCTATGTAACAGAACACAACGCGCTGCCGGATATTATCCGGACTAAAGAGCAACTCACTTTATTCTATCCTGTTGCAGCAAAAGAGAATA
>Ga0302197_10003135_pt1 | contig 15115 bp, 8 predicted proteins | sample II_Bog_N2_1_FD_193526 | JGI IMG/M metagenome (GOLD analysis project Ga0302197, IMG submission 193526) | Peat permafrost microbial communities from Stordalen Mire near Abisko, Sweden - II_Bog_N2_1 | ecosystem: Environmental > Terrestrial > Soil > Wetlands > Peat | place: Sweden: Abisko, Stordalen...
GAGCGAGAGCATGATGGAGACGCGCATGCATCCGCGGTCGGACCAGAATCAGCGCTGCCTGACGTTTCATCTCTCGGTAAGCCCGCGCTGCCGCGTGTTCAGCTACCGTGACCATCTGGCGAACCAAGTACACCACTTCGACATTCCAGGGCAGCACGGACAACTTGTGATTGTGGCCGAGTCGCTGGTGGAAGTGCAGCCCGCTCAGCTGATTCCATCGTTCCTGGCGCCGGATGCGTGGGATGAACTCGACAGCATGATCGAACAGGGCGATTACTGGGAGATGCTGCTGCCCAGTGAGTTTGCCGCCGCGACGCCCGTGCTCGACGCACTCGCCGAAGAGCTGGATGTGTGTCGCCGCGACGACCCGCTGATGGTGCTGCACCAACTGAATGAGCAGATGTTCAAGCATTTTGAGTACGTGCCGAAGTCGACCAAGGCGGATTCTCCGATCGACCTGGCGCTGCTGACTCACGCGGGTGTGTGCCAGGACTTCGCACACATCATGATTACGCTGGTGCGGTCGAAGCTGCGCATTCCCTGCCGCTATGTCAGCGGATACCTGCACCATGGACGAAGCGACCATGACCGGTCGGTCAACTCGGCGACCCATGCCTGGATTGAAGCGCTGATTCCGCAACTTGGATGGGTGGGGTTCGATCCGACTAACTGGCTGGTCGCCGGTGATCGCCACATTCGCACCGCGATTGGGAGGGACTATGCCGACGTGCCCCCCACGCATGGCATCTTCCGCGGCCGCGCAAACAGCGAGCTGACCGTTGCGGTGCGAGTGACGCCGAGCGAAGGCGCGCCCGCCCTGGACCAGGAGATGCCGGTGCCGGAAGATTGGTCGATACTAGTCGAAAAGGCGCAGGCACTGCCCGAGCCGCCTGCACTCACCACTCGCCAGCAACAGATGGCGCAACAGCAGCAGTAGATCACGCGCCGGCAACCCGTCCATGTTGCGGCGAATCGGCCGCGCTCCCTCCACTTCAACAAGAGAGGCCCATTTATGCGCAAACTCATCGCCAGCTTCGTACTTCTTACCGGCTCCGCCTATGCGCTCGATGGCGGACCGAGTGTCCCGCTTCGCGGCTACACAACCGAACATTCCACGGCAGAGGTTACGTGGGAGCAGAAGTTCCGCGCGCTTCCCGATCCCGCACGGGTCCGCGACGATATGCAGCGTCTCTCCGCCCGGCCGCACCACGTCGGATCGCCGTATGACAAGGACAATGCCGAGTGGCTACTGGCGCAACTGAAATCCTACGGCCTGGACGCGAAGATCGAGATGTTCGATACGCTGTTCCCCACGCCGAAGTTGCGCACGCTGGAGTTGCTAGGCCCGACGAAGTTCGTCGCGAAGCTCGAAGAACCGACGATTGCGGTTGATCCGACGTCGGACCAACACAAGGAGCAGCTCCCTACCTACAACGCCTTCTCAGGAGACGGCGACGTGACCGCGCCGCTGGTCTACGTGAACTACGGAGCCCCGGCCGACTATGAGCAGTTGGAGGCGATGGGTGTATCGGTGAAGGGTGCCATCGTGATCGCGCGCTACGGCCAGACGTGGCGCGGCATCAAGCCCAAGGTTGCAGCCGAACACGGCGCAGTCGGCTGCATTATCTACTCCGACCCACGCGATGATGGATACTTCACGGGCGTGCCGTACCCGGATGGCGCGGCGCGGCCCGCGGATGGCGTGCAGCGCGGAAGCGTGATGGACATGGTGGTATATCCCGGCGATCCGCAGACGCCCGGTGTCGGCGCTGTGCCTGGCGCGAAATTGATTCCTCTGGCCGAGGTTCAGACGATCATGAAGATTCCTGTGCTGCCTATTTCCTACAACGATGCAAAGCCTTTTCTTGAGGCACTCGGTGGGCAGGTAGTTCCTGAGACATGGCGGGGCGGGTTGCCCTTTACCTACAAGGTGGGGCCGAGCGTCGCCAAGGCGCATCTTGCGCTCGCTTTCAACTGGGACCGCAAGCCGCTGTATGACGTGATTGCGCGCATCCCGGGCTCGACCTACCCGGACCAGTGGGTGATTCGCGGGAACCATCACGATGGCTGGGTGAATGGCGCGGAGGACCCGCTGAGCGGTACCAGTGCGGAGTTGGAAGAGGCGCGCGGACTGGGTGAACTGGTGAAGCAGGGCTGGCGCCCGCAGCGGACTATTATTTATTGCTTCTGGGACGGCGAAGAGCCGGGGCTGTTGGGTTCGACGGAATGGGCGGAGACCCATGCCGACGAGCTATCGCAGCATGCGGTTGCGTATTTCAACTCCGACGGCAACGGGCGCGGCTACTTCCGCGCGGAGGGATCGCAATCGCTGGAGAACTTCGTCGATGGCGTCACCAAAGACATTGACGATCCCGAGACAAAGATGTCTGTATCGAAGCGCGAACGGCTCGTGGACATCTCCAGAGCTGCGCCAGATGCACGGGCCGAGGTTCGCTCGCGCGCCGACCAGCGGATGCCGGCCCTGGGCTCGGGTTCGGACTATACCGTGTTTATCCATCATCTCGGGATTGCCAGTGTCAACCTGAGCTACGGCGGCGAGGACGAAAGCAGCGGGCAGTACCACTCCATCTACGACGACTTTTACTTCTACTCGCATTTCCTGGACACCGACTTTGTCTACGGGCGCGCGCTGGCGCAGACGGCCGGGACCCTGATGATGCGCATGGCCGACGCGGACGCGATCCCGTATCAGTTTGTTGACTTTGCCGACACGATCCGCACCTACGTTGGCGAGGTGAAGAAGCTGGCGGATACTATGCGCGTTCAGGCGAAGGAACGCAATACGGAGATCGCCGAGGGAGTCTACCAGGCGCTGCGAGATCCCAAGAACGTCAGCGTTACGCCTCCAACCCTGGAGGTCCCGCCCTACTTCAACTTCGCGCCGCTGGACCAGGCGTCGGATGATCTGACAGCGGCGGCGGCCGCTTACGACAAGGCGTATGCGGCGCATGCGACATCTGCGGCGGCGGCGCTGAACCCACAGATCATCCAGGCAGAGCGCGTGTTGCTGGACCCTGAGGGCCTTCCGAAGCGTCCGTGGTTCAAGGACATGATGTACGCACCCGGCCTCTATACGGGGTATGGCGTGAAGACGCTGCCGGCGGTACGCGAGGCGATTGAGCAGAAGGAGTGGAAAGAAATCGACGGGCAGATTGCGCGCACAGCCGCTGCAGTGGAGCGTGAGGCTAGCTTGCTGAAGGAGGCGACCCGGACGCTGGACGCTGGCCAGTAGGTTCTCGCAGCGGTCTAGAGGTTGAGCTTCTTGAAGATGCGGTCGGGAATATTGCGAATGATGAACATGATGGGTTGCCACTGAAATGGTACGTAGAGGTTGTCCTTCTTCGCATCGATGGCCTTGACGATGGTGGCGGCGACCTTGTTCACGTCGGCGAACTTCTCCGAGCCTTTCATGCTTGCCGTCATGGCGGTCTTCACGGGGCCGGGCTTGATGGTGAGGACGGTCACGCCTTCGCGGTCGATACGGTTGCGCAGACCGGCGAGGTAAGCGGTGAGGCCTGCTTTGGACGAGCCGTAGAGGTAATTCGACTTGCGTCCGCGGTCGCCAGCAACCGAGGAAATGACGGCGAGGAGGCCGGCGTGGCGCTGCACGCAGAAGTTTGCCAGCCAAGTGAGCAGTGAGACCGGGGCAACGAAGTTGGAGTGAAGAATCTGCGCGGCGTGCTCGAAGTCCTGCTCCGCGCGCGGCTCGTCGCCGAGGATGCCGTACGCGAGGTAGGCGACATCCATACCGGTGAGCGAGTTGATGGCGTGGGAAAGCAGCTCGGCGTGCTTGTCGGTGTCGTCCAGATCGGCGACGGCGGTACCCACGTAGGCGGCGCCACGGGTCTTGAGGTCGGCGGCGACCGCGGCGAGTTTTTCCGGATTGCGCGCGATCAGAAACATTTGTGCGCCCTGCGCCGCCCAGATGCGGCAGGTCGCCTCGGCTATACCAGAGGTGGCGCCGAGCACCAGAATCTTCTTTGTGATTTTTGCGGTTGAATCTGACCCGGGAGATGTGCCCGAAGGCAGAATGGCAGGAGTGCTCATAGTGTGGGTTTGGCTCCGGTGGAATCGGTGACGCGCTCCCAGAAGCTGGAGGTGAGCATGGGGTCGCGGAAGCGGGCAAAACGCTGCCACTCAGGATAGAACGTCTGGAACTGTGCGGCGGTCATGGCTGCGTCCTTTGCGGGGTAGAGTCGGCCGCCGTAGTCGAGGGTCATGTCGCCGAGACGTTGCAGTAGCGGAAAGGTGATGCCGGGCTTGATGGGGAAGTCGAGCGCGAACATGATTCCGGCCTGCGGGAAGCTCATCATGCCGAGCGAGGGTATGTCACCGAACGCCTTCAACACCGCAAGGAAGCTGGCAAGTCCAGATTTTGCGATTTCGCGCAGGATGGCGATGGTGCCTTCCTTGGCGTGCTCCCACGGAATCGCATATTGGAACTGCACCAGGCCGCGTTTGCCGTACAGGCGGTTCCAGCGCAGGACGGCATCAAGCGGGTAGAAGAAGGGCTCGTAGTCGTGGACCGCTTTGACATGCGCGTTGCCCTGCTTATGGAAGAAGACTGTGTTGAAGGCACTGACGGAGAGGCGGTTGAGCGTGAAGGCTGGGGCATCGAAGGGGAAGACCAGCTTGGGCTCGGGCGAGGGCTTGAGCTCGCCGGGCACTTTGGAGTGGTCGCCCGCCATAAAGATGCCGCGCGCGAAGTTCTTCCCTGTGGAGACGCAATCGACCCAGCTTACGGTGTATTCGACATGCTGGTATTTCTGCTTGAGATCGAGGAACTCGTCGATACCGTGAAATTGGATGCCCTCGTAGTCGATGCCGCGCGAGACGATGGGTCTGAGCCGGAGTTGCGCCCAGGTGATGAGGCCCGTCAGGCCCATGCCGCCGATGGTTGCGGCGTACCAGTCGGGGTTCTCGGTGCGTGAACAGAGGCGACGGCTACCGTCGGAGCGAACCAGTTCGAAGCAGGGCACATGGTTGCCGAAGGAGCCCGCGACCTCGTGGTTCTTGCCGTGAATGTCGTTGGCGATAGCGCCGCCGAGGGTGACGTACTTAGTGCCGGGCGTGACGGGGAGGAAGAAGCCGCGGGGGACGGCGAAATCGAGTATTTGCGCCAGCGAAATGCCAGACTCGGCGGTGAGGATGCCGGTCTGGGGGTCGAAGTCGATCAGGCGGTTCATCCCAGTCGTCTGCAGCAGGGTGCCGTCCTTCAGCAGGCAGACATCGCCGTAGCTGCGGCCGAGGCCGACGGGAAGAGCGCTGTCCTGCGACCCCGCCAGAACGGCGGGGAAGTCTCCCTGCCAGTTGAGCGGGACGACCTTAGCGCCATACTTCGGGTACCGTCCCCACGACTGAAAGGCGGGCGGCGCCCGGTCCGGCTCACGGGCGGCCTCGGGGGGGGTGTTCAGCGCTTCCGGTTCGGCAGTCGAGAGGGACATAGCTATAGGATAGCGGGTTGGGGCGAGGGTTGTTTGCAAGCGCGAGAAAGCCGCCCGGGAAAGACAAAGGGCACGACCGCAATCGGCCGTGCCCTGAGGTCCTTAGCTGGACCGATTGCTTATGCCGCAGCCTTAGCGCGTGCGGACTTGGCCGAGGCAAGTGCAGCCTTGGCGCTGTCGGCGAGCGCAGCGAAGCCGGCTGCATCGTGGACGGCGATATCCGAGAGGATCTTGCGATCCAGCGGGTTGCCAGCAAGCTTGAGCCCGTTGATGAAGGTGGAGTAGCTCATGCTGTTGACGCGGCAGGCCGCGTTGATGCGGACGATCCAGAGGGCGCGATACTGACGCTTCTTCTGCTTGCGGCCGGTGTAGGCGAACATCAGGCCGCGTTCGACGGCCTCCTGCGCTGCCTGGTAGAGCTTCGATTTTGTGAGGAAGTAGCCGCTGGCGCGCTTGAGTATCTTCTTGCGGCGGTCGGTGCGCTTGGTACTCCGTTTTACACGGGGCATGGTGGTTCTCCTTTTGCGTGTTTCGGTTAAGCGGCTGGAGGTAAGGTAGGCCTCTTCACGCGCTATGCGGCTTCAAGTCTCAGTGGGTTTTGCTTTGCAAATCCCAGGGGCCATAACGCTTTGACTGGCCCTTTGCTTTGTGGCGGCTTGACTTGAAAAACTTCGGTGTTCCCAGCCCAAAATCAGGCGTAAGGGAGCATCCGGGCGATCTTCGGGGTATCCGCCTTCGAAACCAGTACCTGCGAGCCGAGGTGGCGCTTGGTCTTGGTGGCCTTCGAGGTGAGGATGTGGCGCATCTTCGACTGGCCGCGCTTGAACTTGCCTGACGCGGTCTTCGAGAAGCGCTTGGCTGCGCCCGAATGGGTCTTCAACTTTGGCATGGTAATTCCTGACGAAAAACTACAGGTTGGACAGCATTTTTGAGTCTACCAGATAACGGCGGGTTTCGCCCGGAAAATCTGCATTACAGACCCGCCAAGAGAGCTTGGAAGACAGGGCTTCGGACCAGGTTCCGGAGCCTGAAAATGGTTGCTAAATCGTGCTATAATTAGTTGATAAATAAAGGGCGCATAAACGCTGAAAGCATTGATTTGGCGTGCCTTTTGTGAAACTCCCGGGCCGGAGCGCGACCCTTGACCAAAGACCGGAATTCTGTGGCAAATCTGAGCCGCATGGAGCGTAAATGGCATCGACCGTAATCAGCCCTGAGCTTGGGGCCCAACCTGCCGCCGCAACCCCGCCTCCCGCGCACAAGGAAGGCGGTTACTCAGCCGAGAACATCACCGTGCTCGAGGGGCTTGCGGCGGTCCGCCTGCGCCCAGCGATGTACATCGGCTCGACCGGCGAGATGGGATTGCATCACCTGGTGTACGAGGTGGTCGACAACTCGGTGGACGAGGCGCTTGGCGGATACGCGACGCGCATCGACTGCACTATTCACGTGGACAACTCGATCACCGTGGTCGACGACGGTCGCGGCATCCCGGTCGACGACAAGGTCATCAATGGCGAAAAGATGCCTGCGGTACAGGTGGTTCTTACCATGCTGCACGCGGGGGGCAAGTTCGATGCATCGAACTACAAGGTGTCGGGCGGTCTGCACGGGGTCGGCGTAAGTTGCGTCAATGCCCTCTCGCAGGAGTTCGATGTGGAGATCTGGCGCGACGGCTTTGCGTGGGAGCAGGACTACTCGAAGGGCAAGCCGACCAGCAAACTGCGCAAGATGGGGCCGTCGAAGCGGCTCGGCACCAAGGTCCACTTCCTTCCGGACAAGTCGATCTTCACCGTCACCGAATTCAACTACGACACGCTGGCACAACGTCTGCGCGAACTCGCGTTCTTGAACAAAGGCCTGGAGATTACGCTCACCGACGAGCGCACTACCGACCCCAAGACCGGCGAGAGCAAGGTCCAGACCTTCAAGTATGCGGGCGGTATCGCCGAGTTTATCAAGCATCTGAACCGCGGCAAGCAGGTACTCCACGAAAAGCCGATCTACATGGAGGCCGAACGTGACGGCGTCGCCATGGAGATTGCGCTGCAGTATAACGACGCCTACTCCGAGACCGTCTTCTGCTTCGCCAACAACATCAACACAGTGGACGGCGGCACGCATCTTTCCGGCTTCAAGACTGCTTTGACCCGCACCATCAACGCTGTGGGACAGTCGATTGGCTTGTTCAAGGATGTGAAGGAGAACCTCTCCGGCGACGACGTGCGCGAAGGTCTTGTAGTCGTCATCTCGGTAAAGCTGTCACAGCCGCAATTCGAAGGCCAGACGAAGGGCAAGCTCAACTCCGATATCGCCGGCACGGTGCAGGCGTTCGTGAACGAGCGCCTCGGCGCGTACCTGGAGCAGAATCCTTCCGTCGCGAAGAAGATTATCAACAAGGCCATCGACGCTGCCCGCGCCCGCGAGGCCGCACGCAAGGCCCGCGATCTGACCCGGCGCAAAGGCGCGCTGGATGGTGGTGGACTCCCAGGCAAGCTTTCCGACTGCTCTGAGCGCCAGCCTGACCGTTGCGAGCTATACCTGGTCGAGGGTGAATCGGCCGGCGGCACCGCCAAGCAGGGCCGCGACCGCCGCTTCCAGGCCATCCTGCCGCTGAAGGGCAAGATCCTCAACGTGGAGAAGGCCCGCTACGACAAGATGCTGGGTCACGAAGAAATTCGGGCCATGATTACGGCGCTGGGTTGCGGCATCGGCAAGGACGACTTCGACGCCACCAAGCTGCGCTACGGCAAGATCATCCTTATGACGGATGCCGACGTGGATGGCTCGCACATCCGCACGCTGCTGCTGACCTTCTTCTTCCGCCACATGACGGAGTTGATCAAGCGGGGACATGTGTACATCGCTCAGCCGCCACTGTTCAAGATCAAGAAGGGCAAGTTCGAACAGTACATCAAGGACGAACGCGAGTATGTACAGGTGATGGTGAAGCGCGCGTCCGATGGCATGGTGCTGCGTCACGGCGACGCAGGAGCGAGGATCGAAGGCGCTGCGCTGACTAAGTTCATGTCGCAACTGAAGGACTACCTCGACTTCTTCGACAAGGTGCAGAAGCGGCTGCGCAACGAGCAGGTGACCGAGGCGTTTGCGCAGATCTTCGCGCAGGAGGGCAAGGACTCGGCGCGCCGCGTGGATTTTGAATCGCCAGCAAAGCTGAAGGAGATGCAGCGGCGGCTGAAGGACCTGGTGAAGCCCTACCAGTTCCGCGATGTCAGTGACGTGCTTCACGATGAGGAGCACAAGACCTACTCGGTCACCTTCACCGATTCGCAGGGTGCGGTGCGCAAGATCGACTGGGCGCTCGCCTCGACTGCCGAGAGCCGGCAGATGCTGGCCAAGCATGCGCAGTTGAAGGAACAGCTACAGCCGCCGTTCCTGATCGAGTACGCGCCAAAGGGCGCAAAGGTTGAAGCGGAAGAAGAGGCTGAGGAGGTCGCTGAAGAAGGCCTAGCCGCTGAGGCAGCCGCGGCCGACCCCGCCTCCGAGGCGAAGCCCGCCAAGCGCAACAGCAAGGTCTCACATGATCCGGTGGAGAAGCAGACAGCGCGCGAGGTATTCGAGTACGTGATCGAACAGGGCAAGAAGGAATACTCGGTCCAGCGCTACAAGGGCCTCGGCGAGATGACCGCGCCGCAGCTCTGGGACACGACTATGGATCCCGAACGCAGGACGCTGCTCCAGGTGCGGTTGGAAGACCTCGCCGCGTGCGAGGAGATCTTCACCACGCTGATGGGTGAAGACGTGGAGAGCCGTCGCAAGTTCATCGAAGAGAATGCGCTGGATGTGAAGAACCTGGATATCTAGGCATCTCTCTCTCTCTGTGGCCTACTGCGGCTGTTGCATCATCCAGCCATGCAATTGCAGCCAGTTGGCAAGCAGCGTGGGGAAAACCGCGAGTTCGTGCATCGCAGGGGGTTGGTCTATTCCCATGTGAGTTCCATGGGGGCCGAGTTCGAAGATGTGCAACTCAGCAGGCACGCCAAGCCTCTTCAAAGTGATGTAAAAGTCCGCCGCATTCCGCGAGTCGACGCTCATGTCGCCGCTCGTCGAGTAGAGGAACGACGGGCTTGTATCCGCACTCGCGTGCTTAATCGGGTCGATCGCATCGATCGCCGCCTGCGTCGGCGCCGGGCCGAGGATCGACTCCTTGGGCAGCGTTCCGTTGGTCAGGGGAACGCTCATATCCAGCCGCCCATAGGAGACGATCGCGAAGTCGGGCCGATCGCTCACCCGGTCGACAGTATCTTTCGCAGCCGCGTCGCCGACTGTGTGTATCGTCGCGAGGTAGCCCACAAGTATCCCGCCCGCGGAGAAACCCCAGACGCCCAGCCGTGCCGGGTCAACTCCCAACTCCGCTGCGTGGGCGCGGACATAACGGACGGCGCGGGAGGCGTCCTGCATGGGCGCGGGATACCCATAAGCAGGAAAAAGCCTGTACTCCAGCACGAAGGCGGCAACACCGTGCGCGGCCAGCCAGCGCGCCTCATCCGCTCCCTCCTGCTCCATCTTCAGGCTGGTAAAGCCACCACCTGGCATTACGATCACGGCGGCGTGCGGCCCACTTCCCGCGGTCGGATAGGTAAAGAGCTTGGGAATATCCCCCTCGGCCGTGCCCTTCGCTTCCGGCGCTCCCTCGGGCCACAGCACGATGGACTGCGCGAAGCCCGCAGGCGGCGGCGTGCTTCTGGCAGGCCTCGGTCGAGCCGCGGGTGTCTGCGGCGCAGTGGCTGTTGAAGTCTGCGCGGCAAGCGGAATGGTCAGTAGCAGCAGGGTGGGGGCGAGGAGGTGCCTATTCATAGCTCGAGAGCATAACGCACGGACACGACATCTGTGAAACATCGGAATCGTTCGGCTCCGGCCACTCATGAAGCGTTGGTCCTGCAATACCCATCGCGGTCCAATTCTTGTCGATTCAGCGGAGACTCCATACAAGCGAGATACGTCTCCACCTCAAAGGTTTATCCAGAAAGGTTACGTCATGACGAAAGCAATGGTCTTCAGTGTCTCCGCGGTTCTTGCCCTGACGGTTGTCCTGCCAACCGGCACTGTAGCGCAGACTGCTGCGCGCCCCCTGCCGAGGGTTGCGAAAGAGACCGTCAGTGCGCCGGTGACGCTCACCGACAACGGCGATAGCTGGACCCTCGATAACGGCATTGTGAAGCTCGCTGTCGCCAAGCGCGACGGTAATGTCTCTGCGCTGGTGTATCACGGAGTCAGCATCATCACCCGCGGCAGGGAGTGGGAACAAACGCCATCAGGCGCCGTCACCTCAACCGTCACCATTGATCCCGCCACCAACGGTGGCGAGCGCGCGGAGGTCGCAGTCAAGGGCGTCAACTCCGGAGGCACCGGCGGCCGGGGCGGTGGCATGGACATTGAGACACGCATCACGATGGAGCGTGGCACCAGCGGTTTCTACACCTATGACGAGTACACCCACAAAACCTCCTACCCCTTCGTCCATGTCGGCGAAAATCGCTTCATCCTGGAAGACATAAACCCCGACTTCGACTGGCTCTCCGTCGACAAAGACCGCAACATGCTCATGAGTAAGGAGCCCGAGGACCACACCATCCACGCCAAGGAGCAGAGCATCTACACCTCCGGCATCTACGCCAACTCCGTCGAGCACAAGTACAGCTACAACGCCCTCATGTACAAACTCCAGGCCTGGGGGTGGTCCAGCACCAAGGACCACATTGGCGTCTACTTCATCAATCCATCCAACGAGTACATTGGCGGTGGCCCGGACAAACTCGACCTCATCGATCACATGACCGCGCCCGGCTCTGCCTCCTACCAGGGCATCATCCTCGACTACTGGACTTCCGGCCACTATGGCGCAGGCGACAATACCGAAATTCCCGCAGGCCAGGAATGGAAGCGCGTAGTCGGCCCCATCTTCGTATACTTCAACGCGCTGGCCGACCCCAAAGACCCATCCCACGCTGAACTCGACAGGTTGACCGCCACCTCCGGCAGCGGAATGCCAGCGGTGCCAGCCGAGTGGCGCGATAACAGCATCGCCCTCTGGCAAGACGCGGTTGCGAAAGCAAAAGAGGTGAAAGCCGCCTGGCCGTTCAACTGGGTCGAAGGTGTCGACTACCCGCACAAGGACGGCCGTGCCACCGTCACCGGCCAACTCGTCCTGGACGACCCCCAAGCCGCATCCAAGACCCTACCCAATCTCAACGTCGGCCTAACCCACGCAAACTTCAAGGGCTCCGCAAGCGGGTACACCCTGCTCGCAGGAAACGGTCCCATCGTCACCTGGCCGCACGACGGCAACTATTATCAGTTTTGGACCGAAGGCACCCCTGACGGCCGCTTCACCATCGCCAACGTCCGCCCCGGCACCTACACCCTCCACGCCTTCGCCAACGGAGTCCTCGGCGAATTTGCCAAGGCCGACATCACCGTCGGAGCAGGCAAGAAGATCGACCTGGGCAAAATCCCATGGCAACCAGTCCGCTACGGCAAGCAGATCTGGGACATCGGCTATCCCGATCGCACCGGCGACAAATTCTTCAAGGGCGACGCCGACAACTACTGGCTCTGGGGCTGGGGCCTCCGCTACAGCGGCCTCTTCCCCAACGACATCACCTACACTATCGGCAAGAGCGACTACCACAAGGATTGGTTCTTCCAGGAAGTCCCCCACTCCACCACCACTGCCTGGCTCAATCCGGCCGCCAAAGACCCCTACAACCAACGCTTTGGCTGGGTTGCCACTCCTCCCAGCAAGGCTGACCCGTGGCCGCAGTGGGGCCAGGGCCGCGCCACCACCTGGACCGTAAGGTTCACCATGCCCCAAGCCTCGCAAGGCACAGCCATCCTGCGCGTGTCCCTCGCCGGAGCCGACGGTGGCGGCAATCGTGCCCTGGGTGCCGGTGGACCAGGGGCCGGGACCATCGGCGGCGGAGGCAACGGCGCGCCTGGTTCCGGCACACAGCGTCCCGGCGGCGGCTCAGCCTACGTTGGTTCGGATGCGCAAGGTGGCCTCGCCATCGGCGTCAACGGACAGACCGTCGGCACCATCCATCCGGTCGCCACGAATGCCCTGCGCTACAACTCCAACAAGGGCGTCTGGTACCAGTACATCCAGAAGTTCGACGCCGCCCTGCTGAAGGCCGGCGCGAATGAGATGACCTTCACTGTTCCCGCCGGAGACGTCACCACCGGCGTGGTGTGGGATTACGTGCGGCTCGAATTGAACGACGGCACCCAACCCTACCCAACTCCACCCGACAATCAAAGACCCGACTTTCCGACTCTGCCATAGTTGATCCATCCTGGAGAGGGTCAATCCACACGCGGGCTGACGTTGCCCAGATTGAATCACTCCATGGTTGTGCCTCCGGTCAGTCTTATTGAGCTTCACTTAGGGTTGCTCTTCTGCTCGACAGACTTTGCCGCCAGAGTAATGGCCATGGAGACCCATGCTGCTCAGTTTGCCACGCATTCCTCTTCCCGGATATGCTAACTTGCCATGAAATCAACCGCACGCCTGCTCTCGATTGCTGCCATCCTTTTTGCGACCGCTCCCCTCTGGTCCGCAGACGCAAAATTCACGCCGCCCGCCTCGCCGCGCACTACCTATAACTTCAACGCGAACTGGAAGTTTACAAAAGGTGATGTCCCCGCGGCCCAGGACCCGTCCTTCGACGACTCCAAGTGGGAGACCGTCAGCACACCACATACCTTCAATGACGTCGATTCCTTCCGCGTCATCATCGACCACAGCGGAGGCGATCGCGGCACTTATAAGGGCATCAGTTGGTACCGCAAGCACTTCAAGCTCCCCGCCGATGCCGCAGGCTCCAAGGTCTTCATCGAGTTCGAGGGAATGCGCCAGGCCGGCGAAATCTACCTCAACGGCCGTCCTTTCGGCCTCTACGAAAACGGCGTCACTGCCTACGGCATCGACCTCACCTCTGGCATCCAGTTTGGCGACCACGACAACGTCATCTCCGTCCGCGTCGACAACACCACCACCTACCACGAGCGCGACACCGACATCCCCTTCCGCTGGAACGCCAACGACTTCAACCCCGACTTCGGCGGCATTAACCGCCGCGTCTGGCTGCACGTTACCGGCAAGATCTACCAGACGCTCCCGCTCTACTACGGCCTCGGCACCACCGGTACTTACATATATTGTTCGAACTACAACATTGTCGGCCACAGCTGCGACGTCACCGTCGAATCGCAGGTCCACAACGCCACCGCAGACCGCCGCCTACCCGACTCCAAGATCACCCTCTCCGCCGTAGTCGTCGACAAGGATGGCAACGTCCGCGCCACGCTGCAGGGCACCCAAGTCGACATGCTTGCCGGCTCGAAAGCCGTCCTCACCGCCAGCGCTCCACTTACCAACGCGAAATTCTGGAGCCCTGACGAGCCCAACCTCTATGACGTCTACACCCTGCTTACGGTAGACGGCAAAGTGGTCGACGTCACCAAAACCACTACCGGCTTTCGCAAGACCGAGTTCAAGGGCGGCGTCGGCACCGGCGGCGTTTATATCAACGACAAGTTCGTCTACCTCAAGGGATTCTCTGAGCGTACGGCCGATGAATGGGCTGGGGTCGGCGTCGGCTATCCCGAGTGGATGCACGACTTCACCGCGCAGATGATTCGCGACGACCACGCCAACTACATGCGCTGGATGCACGTCACTCCACAGAAGGAAGACGTGGAGTCCTACGACCGCATGGGGATCGTCGAAGTTGCGCCGGCCGCCGACAAGGAGGAGGACGGCCAAGGCCGCCAGTGGGACCAGCGCGCCGAGGTCATGCGCGACTCGATCATTTACCTCCGCAACAACCCCAGCATCCTCTTCTGGGAAGCCGGCAATACCGGAGTCACCGGGCCCCAGATGGAGCAGATGGTCGCTCTCCGCAAGGAACTCGACCCCCACGGTGGTCGCGTTATGGGATGCCGTTCCATCCGCGAACCCGGCGCAGTCGCAGTCACGGAGTGGTGGGGCACCATGCTCGGCGGCCCATTCACAGCCGACGCCCGCGACCGTGAGCCCATCATCGAGACAGAAGACTTCCGCGACGAAGGCGCACGCCGCTTCTGGGACAACTACTCTCCGCCCTATTACGGCTTCAAGAAGGGTCCCACCGACACCTGGAACTACAACTCCGAGACCTTCGCCCTCGCGCAGATCAAGCGCTACTGGACCTTCTACTCCAACCGCATCTCCAACACCGACCCCGAGCACTCCAAGTTCGCCGCCTACTCCTCCATCTACTTCACCGACGAGAATGCCGACGGCCGCCAGGACTCCAGCGAAGTCGCCCGCGTCAGCGGCAAGGTTGACGCAGTGCGTTTGCCCAAGGAGGTCTACTTTACTGAGCGCGTGATGCAGAACGAGAAGCCCGACATCCACATCATTGGGCACTGGTCGTACCCGTTGACGCAACCCGATGGCACCAAGACCGTCAAAACCATGAACGTTGTGGCGAACAACGTTGACGCGGTCGAACTCTTCATCAACGGCGTTTCCAAAGGCAAAGTCACGCAGCCCGAAAACGGTTACCTATACGCCTTCCCCGACATCCCGTTCACCCCCGGCACCATCAAGGCCATCGGCTACCGAGGCAAGGCCGTTGTCGCTACGC
>Ga0302197_10003136_pt1 | contig 15115 bp, 11 predicted proteins | sample II_Bog_N2_1_FD_193526 | JGI IMG/M metagenome (GOLD analysis project Ga0302197, IMG submission 193526) | Peat permafrost microbial communities from Stordalen Mire near Abisko, Sweden - II_Bog_N2_1 | ecosystem: Environmental > Terrestrial > Soil > Wetlands > Peat | place: Sweden: Abisko...
TGTAACTACTAATTTATAGATTCTTCGCATGGTCAGGGTGAATTGATGCTATTTTGCCAATTATGCCCTGGAATTAATTAACTCCCCATATTTTTCAAGTACCGTTACCATTTCATTTAATTTCATTGGCTTACTTAGGTAATCGTCCATGCCTGCTTGTAAGCATATATCCCTATCTTCAATCATCGCGTTAGCGGTCATGGCAACAATGTAAGGCTGGGTGGTAAAGTTTGCCCTGATGAACTGTGTGGCCGCAAACCCGTCCATCTCCGGCATTTGCACATCCATGAAAACCAAATCAAAACGTTTATTTTTTATAGCATCTACGGCCTCTAATCCATTGTTTGCTATTTGTGGATGATACCCCATTTTTCCAAGAATATGCATGGCGACTTTCTGATTAACCAAATTATCCTCAACAATTAAAATTTCCATAGGATAGTTTAGCGCTATTTCGGCTGATATGTAGCTCTTTTGAGGTTTTACAGTTTTAACTGCTTCATCCTTATGTTTTAACAAATCAACAATGCATTTGAGCAGCACACTGTGCCGGGCAGGTTTACTTAGTATCACATCAAATAAAGCCGAGTTTGTCCCAATTTGCGGGCTATCAACAGAACTAAGCAAAATAACGGGTAGCTCGGGCCGTATGCGTTTTATTTTTTTTGTGAGTTGGATGCCGTCCATGTCGGGCATATTCATGTCCGATATTACGACATCAATTGCGTTTCCTGTTGATAATATACTTAAAGCATCCAACCCTGAGCTAGCTAGTACCGGGATGAAATTCCAATAACTTAATTGGGCTTTAAGAATATTAAGATTAGTATTATTATCATCAACAATAAGTATATGTTTATTTTCTAATGCGGCCGTGGGTAGGTATTCATGTGGTTGGGTAACGCTGGTTGCTATAACACATTTTATGGTGAACGTAAATGTGGTACCCTGATCGATTATACTATTAACAGAAATATGGCCACCCATTAACTGTACAAGTTTTTCGCATATTACTAAACCAAGCCCGGTACCGCCATATTTCCTGGTAGTGCCGGAGTCGACCTGCGAAAATGCTTTAAACAACCGTGCGATCTTATCGGCAGCGATGCCGATTCCTGTGTCGCGTATTTCAAAAGCCAGGGTTAGCTCATCATTAACAACATTAACAACGCTCGCGTGCAAATAAATTTCGCCCTGGGTGGTAAATTTAACAGCGTTCCCAATCAGGTTTATTAAAACCTGTCTCAGGCGTGTAGAATCCGCAATTACATTGGCCGGGACGTTAGGTTCGATATGATAAAGCAGTTCGAGGTTTGAGCGGTATATTTTTTCTTTAAAAAGATCCAAAATACACTCGATGCATTCCCGCAGGGCAAACTCATGTTCATCAAGCTCCATATTGCCCGATTCGATCTTTGAAAAATCCAGAATATCATTAATAACGGTTAACAAAGCATCGCCCGAACTTTTAATGATCTCGGTATATTCCGCCTGTTCAGGGGTTAAGTTCGTATCTGCTAGTAAAGTAGCCATACCTATTACGCCGTTCATCGGTGTCCTTATTTCATGGCTCATGGTAGCTAAAAATATGCTTTTGGCTTTATTGGCATTTTCCGCTTCTTCTTTGGCCTTTTCGGCACTCTCGCGCGATTTACGTTCTTCTACGGTAAGCTGCAAAATATTTTGGGTACGTTCAAGCACCTGTCGCTCTAATATTTCTTTTTGTTTTTCAATGGCTTGGAGCCTGTATTTGAATAAGGCAATAACATTGCCCACAATAAATATTACTACAAGCATTTCGAACCACCATGTTAACCAAAATGGAGGCACTATAACTATATTAAGTGGCGATGCTACCGGCGACCACGAACCTTGGCTGTTTCTGTATTTTAATTTGACGTTGTAGTTGCCAGGCGGTAAATTAGTGTAGTATGCCGCATTATGGCTGCCAATGTAATTCCATTCTTTATCAAAACCATCTAAAAAATAGGCGTATTGTTTTCTATCAGGCGAGGCATAATCAAGCGCCGCGAATTCAATCGAAAAAACTGATTGTGTATGCGATAATATTATTTTCCTGGTATCGGTTATATCGTTTTTTAACGGCGAGTCATCATTTTGTCCCTGTGCAATGGTAAGCGGTTTGTTAAACAGTTGGAATGATGTTATAACCAACGGCGCAAATTTTGCTACTTTTAAAACTTTAGCCGGCGAAAAAACATTAAATCCATTAATGCCCCCAAAATACATATTGCCATCGCGGCTGGCCAAAGCCGAGTGTGGTTTAAACTCATCGCCCTGTAAACCATCTTCGGTAGTGTAATTGGTGAAAGTGTTAGCTTCGGGATTAAATCTTGTTAACCCGCCATTGCTGCTTATCCATAACTTGCCCAGGTTGCCTTGCCTTATGGCATAAATAATATCACTTGGCAAGCCCTCCTTTTTTGTATAAACGGTAAAATGTTTGGTCTTGCGGTCAAATAAATCAAGGCCCGACAATGTGGCTAACCAAAACCGGCCTTTGTTATCCTCAAAAATATCTGTTACGGAGTTGCTGCTTATACTATTTGTTTTTTCGTTGTGCTGGTAATTTGTAAACGTATTGTTGCTACGGTTTAACAAATCAAGGCCTCCTTCGGCTGTTCCAAACCAAAGGTTGCCCTGTTTATCCTCATAAATTACATATATCCTGTTGCTGCTTATACTTTTTGGGTCGTTTGCATTAAAATGGTAATGTTTAAATAAGCCTGTTTTAGGGTCGTAGCAATCTAAGCCAATGTTAAAAGTACTTATCCAGGTTTTTTTGTCGCGGGTGTGTAAAAGGTAGTAAATGCTGTTGCCGCCAATGCTGTTAGGTTTGCTGGTATCAACCTTAAAGTTTTTAAATGTATTTGTTGATGGATTAAATATACTTAGCCCATCGCCCCAGGTACCTATCCAAATATTCCCCTGGTCATCGGGTTTTATTGTAAGAACATAGTTGCCTACAATGCCATTTTTGTCGTCAACCGGCTTTTTATAATGAATAAAAGTGTGTTTAACCGGATCAAACTTATTTAAGCCGCCACCATCGGTTCCTATCCATATATAGTTGTTTTTATCTTCGGCAAAATCCAATACATAGTTGTTTGATAAACTTAATGGCGAACTGTTATGGCGATAAAGTGTAAAACTAGAGGTGCTTTTTTTATACAGATTTATGCCACCGGCGAATGCCCCAACCCACATATTGCCATCCCTGTCCTTACAGATCGCGTATACCGAGTTGCCGTTAATGGTGTTATTATCAACCTCATCATTTTCATAAACATTGAATTTGCCGGTGTTTTTGTTTAGTATACATAATCCGCCATTTTCTGTCCCTATCCATAAATTGCCACTTTCATCATCGTTTAAGCTATATATGGTTTTGGATGATATGCTACCCGGGGTTTTTTTATCGGGAGCGAAATGTTTAAATGTTTTTTGACGAGAATTAAAAGAGAAAAGGCCATCGTCCTGTGTACCAAACCAAATTTGTTGTTGCCTATCTTCAAAAATACATATAATATCATTCCCAATAGTAGTATGGGAAACGGGGTCATGATATTGGTATTTGGTAAAGGTATTATTTGCTTTGTTATAAAGGTTAAGGCCGCCGTTGCCGGTTCCGGCCCATAGGCGGTGTTGGTTATCCGAGTAAATAGTACGAACGTTATTGTCGCTTAAACTGGTAGTATCCTGCTTATTGTGCTGATGATGCACGAATTTATTTCGCGAAATATAAAAACAATCCACACCGCCGTTTTGTGTTGCTACCCATAAATTATTATCAGTATCAAATGTTATATGATTTATAATGTTATCAATAATACCCTCGTTATTAAGGCTGTTGTGCATATACCGTATAAAACGCCCCGTACTACGTTGGTACACATTTAAACCACCAAATGTGGCCACCCATATATTACCGGTTTTATCTTCGGCAATATCGGTAACCATGTTATTGCTTAGGGATGTACTATCAGTAGGATCATAGCGGTAAGTTATAAAATGGTAGCCGTCATAACGGTTTAAGCCGTTGCGGGTGGCAATCCATATAAAGCCCCGGCTGTCTTGTATAATGCAGTTTATATTGATTTGCGATAAGCCCTCGCTTGTGCCAACGTGCTGAAATTCCAGATTTATGTTTTGCGCATAACTTTTAGTTAATAAGCCGAAGGTGCCTATCATTAATAAAATAATAATACGTTTTGTGTCCTGATATAGCATTTAGGAATAGAGGTATGAATTGGATGTTATATGGTATACGTTTATATGGCCATTAAGTTTTCTTTTAAATTAAATGTCCTGGTGAATGTTTTCACTATTCGCAGAGGAATTATTTTGGTTTGATAAATGACTTTAGCCGGGTTTAGCGTAATACTTATATTACACTGCCGTGAGAAAAATTTTATTTAAGTTTACGGTGTACCCCTAAATTTTTTGACATAGTTAATGCGACAAAAAATCTTACGTTTATTGGGGTTCGTAATATTCCATAAAAAGGCGCCTCAAAATTTAATTGATCAGATAAAGCTGGCAAAGCTACTACGGTATTTTACTACCAATAAACTAGCTCATTTAAGGGTTAATCTCTACCATCTGACTGAATATTTATCCTGCTCACTCACTACTGAAGAGAAATTGCAAGCACTCTTTTATCATTACAATTATCTTAAAACAACCTTCAGTCTCCATCAATTAAAACAACTTTTTAATAATGGGATTGAATGTTATACTGAAAATATTGAAAATGATAAGTACAGCATTGTTTTAACGGGTAGCTCAACACTTGAATTTGAAGGTTCATTATCATTATTTCTTAAAATGAATGGGGTTAAAATTGCCGTCTTGTCATTTACTATTGTACCCGGAGTGCTTTTTGGGCTCGAAGATGAAAAAGTAGGATACATTACCTGCTTGCAAAGAATAGGGCAGCATAAAGCCAATATTCAAATCGCTATAAAACATTTTGGGGATATAATACCTTCTTTTATACTAATGCGGTCATTTGGAGCCCTTCTTTCGGTACTTAAAATAGATACTTGCGTAGGTGTTGCCTATACCAACCAGATTACTGCTATGAAAAATGTGGACAATGAAAATTATTATTCGTTTTATGATGAGCGTTGGATGAATTATGGTGGTGTTTATAAAGATGGAAATTATATAATACCCACCCCATTCGCCCAAAAGCCACTATTATCAATTAAACAAACACACAGAAACCGTACCGTTAGAAAGCGTAATAAGTTAAAGCAGATCTATAATGAATCTTTTAGCAAAATGAGCAACTTTGTTAATGGTCAATGAGAAGGACTATTTGTAATAGAAATACTCATCGCGAAAAGAGTCATTTGTGATACTCTCTAAATAATCTACATGAATATTGCTATCTGGATCATCTCTTTTTTGGCCATCGCCGGTGTTATCATCAGGCCGTTTAAAGTAACCGAAGCCATATACGCTGTAATTGGTGCTATATTATTAGAAGTATTTCAATTGCTTAAGCCTGGCGATGCCTGGTTGGGCGTTGTAAAAGGATTAGATGTATACTTGTTTTTGATTGGTATGATGTTGCTGGCTGAAACCGCCCGCGAGGAAAAACTGTTTGATTGGCTCGCCGCGCTTGCAACAGTAATGGCCAAAGGCTCGGCTAACAGGCTGTTTTTGTTAATATACTTGGTAGGCGTGGTGGTTACTACATTTTTATCCAATGATGCAACTGCTGTGGTATTAACACCCGCGGTAGCCGCCGCTGTTAAAGCCGCTAAAGTTGAAAAGCCATTGCCTTATTTGCTCATCTGCGCATTTATAGCCAATGCGGCATCTTTTGTATTGCCAATCTCCAATCCGGCCAATTTGGTTATTTATGGCAGTCACATGCCTGCTTTGCTACACTGGTTGGGCCAATACGTTTTGCCATCAGTTTGCGCTATTGTGGTCACCTATTTCGTGCTGCACTTTACGCAAAGGTCTTGTTTTAAAACAAAAATTGAGACAAATATCATTATCCCTAAACTAACCCAGGGTGGCAAAACCGCTTTGATAGGAATAGCAATAACGGCCCTGGTTTTGCTGATCGCGTCAACGTTAGGAATTCAACTAGGTTTACCTACAGCTGTTACTGGTGTTATAACTTCGGCCGTAGTTATCATCCGTTCAAAAAAGAATCCATTAGTAGTGATCAGGGGTGTTTCCTGGGCTGTGCTTCCGTTGGTAGCTGGTTTATTTGTAATTGTTGAAGCCTTAAATCAAACAGGCTTAATTCAGCATCTTACCGCAATACTTAATCATGGTGTATCGCAATCAATAACCGGTACAGTTTGGATAGGCGCGGGCGCCATTGCTGTAGTTTGTAACCTGATGAATAACTTGCCGGCAGGCCTTATTGCCGGCAATGTAATTAATGTTGGGCATACCCCCGAAATAGTTAAAAGCGCGGTACTTATTGGGGTAGACCTCGGGCCAAATCTTTCTGTCACAGGTTCGCTGGCTACTATACTTTGGCTGGTAGCTTTGCGGCGCGAGGGCCAAACCATTAGCGCCTGGGCGTTTTTAAAACTAGGTAGTATAGTGATGACCCTGGCACTTATAGCAGCGCTCGCTTCATTATGGATTTGATATAAGCTCTTGCTCTTTAAAATGGAGCAGGATCAATATCGGCACCAAAAAACTTACAATTCCCGAAAAAGCAATTGAGTGGAGTACATATTGTGATGGTTTAGTTACGAATATGGTGCTTGGGTTTGATATTGCCAATTATTTCAGCATTAAGTCAAGCTTAGTAGAAAAAATAATTAAGTATAGGAAATTAATAATCAGATACTTAACTTAGTTGTGTGCTGATTTGAGCATAACCTGAGCCGGATCATTATAAAAAAACACCGTTACTGTGATTGTTATGCCAATCCCGTTTTACTAAGTGCTTACCGTATTGACCAATTCACAATTATAAAACCATGAATGATAACCCAATACTCGAAAAACCCTTTGATAACATCGCGATTGCATTTTCAGGGGGTGGATTCCGCGCGGCAACTTTCGCCCTGGGAACTTTATGCTACCTGGAACGAATCGGTTTAACCAACCAGATCAATTACGTGTCGTCAGCATCTGGGGGCACCATAACCAACTTGCTGTACACATCTTGCCTTAAACAGGGTATCCCTTTCGATGTTTTTTATGAAAAAGCACTGGCGGCCTTAAATGGTGAGCAACTACTTACTGAAGTATTGACACTTTTAAATAATGACAAGCAATGGCAGGAACAAGACAGCGGAAAAGAGCGGAACCTGATTAATTCTTTTGCCAGGGTATACGACAGCAAATTGTTGTTTGACGGACAAACATTATCGGTATTTTGGAATGATAACAGGAAAGGACTGGAAATTTGTGCCAATACAACCGAGTTTTATAGGGGACTAAGCTTCCGTTTTCAAACAGATGGTATCGACAGTTCAAAAGAATTAACCGGTAATTTTTACTTGCACTTTGATGTTAACGAGCATTTAGAAACTTTAAAGAAAATTAAACTGGCAGATGTATTGGCATCTTCGTCCTGCTTTCCTGCGGGATTTGAACCTATATGCTATCCTTGCGATTTTAGCCACACTAATTTAAGTATTGATGAACTTAGGCAGGCTATGCTGTATACCGGTTATGACGAGATCCAGCATCCGTTAAGCTTTGTCGCTCCTCCTCATGAGCATGATCCTAAACAGCAAAATTATATTGATTCCTTTGGTTTTATGGATGGCGGCGTAACAGATAACCAGGGACTTGCCAGCCTGATGCTGGCAGATAATGAAAGAAGATTTGATCCTAACCCTAACACAAGCCCGTTTGATTTGATGATTATTACCGATGTGGCCAGCTATTTTATGGACAGCTACGTAGCTCCTGAAATAAAACAACCAGTTGGCTGGCGGGGAAAAACGATCAGTTTTTTTGAAAACGCAGCAAAAAAAGTGGTTTCATATCCAACTACTATTATGGTGGTAAGTTTACTGGCCATTATTGCCTGTATTGTAATCTGTTTGATCGAACCCAATATTACCAAAACGGTTTGGTGTTGTACGTTTGCCGGATTTTTCGCGGCGTTTTTGTTGCTTTCTATTATCGTTAAAACAACCAATCCAACAAAAAAAATAATAGCAGGTGTTAAAGGTTTTAGCCTGGAGCAGGAATTGATCGTCGCGGCGAAAATGAAAAACATCTTCTCGGCTCCAATCATCAGTAAGCTGACGCAGTTTTTAAGCCTAACCAAGCTGAATGTTTTTGAACAGATGCTAAAAGCAAGAATCAGCTCGATGTTAAGCATGGTTATGGATGTGAATTTAAAGCAGGTACGCAGGCTGATCTATCAATCGTTTTATGCCAATATAAATTACGAAAACAGGCGAATGCCAAATTTTATTTATGAGCTGTGCCTTCATAATGCTGCCAGCAGAACTAATAGGATAAATGACCCTAAAAGATTAACATGGACTGCAACTGACGCTGATAAAGCACTTTTATTAGGGGATTTACAATTGATTCAACCTATTGCTGAAAATGCGAGGTTAATGGGCACAACGCTTTGGTTTGAAGATAACGATCAGGGGAAACAATTAATGAAGGATGTTGTGGCTACCGGCCAGTTTACTACCTGCATGAATTTGGTGGAATATGTTATTTCGCTTCAACGAAAGAATGTTCAACTCAACCCGCAGGCTTCCCAAAAGGTTAATAACCTGATGGCGCAATTATTAAAAGATTTGGACGAGTTTAAAAAAGACCCATATTGCATGTACGATGGTAGGATGCCCGCTATTAGCTAATAATTTAACACAGAACATTGAGTATATAGTAATCCGCAAGAGAAATACTTAGGTTTCGAAAGAATAGGCATTATGGAGCTGAATGCGGCGAAAATATCTCACTAATGTTATAAAAAAAGATGGGCTATCGTTAACAAACGATAACCCATCTAAAAAACAAACAATCAATCATTAAAACAATCATACTTTCGCGAAGCTGCTATTATGTACAGCTTCTGCGAATAGTTTATAAGATTTTAAGCGTGCCTCGTGATCGAAAATATGCGAGGTAGCCATTATTTCGTCAATGCCGGTTTCATCGGCAAATTCCTGTAATTCACGGGCTATTTTTTCCGGTCCGCCTATAAACGCGTAGGCCAACATACCCATAATGTGGTCTTTTTCGATGCCGTTCCAAATCTTGCTCATGTCTTTTACAGGCGGCTGCAATAATCGACGGTTGCCGGTGATAACCCCCATGAAAAATTGTTTAACCGAGGTTGACAGGTATTCTGCTTCTTCGTCCGTATCAGCAGCAACCACATTTACACAGGCCATTACATAAGGCTTTTGTAAGTATTGCGATGGCTTAAAGTTGTTGCGGTATATTGCTATGGCCTCCTTAAAATAAGTTGGCGCGAAGTGACTTGCGAAAGCATAAGGCAAACCCATAGCAGCGGCCAAATGCGCGCTATCGGTGCTTGAACCTAATATCCATATCGGTATATCCAAACCTTCGCCCGGGATGGAACGAACGGCTGCGTTTTGGTTATCTTCAGAGAAAAAAGTAAGTAAACTTTTAACATCATGCGGAAAATAATGCGGCGCATTCATGTTTTCGCCACGGATGGCTTTTGCGGTTACCTGGTCGGTACCCGGCGCGCGGCCTAAACCCAAATCAATACGGTTAGGGTATAATGTGGCAAGTGTTCCGAATTGTTCGGCTATAACTAAAGGGGCATGGTTAGGCAGCATGATACCGCCTGATCCTACACGGATTTTTTTGGTATTACCGGCTATATAGCCAATTAATACCGATGTTGCCGAGCTGGCAACATTCATCATGTTATGGTGTTCGGCAAACCAATAGCGGGAATAGCCGAGTTCTTCGGCTTGTTTGGCAATTTCAAGGCTTCTATGATAGGTATCTGCTATGGAATGCCCTTCGACTACCGTAGCAAGATCAAGTACTGAATAATTAAGCATGAATAAATTTAAGGCTAATCCTTAATTATTTCGCAATGCTTTAAAGCGATATGACGGTAAAATGATAGGAGAAACACGGAATGACAATAGCATTAAAATTATCCCCGGTTATTACTCCGGCATAATGTTAAGCGCCTGGTATATTTCGGCATATAGCAAACCACTTCCGCCGCCGTAATGCAATACTACCGGAATATCCTGATATGTTTTTTTGATTTCTAACATATCATTCTCATTGATTCCGGCACCGATCAATACCACATCGAATTTTTGCTCTTTACCCAACGTTAAAACCTCTGTTAAGGTGCTTGCACCAGTAGCATGCCAGCTTGGTTTGTTATTTAACAGGCGTAAAATGGTTGCCATTATTTGGGGATGGGTGCCAACGGCTAATATGTTGATTGCTTTCATGATTCGTTGAAAATTAAAATGTCATCGGTACTTCCATAATCAAAAACTCGGTATCGGTTAGTGCTTCAATGGTAAATTCATCAGTTTCCCAAATACCAAAACCATCGCGGGTGCTTACAACCTGTCCGTTAATTTTCACAGAGCCGCTTATGACGAAGATATACGCGCCGTTTCCCTCGGCTTTTAGCTTGTAATTTGCGCTTAAGCCTTTATCATAATTCCCCAAATTAAACCATGCGTTTTGATAAATCCAAACGCCTTCATCATCAGCATTGGGTGATAGAATTTGCTGTAGTTTATTGTGGCGGGCCGCTTTGTTTAAAGTTAGCTGGTCATAACGTGGTTCTACATTCCTTTTATTCGGGTAAACCCAGATCTGAAGAAATTTTGCCACCTCCTCTTCATGATCATTGTGCTCCTGGTGAAAGATGCCGGTGCCAGCGCTCATTACCTGTATATCGCCATCGCTTATTACGGCGATGTTATCCATGCTGTCCTGATGCTTTAGATCGCCGGATAGCGGGATGGAGATGATCTCCATATTATCATGGGGATGGTCGCCGAAGCCTTTGCCGCCATCGAGCGAGTCATCATTCAAAACCCTTAACGCGCCAAAGTGCATCATGGCCGGGTTGTAATAATTGCCGAAGCTAAAAGTGTGGTAACTTTTAAGCCAGCCCAGGTCAACTAAGCCTCGTGACGTTGCTGGATGATAAATGGTTTGTGCCATAATATTGCTAATTATAATTCAAATGTACAGCTATTCATTAACCCCAAACTTAATGTAGGATAAGAAATTAACCTTGCTGTTTATTTCCTTTAGTTAGTATTTGGCGTTGCATCCGGCTAAAAAACTCCGGGGTAACACCTATATAAGAGGCTATCTGTTTTTTTGGCAGGGTATTGATAAGGCTTGGGTATCGCCTGCAAAAATTGTTGTACCGTTCCTCCGCCGTAAGGCTTAAATTATCTATTAACCGTTGCTGGTAGGATACCAATGAGTTTTCGGTAATAATGCGAAAGAAGCGTTCAAACTGGGGTATTTCATGATACAGTTTTTCCTGCCGGGATTTGGACAATAACAATACCTCGGTATTTTCAAGCGCCTCAATATTTAAAATACCGGGCTTTTGGGTGAGCAGGCTGTACATATCGGCGATCCACCAGCCTGCGGGGGCGAAATTGAGCACGTGCTCAAAGCCGTTATGATCTACCGTAAAGCCGCGCAAGTTTCCTTCGGTTACGAAGTAGGAATATTTGCAAACCTGGCCTTCTTCCAAAATAAAATCCTTGCGTTTATAGGTTTTAGGTTGAAGCAGGCTGATGAAGTGCTCTTTCTCTTCGTCCGATAGCCGGATGTGGCGTGTAATGCTTTCTATTATCAGATTGGTAGACATTGTGACTAAAATACGGGTTTAATTTGGATTAGCTAATTGGGTTGCCACAGGTAATTCATTTCTTATCCTACATTAAGTTTGCCGGGCAATATTTGCCTTAAATTTGTATCAACAATCAATTAATAAAACAATGGAAAATCAAATAAACGGCATTCATCATATCACTGCCATTGCAGGTAAAGCAAAACGTAACGTAGACTTTTATACCAAAACATTAGGCTTGCACCTGGTTAAAAAAACAGTCAACTTTGACGACCCGAATACTTATCATTTGTATTACGGCGATAAAGTTGGCACACCGGGTACCATCCTTACATTTTTCCCTTGGGAAGGCATTAGTGCCGGAAGAAGAGGCGCACGCCAGGTTACCGAGATCGGTTATTCTGTACCCGAAAATAGTTTGGATTTTTGGTTGAAACGATTAGAAGATCATAACGTGATCTATAATAAAGTTTCTGAAAAATTCGGCGAGCAATATTTATCGCTATTAGATCCTGATGGGTTGAAGTTAGAGTTAACCGTAGCCAAAAATGCAGATACCCGCTTGCCTTGGGAAACTGCCGAAATTAAAGCAGAAAACGCGCTTAAAGGTTTCCATAATATTACCATCACCACCAATAAAATGCAGCCAACTGCTGATATATTGACCGGCGTATTGGGCTACCGTTTGTTGGAGCAACATGTGAACCGTTACCGCTTTATCAATGACAATGTAGATAACGCCAACATAGTTGACCTGGTAGAAGTGGCAGGCGAAGTTGCCGGCCAGGTTGCAGGTGGATCGGTGCATCACGTGGCCTTTAGGGTTAAGGATGAAAAAACCTTGATGGAATACAGGGACAGGGTAGCGAAATTAGGCTTACATATTACAGACAAGATCGACCGGAATTATTTCTACTCGCTTTATTTCCGCGAACCGGGAGGCGTTTTGTTTGAAATTGCTACCGATAACCCAGGTTTTGCGGTAGATGAATCGGTAGAAGAGTTAGGTACACACCTGATGCTGCCCGCGCAATACGAAGCTCACCGCAGCAAGATTGAAAAAACTTTACCTTCATTAGTTTAATCATGTACACACATCAAAAACAAATTATAACAGCCGGTACCCCTTTAGCACAAGCTAAGGGGGCGCTGGTTATGTTGCACGGTCGCGGCGGCACCGCACGCAATATTATTTCATTGGCAGATGATTTCAATTTAACTGATTTTGCCATTGCTGCGCCGCAGGCAACTAATCAAAGCTGGTACCCATATAGTTTTATGGCGCCTGTTGAGGAAAATCAGCCTGCGCTGGATTCAGCTTTGCAAGTGATCGGGCAAACGGTGGCGGATATTATCGCTGCCGGAATTCCTGCGGATAAGATCTACTTTGCCGGATTTTCACAAGGCGCTTGTTTAGCATTGGAATACGTCGCCCGAAATGCCCAACGCTTTGGCGGTGCGGTGGCTTTTACCGGAGGATTGATAGGTGAGGAGTTGGAATTAAGTAACTATAAGGGCGATTTTGCAGCCACGCCGATCTTAATTTCAACAGGTAACCCTGATCCGCATGTGCCGTTGAGCAGGGTTGAGGAAAGTGTAGCGGTATTGAAAAATTTAGGCGCTGAAGTTACTTTAAAGGTTTTTAAGGGCCGCCCGCATACTATTTTGCGTGAAGAAATTGAACTGGCCAACCAGTTAGTTTTCGCTTAAACTACAAATCAAGCCCGGAACGTTGCAGGGGTAAAGGCTGTTTGTTTTTTGAAGAAGTTTGAAAAGTGAGAGAGATCATCAAAACCCAAGGTATACGAGATCTCTGCAATGTTCCAGTTGGTTTGTTTAAGCAGGATCTTGGCTTCCTGTATCACCCGGTTGGTGATGATTTGGGTGGTGGTATAACCTGTAACTTCCTTCAATACTTTATTTAGGTGGTTTACGTGCACGGCCAGTCGGTCGGCGTAATCTTTGGCGGTACGGAGATTCAGTCTTTGGTTCATGGATTCCAGCGGAAATTGCCTTTCCAATAACTCAATAAATAAGGAAGAAATCCTTTCCGAAGCATTTTGGGCCGTGCTGATGGCTTGCATGGGCTGCAGTTTTTGCCCGTAATGGATCAGTTCCAACACCAAATTGCGCAGCAGGTCATATTTGAATTTATAATCAGCGCTCAATTCCCGCTGCATCTTCCTAAATATATATTCAATCTCTTTTGCTTCCTCTGCATAAAGCTGAAAAATGGGCACTTGTCCCGGTTGAAAGATGGGCAGGTCATCCAAAATAACCCCTGCTTTATGCGGTGTCAGAAAATCCGCGGTAAAAATGCAGAACATCCCGGTTTGATCGCTGTCGGCGGGTATCCAGTTATAAGGGATCTTTGGTGTCGCGAATAGTAGTGCGTTTTCACTAATGTCGATCACTTTATCGGCGTATTCCGCTTTGCTTTTGCCACGTATCCAACTGATCTTGTAATATGCCCGGCGACTGTAGGGCATTGTGCGAGTGCCTGTTTTCTTGTCGAATAGGGTTTCAGCTTCAAAAACATTAAAATGGCCAATTTCTTTCGTGATCCCGCTTGGGAGCGGAGCCGCATTCCTTTTGTAGAAGTCGTAGAGCGAAGAATTGGTGATCATATGAATTGTATTATTCAAATTTAGGTATTTTGTAAGGATACAAAAAAACGAGGCTTGATTGGCCCCGCTTTGTTTTTGTTTTATAGATTACAGTGCCATACCACCGGCAACTTCAATGCGTTGTCCGTTAACCCAGCGGGAATCTTCCGTACAAAGGAAGGCAACTACTCCGCCAATATCTTCTGGCACGCCCGGTCTGCCTAAGGCGGTTACGCTGCTGATATATTTTTGCAGTTCTTCGCTGTTCCTCAGGTGTGCCCCGCCGAAGTCGGTCATGATTGCGCCCGGGGCAATAGCATTTGCCCTGATACCGCGTGCGCCCAGTTCTTTAGCCAGGTAACGGGTGAAAACTTCGATAGCACCCTTCATGGAAGCATAAGCCGATGAAGCAGGTACCGTAACACGGGTAAGGCCGGAAGATATATTAACAATACCGCCGCCATCATTCATCAGCGTTACCATTTTTTGGGTTAGGAAATAAACACCTTTAAAGTGGATGTTCAGCATTTGATCAAACAGTTCTTCAGTTACATCGGCAAAAGGGGAGTAGCCGCCAACGCCACCATTATTCACTAAAAAATCAAAAGTTGTTGTGCCAAATGTATTTTTCAGAACATCCTGTAATTGCGTGGCGAACGTAGCAAAGCTTTTAAGGTCGCCGATATTTAAT